>Ga0187892_10000882_pt1 | contig 74593 bp, 55 predicted proteins | sample MA1701073metaG_FD_139345 | JGI IMG/M metagenome (GOLD analysis project Ga0187892, IMG submission 139345) | Bio-ooze microbial communities from a basaltic lava cave in the Kipuka Kanohina Cave System on the Island of Hawaii, USA - MA170107-3 metaG ...
ATTCGATGTCGTGCCGCTCGAGCACGTAGCCGACGCCCAGCTCGTGCGCCCCCGCCCCCGCCCCCCCACCCGCCCCCCCTCCGGCGCGCCACTCGAGGTCGCCGGAGAGCGCGAGCCGGCGCACGCGGTTCTCGAACCGCAGCAGCCCCGGCCCGACGTCGATGTCGGCGAAGAACCCGGAGCCGCCGGCGCGCTGCGTGAGCGAGCCCCGGTCCCCCCCCAGCGGGCGGCGCCACGTCAGGCCCAGCGCGGCGTTCCCCCAGTCGAACCGGAACGTCTGCTCCGGCTGGCCGCTGTTCGCCTCGGTGAGCACGAAGTTGAAGTAGTCGCCGCTCACGAAGCCGGACGCGGAGACCGTCCCGCCCAGCGCCGGCACGCTGGCCCGGCCCAGCAGGTCCTGGAAGTGGTAGGGGAACGTCGAGCTCGAGAGGCTGTTCACCAATTGGTCCGCGTACGTGCGCCGGCCCGCGATCAGCCAGCTCCCGCCTTGAACGCCGGGCAGCGGCCCCTCGAAGTGCAGCTTCGAGCTGAGCAGCGACACGGACGTGGAGCCGTGGACGCCGTCGGTGCGGCCGTTGCGCTCGGTCACGTCGAGCACGCTCGAGAGCCGGCCCCCGTAGCGCGCCGGGAAGCCGCCCGCCAGAAAGTCGAGGCCTTCGACCGCGTCGTCCGCGAAGGTCGAGACCAGGCCGCCGAGGTGGAACGGGTTGAAGACGACCTGGCCGTCCAGCAGCACCAGGTTCTGGTCCGCGTCGCCGCCCCGGACGTTCAGCGTGACCGAGTAATCGTTGCGCGCCACGACGCCCGGCAGCAGCTGCACCGTGCGCAGCACGTCGCTCTCGGCGAGCGACGGGACGCGGGTGATGTCGCGCACACCCAGCGAGCGGGTGGACGTCTGGGCCTCTTCCTCGAAGCGCCGGCGGTCCGGCAGCCGGGCCTCGGTTGTGAGCCCCCGCAGCTCGATCGGGGTCTCGAGCAGCCGCACCTCGACGCCGGTGGTCTCGCCGGGCCGGATCTCGACCTGGGTCGAGCTGGGCCGATAGCCGATGCGGCGGACGTCGAGCCGCCAGGTGCCGACCGGGAGATCGGCGATCAGGAACCGGCCCAGCGAATCACCCAGCGTCCGGCGGGCCAGCTCCGGCATCAGCGCCGCCGGCTGGCTCACCGGCTCGCCCAGCGTCGAGCGCACGACCCCGCGCACGGCACCCGCCTGCGCCAGGACCACGGTAGGGACAAGGGCCCAGACGGCGAGCACGAACGAAGCCGCTCTGAACAACCGCACCTCACCTGGTATCTGTTGCCTACAGCCCACGGTCGCCTCTCGCCTTTCGCCTTCCTGCTGCCTCAGGACTTCCGCCTGATCGGGGGGTTTGGCGTCCCCCGGTCCGCCCCCATAGCTTTCCCGCCGAATGGCCAGCAAGACCTGCCCCACCTGTGGCGGAGAAAACCCCGCTCGCGCCAAGTTCTGCGCCGACTGCGGCTCGCCCATGGGCGGCGCCCCCGAGGCCAAGGCGGGCACCCCCGCCGCCGGGTCCCGGGCCGCGGATCCGGTGTTGAAGTGGTTCGTCGCCGGCACCGTGGTTCTGGCCGTGCAAACCGCCGCTATCATTCTCGCCGTGCGGAGGCCGGTTGCGGGAGCCCCCGCGGTCCAGAACGCCCAAGGAAGCGCCGACCTCGGGCCCGGCGGCGCCCGCGGCACCACCGATCTTACTTCAATGAGCCCGCGCGAGGCCGCCGACCGCCTGTTCGACCGGGTGATGCGCGCCAGCGAGTCCGGCGACACCGGGCAGGTCGCGTTCTTCGGCCCGATGGCCGTCCAGGCGTACGGTAACGTGGCGCCGCTCGACGCCGACGCGCGGTTGCACGTTGGGATGATCCACCTCGTCCTCGGCGCCGCGGCGGCGGCGCGGGCGCAGGCCGACAGCATCGCGCGCACCGACCGCACCCACTTGTTTGGCAGCCTGCTCAAGGCTCGGGCCGCCCTGGCGCGCAACGATCGCGCGGCGGCCCAGGCGGCGTGGCGCGAGTTCCTCGCCAGCTACGACGCGGAACGGGCCAAGGGACTGCCGGAGTACGACCAGCACGCCACGATGCTGGTGCAGGCGCGCCAGGAGGCGCGGTCCGCCGGGGCGGCGGGGACCGGAAGCCGCTGATGCCGACGATCCGGGTGGCGCACAGCCCCGACAGCGACGATGCCTTCATGTTCTACGCGCTGGCGCAGGGAAAGATCGACACCGGCGACCGGCGGTACGTGCACGAGCTGGCCGACATCGAGACCCTGAACCGTCGCGCCCTGGCCGGCGAGCTGGAGGTCACGGCCGTCTCGATCCACGCCTACGCCTATCTCCACGAACGCTACGCGCTGCTCCCGCACGGGGCCTCGATCGGCGACGGCTACGGCCCGCGCCTGGTGGCGCGGGAGCCCGCTCCCGCCGACGTCGCGGCGGCCCTGGCGACGAAGCTGGTGGCGATTCCCGGCGAGCGGACCACGGCTGCGCTCGCGCTGCGCCTGTTCGCGCCCGCGGCGCGCACCACCCAGTGCCCGTTCGACCTCATCGAGGACGCGGTGCTCGCCGGCAAGGCCGACGTCGGCCTGCTCATCCACGAGGGGCAGCTCACCTACGCCGACCGCGGCCTCCACCTCTGGCAGGACCTCGGCGCGTGGTGGAAGGGACAGACCGGCCTGCCGCTGCCGCTGGGCGGCAACGTGGTGCGCAAGGACCTGGGCGAGGAGCTGATCCGCGCGATTTCGCGCGACCTCAGGGCCTCGATCGGGTACGGGCTCGAGCACCGGGCCAGCGCGCTCGCGCACGCGGGCCAGTACGCGCGGGGGATGGACGAGGCCCGGACCGACACGTTCGTCGGCATGTACGTGAACGACTTCACCGTTTCGTACGGGGCCGTCGGCCGGGAGGCGGTACAGCGGCTGCTGGACGAGGGGCACGCGGCGCATCTCGTTCCGGCGGTGCAGGCGGAGTTCGTGGATGACTGACCACACGGCCGAAGCCGAGCGGGCGCGGGTCCTGATCGTCGAGGACGATCAGGCGCAGACGCGCCTGGTCGAGGCCCTGGCGCGATCCATCGGCTTGTTGACGGTCGGTACCGCGACCGGCGGCGCGGAGGCACTGGGGCTGGCCGCGCAGGCCGACATCATCCTGCTCGACTACCACTTGGATGGGGGGATGACCGGGCTCGACGTGTTGCGCGAGGTCCGCGCGCGCCGGCTGCCCGTCAAGGTGATCCTGATGACGGCGCACGGCAGCGAGCAGGTCGCCTCCGAGGCGCTGCGCGCCGGCGCCGACGACTACGTGGTCAAGGACACGGGGTTTCAGGAGCTGCTCCCGCAGGTGCTGCGGCGGGTGGCCCACCTGCGGCGGGTGGAGCGGGCGCTGACGGACGCGCAGGGGCAGGTCGTGGCCGCGGAGCGGCGCGCGGCCATCGGCCAGGTCGCGGTGGCCATCTCGCACGAGATGAACAACCCGCTGATGGCGCTGCGCACCCAGCTCGAGCTGCTCAGGATGGACGTGGCGCGGCTGCCCGAGAGCGTGCGCAAGAACGTGGACGACGCCATCACGCAGGTGGACCGGATCGCCACGGTGGTGAAGCGGGTAGCCGAGCACGAGCACCAGGCGGCGGTCACGTACGTCGGGAAGACGACGATGATCGATCTGTCGACGCCGCCGGCGTAGACACCTTCGAAGACCTGCGCGCCATCGAACCATGCGAACGAACGCGATCGCAACCTTCGTCATTCTCGGCCTCGCCGTGCCGGCTCTGCGGCCCGGACCGCTCTTCGGCCAAAGCCCGGCGCCGGATTCCGCCGCGGCCACCTACATGGAACGGTACCAGGAGATCGTTCGCCTGGCGCCGGTCAACGGTCGAGTCGCCGAGGTCAGCCGGCTGGTTCTGGAGCGCGACGTGGGCCGCCTGGTGTTCGAGCGCGGCAGGCTCATGCTCCTCTCGCCGGTCGGCGGGCGGACGGTGGGCCTGCTGTTCCGCGGGGAGGGGCGTTTCACCGTTGCGCCACCGCTGGAGGTCGAGCGGGCGGAGCTGCGGCGCTTCGCCGACTCGGCGACCCTGAGCGAGCTTTTCCGCGAAGCGGTCCTGCTGTTCTCCGATTCGACGATGGAGCAGCTGCGCGGCCTGACCTTCGGACCGGGCGTGATCCCGGGCGACGCCGGCGACGCGGTGCGGGACCTGGTCAATTCCCTGAAGGGCGAGCGCGAGGGGTCCTTCGACGGCGACGTGATGGGTCCGCTGCTCAACGGCCGCCACAGCGGGTTTTTCCTGGCGCGGATCGAGCGGAACCGCGGCGGCGCGGTGCTGTTCCAGATCAACCCGGATCTCGTCGAGTCCGTCCAGCTGTACCGACCCGTCAGTCGCATCCGCTGGGGCGCGCCGTGGGCCGTGGTGACGCAGTTCCCGTCCCGCCGTGTCCTGCCCGGCACGGCCGGCGCATGGCACTACCGGGAGCGGCTGCGGATCCCGAGCTACCGCATGGACGTGACGCTGACCGAGGCATTCAGCGCGAACCTCGTTCTGGCGGCGCGCGCCGATCTCGTGCTCGCCGCCGACGAGCCGGTCGGGCCGTGGCTGCTGTTCCGGCTGCACCCCAAGCTCGACGTGGACTCCGCGCGGTGGGGGGACGGACGCACGGCTCCGGTGTTCAAGGCGAACGAGGGCCGTGACTTGTGGGTGCGGGCCGGGGCCCGGCTCCAGGCCGGCGATACGCTGTCGCTCACGCTGTACTACCGGGGCGACATGATCGACCGGTTCGACAACTTCTTCTTCGTGGATCCGGGCGCGGCCTGGTACCCGGTCAACGGCCAGGGCGGCACCCATTCCACGTTCGATCTCACGTTCCGCAGTCCCAGACGCTATCCGCTGGTGAGCATCGGTGAGCGCACCGATTCGAGCACCGCGGGCAACGTGCGGATCACGCGCTGGGTCACCCGGTCCCCGACGCAGTTCGCGTCGTTCAACCTCGGGCTGTTCGATGAGTACCATGTGCAGCACGAGGGAGCCCCGCCGCTCGACGTGTACATATCCGACGAAGCGCACGACCTCATGCGCCGGCGCTTCGCCCGGTCGGGCTACGTGCTGCCGCAGCAGCGGCGGATGCGCGAGAACGTGGCCGCGGATATCTCGAACAGCCTGAAGCTGTTCACGGCCTTGTTCGGCGAGCCGCCCTACCAACGGTTCTCCGTGACCGAGATCCCGTACGGCGCGGGGGTGTCGTTCCCCGGGCTGATCCACCTGTCGTGGGGGACGTTCCAGAACACCTCGCTGGACGGGTTCGACGAGTTCTTCCGGGCCCACGAAGCGGCCCATCAATGGTGGGGCAACGGGGTGCGTCCCGCGTCGTACCGCGACGCGTGGCTGGCCGAGGGGATGGCGACCTTCTACGGGCTCTGGTACCTCCAGGCCACGCGCCGCCGCAACAACGAGTACAACCGGTTCCTCGACCAGTACCGGGCGGACATCAACGCCACCCGCGACGTGGGCCCGATCTGGAACGGCTTCCGCAACGCGACGGCGGGCGTGGAGCAGGGCTACCACGTGGTGGTGTACGAAAAAGGCGCCTGGGTCTTCCACATGCTGCGCGTGATGCTGACCGACCTCAGCACGCTGCGGTCCGACCGCTTTACGGCGATGATGCAGAACTTCTACCAGACCTTCACCGGGCAAGCGGCCACGACCGCCGACTTCCAGGTCGTCGTGGAGCGGTACATGGGTGCGCCGATGGACTGGTTCTTCGAGCAGTGGATTCGGGGGACGGCGGTGCCGACCTATCGGGTGGCGTGGCGCGCCGAGCCGGCCGAGGGCGGCCGGTTCCGCGTGCGGCTGCGCATCACGCAGGAGAACGTGCCCGCGACGTTCCGGATGCCGGTGCTGGTCGCCGCCGACCTGGGGGGCGACCGGACGGCGCGGTTCCGCGTGCAGGTCCACGGCGGCCAGACGGAGTACGTGAGCCCGCTGCTGCCCTCGGAGCCCCGGGAGGTTGTGTTCAACGACATGCGCAGCGTCCTGGCGGAGGTGCGGACGGAGCGCTGGTGAGCCGTCGCTGAAGCTCTCGGCGCCGAAGCGCTTGGCCCATCCGGATCGTGCCTCTGGTCGGGGGATTCGAGGACGATCTGTCCGCTTCGATCTCGCCGGAGGAGCGCCTCGCCATGATGTGGCCGCCGGCGTGCGAGGCGTGGGCCACCATGGGCCGGCCGATTCCGGAGCATCCCCGTACGCAGGCTCCCGTTCGCGTCGTGCGTGGCAGCCGCGCGGCGGGCAGGCTCAAGGACCAAGCGGACCTCGAGGTCCTCGGCGAGCAGTAGCGTTGCGGGCCGCACACCCTCGTAGTAGCCCGAGTGTCCGGGTAGCAGCGCGCGTCACACGTTGTGCGCTCCCCCAACCCGGACGTGCCCCGTGTACATCCAGCAATCCCTGCTGATCGGCGTGAGCAGGCACATCATCCACCTGCGCTCTCTCGCGCCCGCGCTCGCGGTATGGCCGGGTCCGTTCGTCATCGAAGGCCCGACCGGTTCGGGAAAGGCCGTGCTCGCGGACGAGATCGGGCGGTATCTGCCTGCGGGGACCCCGTTCGAGCGGCTATCGGCGGCGACGCAGCCGGAGCTGCTGTACGACTTTCTGGTCGGGCACGTGAAGGGCGCGTTCACCGGGGCGATCGAAGACAGCCCAGGGCTGCTGGACCTGCTGAACGGCGGCGTCTTGTTTCTCGACGACTTTCAGGACGCCACGAAGCGGATGCAGCGCTACCTGCTCGAGATTGCCGAGAACAAGCGGCTGTGGGCCATCGGTGCGCGGCGGGCCGCGGCGACCAGGGTCCGGCTGATCATCGGGACCCAGGTGCGCCTCGAAGTCCTGCGGGCGCGGGACAACCTGCGCGAGGACCTCTTCTTCCGCCTGGACGGCCAGACCGTGCGGCTGCTCCCGTTGGCGGAGCGGCGCGAGGACATTCCGCACCTGGTGCGGCACCTGCTCGCGCTGCAGTCCGCGAAGCTCGGTGGGGTGGTCGCCGAGGTCAGCGCAGAGGCGCTGGAGCAGTTGCTGGGCTACCCCTGGCCGGGCAACGTGCGCGAGCTGGAGCGGGTGCTGGAGAAGGCGACGTTCCCGGCGTGGATGGAGTGTCGCGAGCGGCCGCTCATCGAGGCGCGGCATCTGCCCGAGGCGATTGGGCAAGGCGGCACCGCTGCGCCTGGGCGGCCTCAGAAGGTGCCGGATGGGTTAGTGGCGGAGACCATGCGACGGACTGGATGCGAGGTGAAGACGGCTCAGGCCCTGGAGATCTCGCCCAAGACGGTGCGGCGGAGCCTGGAGCGGCTCAAGCGGTCTGCCGGAGAAGCGGGGCCCACAACCACCTGACGCAACCCCGCGTACACGATCCGGACAGCCGTGTGGACGTCAGGCCTGGCCGGAGGGCCCGCGGAGCGCCGCCTCGACGGCCCGCCGGAAACTCGTCGGATCGAGCGCGGGGTAACGGTACAGCCGCGGCTCGATCTGCTCGAACAAGGCGCGAAGCCGCGCGGGCTCCACCAGCCCGCTGCGCAACAGGTGCTTGACGTCGCCGACATCCTGGGCGTGGCCGCGCTCGATCTTGGCGAGGGCCTGCGCGTACAGGTCGTAGTGGAACACCGCCAGGCTTCCCGCCTGGAGCACGAACGGGCTGCGATCCTCCCAACCCGGCAGTTCGGGGATGAAGTCGGACGGGGCGGCCAGCTCGACGTTGATGGAGAGGCGGTCCTTGAGGTCCGCAATCGCGCGGAGCAGGGCGTCCGCCTCGGGGACGAGCTTCAGGTCCACGTCGATGGTGGTGGGCCGCCAGCCGAGGAGTACGGCGGTGGCGCCGCCGGTGAGGTAGACGCGGCCGGGTGCGTCGGCGGCGCGGGCGAGCTCGGTGAGGAAGGTGCGGACGCGCTCGGCGTCGGCTACGCGGCGCATTCGGCGGCGCGCTCGAAGCTGACCAGCCGGCGGATCAGGGCGTTGTAGCGGGTGTGCGCGGCATCGGGGTGGGTGGCCGCCAGCGCCGCGTAGAGGCGATGCTCGGGGTGCGGGACGTCGGGGCGCTCGGGGACGGCAAGGCCCAGGCGGCGCAGCCGTGGCGCGCCCACCAGGACGAGGAAGGCCGGCACGGACTCCGCGCCCCGGGCGAGGTCCGCCAGGCCTTTGGCGATCAGGTCGGCGCCGGGCAGGGCGGCGTGGGCGGCGAGCACGCAGGCATACTAGTGCGGGAAGCCTGGACCTGCCAAGGACTCACCTCGCGCAGGTCAGCAGCGAGCGAGGTAGTCCGACGGAGCGAGCACGGTGATCGTGTGACGGCCACGCTTCGGTCGGAAGTGGCGGGCATTGCCGGTGATCAGCGCGTCGGCCTGCGACGCGACGGCCGTTTCACCCGCCGCTGCCGGGGTGTCACCTGGCCTCAAGGACGGTGCGGACACAGCCAAGCGCACACGGGTCCGCCGCGCTCTCGATGATCAGGGCTCTACTTCGCCAGCGTAGGAAAACCGCCATTCTCCATCCGAACGCCGAGCAACTCCCTGTGCTATGATGTGTCCGACGGGTAGTCTGCCCCTGAACCCAAAGACCTCGACGTATATCCGAAGTGAATCCGGTCCCTGGGCATCAACTGATACTTTGTAGCCTGCGGTGTCATGTCCGAGCCGCTCGGGATCAAAGCCGCGAAGCGCCAGCCGGGGGCGTCGCGGCCCCACGCCAGCCAATGATGACGGCGAAATCGTGGCAACCAACTGGGCCCCGCGCGCGCGTGCGTTCGAATGCATCCCGCTGAGGACCTCAGGATCCACGAGCACCACCGAGCATCTCGCCTCACAGATGGAATCGATAGGCACGGACGCGAGCATCCGCGTCACGAGCCTAGGAACGTCCTGGGCTGCCAGTCGTGGGGCGAGCGAGATCACGGCGGCAGCCATCAGCACATGCGCTTGGGTTGGCATTGGCTCACCTATCGGTCAAATGGGCATCGGGAATCGTCACTTGGTACAGACCGCCGCATTCAACGGTACGCCGCAGAAGATTGGATGACCGTGCCCTCGGTACAGGCCCCCGTGACCGTCAACGTAGCCAACGAGGTGTGTCAGCTCGTGCCATACGGCTTGTCCGATTGATCGAAAATACCACGGCAGTGCGTTCGCTGGCCGCACTGCCCGCTCCCAGACCTCCGGGCCAAACCGCCTGGGCTTCTCCATGACTCCATCCTCTCACAGCGTGGAGTCTCCGGCAATCCCGGGGCGGTTCAGCCCGAGCACACCTTCTGCGTGAGACTCCCCCATCGTCGTATCTGAAGCTCGTGCACCCCGGCGTGCTGAGGCCGGGGGCTGGCGAAGCTCCACGCCGTCTGGCCCGGGGATACGTAGCCGTGACGCACCGCTTGGTCATGCACGGGTCTTGGCGTCTAGCGGACGCCGCGCCGTTGTAACTCCTGGCGCCGCAGGTTGGGAGCTTCAGAATCCGACTAGGTAGCGAAGCTCACTGAGTGAATGACACGACGTATCACCACATGGGCCCAAGGCGCCGCCGAAGGTAACCGCCAAACTCGTCGTGGGCCGAAAACGCCTCACGAAGGTGAAGGGGCTCTAGCACCCCTTCATCGTGCCACGTGGTCAAGATCGAAACGATACGGCTCAGAAAGTCGGCTTCCTCTGTCGTCAGGTGGCCTAGCGACTGTCGCGTCGCACGGACCGATTCCGCCTGCCAAACAGCCGCCGCTCGAACCCCGACTGAACAGAGGGCATCTACGAAGTCAGAGCCAGCACCTCGATAGTGGCCGCGGCGGGCGATCACATACAGCGCCTGGCTACGCGAGAAGAACGTCGCGGAGCGGTCAAGGAGCAGCGCCCTAACCGGACTGTAAGGCAGGTTCAGCGCCGAATAGAGGTCAGCGGCCACGATGGCCTGTTCGCTCGAGTAACCAGCCTCCGGGCCTCTCATCAGCGTCACCAGCGCCTCCGCAACAGTTGAGTCCGCGTGCCCTGAAGTCAGGGCCTCGGCGCGCACGGCGAGCTCGGACGCATCGGTGTGCGCCACTGGGCCCTGAGACGGCGCTCCACCCCGCCTCCCGGCGCTCGCGACGTAGGTCAGTGAGTCGAAGAGCGGGACAAGCCGGCGATCGATCGTTGCTGGTGGACGGACCCGGGGCGGACAACGTTGCGCCTGCGTCGACTGAATTGCCCAGCCAAGCGCTGCAACCGCGATAAGCGTGCTGGTGCTCAGCATACTCGGGTGCCACTCGCCTGGTTGCCGATGGCGCATACGTAGAATTCGCCGATCCCCCGTCCTAGCACGTGCGCCCAGTACGGATCCATGGCTTGGAGCGCGAACGCCTCACGATTGATTCCACCCCACATATGCGCGGTCTCGTGAACAAAGATGTTCGCTATGAACCGCAGGGACTGGTTGAAGACGTTCGGGTGAACGACCGACATGATCGTTCGGCCGCCACCGTACTCGCTCCGGGCGGCGGTGCCGCCAGCGGCGCAGCAAGCCAATGTACCAGACGTTTGCGCGAAGAAGATCCCCTGCTGGAGGGCACCCTCGACCCGACCAGTCCACAACGCTCCGTTAGGCCCTTGCAGTGGGTTGATCGCATCGATGACGCGGCCGAACTCTCCCCGCCCCATGGCTCGCACGGTACCGTCGTACGGCGTCTTGCGGAGCCATGCGCTACGGGCCTTTGCTGCCGCGTAGTACTCCGCGTAGGTAACCGATCGCTCGGGTCCGTCAGAATGGCCCACCCAAATCCATCCCACGCCTCGCCCCGCGTCCAAGACAACCCGGCGCTGCCACTGCAGCCGCGCGTCGTCCCCATGCAATCCGCAAGGGGGTTGTTCGGATCCACGGATGCCAGTGCGCCGTACTCATAGTCCATGGCCAAGCCGTCCGGGTCCCGCCCCGTCGTCGGATCCCCGCCGTAGGTGTAGAGGTTCCCGCCGCCCGCGTACCCCACCGGATCCTCCTGCGTGAACCGCCCCATTGAAGGATCGTAGTACCGGTTCCGCAGATAGTACAACCCCGTCTCGGAGTCATACTGCGCACCCGCCCAGCGGAACCGCACCGGGAACGGCTCGCTCCCCTCGGCCTGCAGCAGGCGCGCCACCTGCCCGCCGAGGTCGTCGGAGGCACGAGACCCACGCCGGGACGGCGGCCGAAGGTGCCGGACGCGCTGGTGGCTGACACGATGCGGCGGACGGGGTGCGAGGTGAAGACGGCGCAGGTGCTCGAGATCTCGCCGAAGACTGTGCGAAGGAGCTTGGAACGCTTGAAGCGGTCGGGCGGGGAATCCGGAAGCCCTGGCGGCTGAGCCGATTGCGGGGACTGCTCAGCCCAATCCAGCGTCGGAGAGGGAGGGAGAGCGTTCGCTCGCCGCAGCTCGCGGTTCTCCCGCTCCAACTGCTTCAGGCGCTCGGCCTCGGCCGTCGTCAGGCCGGGCCGCAGGCCCTGATCCCGCTCCGCCCGCCGCACCCAGCTCCGCAGGGCCTCTGCCGAGCACCCCACCTTCTCCGCAATCGAGCGGACCGCCGCCTACCGCGAGTCGTACTCCTTCTCTATGCTCCCGCAACAGCCGCAATGCCCGCTCCCGGACCTCCGGGGCAAACCGCCTTGGCTTCTCCATGACTCCATCCTCTCACAGCGTGGAGTCTCCGGCAATCCCGGGGCGGTTCAGTCGGTCCTCCGGCAGTTCCGTGCTAAGGTACGCACCGACTTGGCGCGCCACGTGGTTGCCCGACACCTGAATGACGCGACGGGCAGTTGCGCGAGAGCTCACCGACCGATGTGAGGGCTCTTGCTCCCTGGCGGCGTGGCCCCGCCCTCGGGGCGCCCGCTACGTGGGTCAACGACGAAGCTCACTTCTCGACCCGCCGGTGCATCCCACGCCTTCCCCACGATACCTGCTGGTGATACGCTGGTGATGGTGAGTCCATCCCACGACAAGCGCCCGGTCGACCAAACGCATCCGCGCGAGTCGTACGCAACTATGTCGGTAAAGTCAGCGAACAGAATCAGCCCTAACTCAAGGAGCGATCGAACGTCGCCGATGGGATACGCAGCAACGAGTTGATAAGCGCCCGGGTCCTGGACCGGCACGACGTAGCCTTGCCCGCCCGCTACTACACACGCGGCGTGGGGAGACGGAGTCGCGTAGACGCCCGAGAGCCTTCCGTCCCCGCACTGGAAGTTCCCAACCCACGCTTGGCCGCCCGTAGGAGTCACCCTGACGACCACACCCTCGCGAAATGTTCGCTGTCCCTTGCGGTGGAACTGCGCCACGCTCACGGCACCGGGGAGCCCCGGCAGGAGTTCGACGAGGTAGCCTTGTTGGAACCCCAGGTCAGCCACCAAGGGAGCCGTCATCGCCGCGGCCGGTCAGGCCTGAAGAAGCGGTGCGTGATCACCTCTATGCGGCCCGACGACGAGGGTCGCACACCGATCTCAAAGGTCCCTTCGACGCCATTGATGTTCCCGCGTGTACTGCACGTATGAATCGCTGATTACCGTGCGAGTGCCGCTGAAGACCACCTCGTCGTAGGATAACGGAAAGTTGTGGAACGGCCCAGGCCGCCCATCGGGGCGGCGCTCCGCCGCCATCCGCAGCAGCACGTCGGCAGAATATATCCGCGCAACCTCCCCGAACGCCGCCGGTCCCAAGGCAACGACGCTGTATGCCAGCGCGGACAGGGCAGTGATCGGACCAAGCAGCGGAAGAACCCGACGTCCGATATCGGACCCGCCGCCTCCCCCGCCCGGGCCCTTTACCGACCCTCCGCCGTTCCCCCGGCCGCTCGGTCCCCTGCTGCCGCCACTGTTGCCACACTCGTGCCACGCGTGCCAGTTTCGGAACTCCGACGGCTGGTCACCGATCCCCCCGATTTCTATGAAGCCCCCGTCCATGTGGGATCCGCCAATGTCATCGCATGGAACTAGCCCCAGGGCGTCCGCACGGTTGATCGGATCGGCGCCCGCGAACGTGTAGAGGTTGATTCCGCCCGCCAACCCAATCGGATCCTCCGACAGGAACCGCCCCGTCCGCGGCTCATACCACCGGTTCCGCATGTAGTAGATGTCCAGCTCCGGGCCCATCCACAAGGCCCCCTTCCACCGGGGGCGGTCGGCGCCGCTGAACGGCAGGCCGTCCCAGCTGTTGCCGTAGAGCTGGCCCCACTCGTCGTAATTGTACGTCCGCCGCACCGTGCCGTTCCCGTCCGTCAGCGCCCGCACGTTCCCGATCGCGTCCGTGTGCGCGTAGTAATTCGTGCTGCCGCCCACGTTGATCGCGTGCAGGTTGTCCAGGCCGCCCGGATAGTACGAGTACTCGGCGATCTTCGTCGCCCCCGTCGGGCCCAACTCCGCCACGAGGTTATCGCCGTCCCACAGGAAGTACGTGAGCGGACCGTTCACGCCCCGGCGCACGAGTCGGCCGAGCGCGTCGTACGCCAGGTTCACCGTGTTGCCGTTGGCGGTGTAGTCGGTGAGCAGGCCGTCGCCACTCCAATAGAGGACCGGACTGCCGCCGCAGTCGCGCGACCGGACGTTGCCGTCGGCGTCCGGTGATCCGTACGTACACCCGTCGAAGTAGCTGATCCGATTGGCACCCCAGTTGTAGGCGCCAGAGTGGTCGGTGCGGTTCCCCACCTGATCGTACGAGAACCAGTGCGTCGAATCGGTCGGTGCCGAGCAGGAGTAGCCTGTCTGCCACGAGAACGAGCACGTCTGCGCACCGCTGAACGCGGTCTGACGGAGATGCGCCAGGCTGTCGTAACTGAACTGGCGCAGGCGCGACGTCGGCATGTCGCGCGCTGACGTGAGCCGTGACAGGGCGTCGAAGCCGTAGGTCTCGTACAGCCCGGGCGAGCGCGTCTCCGCCCGCCCGTGGCCCTCTACGAAGACCCGACTGATGCTGTCCGCGCTCGAGAAGCGCGTCACGCTGGCTTGAAGGTCCGGGTTGTATGTGAACCGTGTCCACGAGTACCCGAACAGAATGCTGTCCAACACGCCCCACGCTCGCTCGCCACACGTAACGTGCGGGCCAGCAGCGGCGCCAAGCTGGTGAACCACGTGCTCGCCAGCCACCCCTGGCTCGTATAGCTGAAGCGCTGGACGTGCGTGTGCGACGAGCCGCCGCCCGGCGCGTAAAGGATCGTCCGGACCGAATCCGGCTGGCGGTGCGTCGCATTCAGGTACGCCGTCACGTTGGCGTTGGCGTTCCAAGCGGCTGCCTGTCTGCCATCACTCGCGTAGGAGAACCCGGCGGGGAGGTAGTCCGTGCCGCCCCGCCACGTCGGCCGGTGGAGGTCGTCGTACACGGTCTCGACGGCCTGGCCACGCCGATTGGTATAACGCCGAACTAGACCGTCACGGCTGTATTCGAAGGACTCGGCGACGTTGTTAGGATCACGCCGGCTGGCGAGCCAGCCCAGCGCGTTGGTCACGAACCGATAGACCTGGCCGCGCGGGTCTCGCAGGCTGTCGAGCCCCAGGCCATTGTAGAACGACTCGGTCGGGCTCGCGTTGACGCCGTCGTAGAACCGCAGCGCACGATTCAGGATGTCGTACTCGGTGGTGCGGTTCGGCTGTCCCGGCACGCTGACGGTGCTCAGCCGCCCGTACCCGTCGTAGGTCAGCGTCGCCACGGCGCCGGTCGACGTCGAGTCCTTCCACAGGTTCTCGTGTCCGCCCGTGAAGAACCAGCGCTGCTGGAGGAGGTGGTTGTTGACGTTGTCCCGAGCCGCGATCATCCGGCCCCGGGCGTCGTACGTGTAGCGCACGATGCTCTGTGACCCGGCCGGCTGCCCGGCCTGCCCTCCAACGCGTGCCGAATCGACCCGCCCGTTGGCCGTGTTCAGGAAAAACCGCTGCGCGGTTCCCTGCCCCCACACCGAGTCCGCCTGTCCCCAGCCGCCTTTGCGGAAGTTCATCGTGACGCCGCCGCCCGTCGCCTGCGTCAGGAAGCCGGTGCCATCGTATACGAACCAGGAGGCACGCATTCTCGTCGGCAGCCAGCGACCCTTCGTGCAGGTGAGCAGGAGCCTGCCGACGGACGCCCCCTCGCGCGACCAGGTCATTCAGTACAGGGACGTGGGCACCCGGCTCACCGTGCGGCCTACCATCAGCACCGACGGCTACGTGACGCTGGAGATCGTCCAGGAAGTGAGCAGCGCCACCAATGAGACCGCGTTTGACGCACCGGTGATCTCGACACGCGAAGCCGCCACACAGGTGCTGGTGCGGGACAGCCAGACCGTAGTGCTCGGCGGCCTCATTGACCGTCAGGACGAGGTCACGAGCGGCGGCGTGCCGATCCTCTCGGACATCCCCATCATCGGGGGCTTGTTCGGCCGGCAGTCGCGGCGCGCTACTGAGACCGAGCTGTTCCTGTTTCTGACGCCGCGGATTCTGCGAAACGACGTGGAGGTCGAGAACGCGACGCGCGTCTATCAGGAGCTGCAGCGACCACGACCGTGAGACGAGGCCCCTCGCGGGGATGCCTCGCCCCGGCCGGCACGCGCCGCGCGAACCACGCCGAGTCCTTCGCCCCGAAACCGTCCAGGACCGTGTAGATCACCGGCACACCATCAGCGGCAGCTGCGCCGGACGTTGGTCGCCACAGGTCCGCGGCCTATATTCGGCACATGCTCAAGCCCGGCGACGCCCTCCGCTTCCTCGAGGAGCAGGACGAGTTGGCGACCTACGGTCACCTGACCTACGCGCAGGCGCTGGAGCGTTACGAGCGTCTGTGGCGGCACGCCCGCAGCCTCCGTCCCGACATCGGCAGTGACTGGCAGGACGACCTCCAGGCCGACCTGGCCGTGGCGCGTGCGATCAATGGGCTCCCGCCCGCCGGCTGACCTCGGAGCGCTCATCGTCGCCGTATCGGAGGCGCTCGGCCGAGCCGCGTTGCCTCACATGTTGATCGGCGGCCAGGCGGTGCTGGTGCACGGCCGCCCCCGCCTCACCGAGGACATCGACATCACGCTCGACTGCGGGCCCGAACGCTTGCCTGACTTGCTGACCGTTTGCGCCGACGTCCCGCTGACGCCCCTGCCACCGGATCCTCCCGCGTTCGCGCGGGACACGTTCGTACTCCCAGCGCGCCACGCCGCGTCCGGGGTCCGGGTGGACTTCATCTTCTCCACCACACCCTACGAACACCAGGCGATCGCGCGGGCCGTGCCCACAGCCATCGCCAGCGGCTCGGTGCCCATCGCCACGGCCGAGGACCTCCTGCTCCACAAGCTGTTCGCCGGCCGGCCCGTGGACATCGAGGACGCGGCAGCAGTCGTTCGGCGCAGAGGCCGCGAACTCGACTGGGCCTATCTGGAACGATGGGCGGCTGAGTTCGCGGGCGTGCCCGGGCGCGAAGGACTGGCCGACCAGGTGCGCCGGCTCAAAGGACCGATGAAGACCTGACCTACGGCAACGCGTCCAACTGCAGCGGGCTCAGCCACTTGCGGCCCATGAGGCAATCTGAAACCCGGAGCTGCATCGAGGCAGCGGTCCCGCGGCCGTTGTGCGGTGGCCCCGCGTTTCCCACCTTGGGCTCATGCGCGTCGCGGTCACCGGAGCCACGGGATACGTCGGTCGCCACGTCGTGGAGCGCCTGATTCGGCGCGACCACGAGGTGGTGGCGTTGGCGCGCACGCCCGACCGGGCCGGCTGGCTGGGCGACCGCGGAGTAGAGCTGGTGGCCGGCGATCTCGAGGACCAGCACGCGCTCCGCCGTCTCGTGGACGGCGCCGGCGCCGTGGTCAACCTGGTCGGCATCATCGTCGAGATCGGGCGTCAGACCTTCGAGCGCGTCCAGGCGGCCGGTACGCGGAACGTGGTGGCCGCGGCGCGCGAGGCGGGCGTTCCCCGGTTCGTACAGATGAGCGCCCTGGGCGCGCGGCCGGATGCCGGGGCAACCGCCTACCATCGCTCCAAGGCGGCGGGTGAGGAGGCCGTGCGCATGAGCGGCCTGTCCCACGCGATCGTCCGGCCCTCGTTGATCGCCGCCCAGGGGAACGAAGTTCTCAAGATGCTGGTGGGCATGTTGCGCTTCTCGCCGGTGGTTCCGGTCATCGGCGACGGGCAGTACAAGCTGCAGCCCGTCTGGGCCGACGACGTGGCGGAGGCGTTCGCGCTGGCGATCGAGCGCCCGGACCTTCAGGGCACGTTCGACCTCGCCGGACCCGAGCAGCTCACCTACCACCAGCTGCTCGACCAGCTCGAAGCGGCCCTTGGCGTCAAGCGCGCGCGCGTGATGGCGCCGGTCGCGGTGGTGCGGTTCGCGGCCTACGCCGGAATGGTCCTGCCCAACCTCAATCCCATCACGCCCGACCAGCTGCAGATGCTGCTCGAGGGCAGCACGACGGAACAGAACGCCCTGCCCGGGGTGTTCGGGGTGACGCCGCGTGCCTTCAGCGAGGTCGCACGGGACATATGCGCGCCCTATGCGGCCACCGTGGCGGTACAGGCGTAGGGAGGGGCGAGGGACGAGGGGCGAGGAACGAGCAGCACGGAGCACCCTCGACCCTCACCCCGCGATCCTCGCCCCTGACGAGGTCCGATTGAACATCACTCCAGCCTGCTTGCCGCTCCTGATGCTGGTCGCGCCATTGCCGCTCCTGTCACAGACGATCACGCCGCTGCCGCTCCGGCACGTCGAGATCACGTTCCGCACCCGCGTCTCCAACGCCCCCGATTTCACGGGCCGGGTCACCGCGGCTGCCGCGGAGTTCCGCGGAGGCGATCTGGCCATGGTCCAGGGCCACGTGGAGTTTCGCGCGGCCGACATGCTCACGGGCATCGGCGCGCGGGACGGCCACCTGCGGCGAACCCTCAACGCCGACTCGTTCCCCACCATCCGGTTCGAGCTGGTGGGCGTGGATCCGCAGCCCGCCCGGGGCGATACGGTTCCGCTCACCTACCAGGGGCATCTGACGATTCATGGCGTCACGCGGACGATGCGGGTTCCGGGGACGGTTGTCCTGCGGCCGGGAAGCGCCGAAATACGGGCCAACTTCCCGCTTGACATGCGCGAATTCGGGGTCGAGCCGCCGGTCCGGCTCCTGGCCCGCGTGCAACCTGTAGTCGAAATCGTGGTGAATCTGGTGTTCGGGCAGTAGACGAGAAAAAGGCATGATGAGTGAGGGGTGACAAGTGATAGGTGTCGCTCCTATCACTCATCACCTATCACCCATCACTCATCACCCATCACCCATCACCTATCACCTATCACGCCTTTCGCCGTTCCGATGCAAACGACCCCGGAGCTTGCGCCCCGGGGCCGAGTAGCCGGGCAAAGCCGCCGTCAGACTTTGCGATCGGCTACGTCCTGCCAGGAGATCGGCTCTCCGCGCCGCGTGGGCACGAAGACGGTCGGCGTCAACGCCGGGGTATCCTGCTTCGTCTGTGCGACCATGGCCGTCTCCTTTTCTGCCTCTCACCCGTTTGGATGCCTCGGCCGTCCGGATGGTTGCAACGCCCGGTCACGACGTCAGGGCGTGAGCAGGCCGCGTTTCAACCTGCCCGTGCGCGACACGGTGAGGGTCTCGGCCGCGGCGCCGCGGCTGAAGACCAGCGTCCCGTTGGAGGCACCCAGGGCGACGCCGAGGGAGCCGAAGGTCACGACCGGCTGGCTCACCACGAGCTGCGCCGAACCGAGGGCGTGGGTGTGGGCGGTATCCAGGCGCCCGCGCGCGGTCTCGATGATGAGCCGCGCGGTCGGGCCGACGGTGTCGACCGCGAGCCGGACCTCGCGTCCCCGGGCGATGGCCAGCTCGCGGGCCGTTTCCAGCAGCACGGCGTAGCGGTCGGCGGCCCCGCGCACGGCCAGCCGGTCGAGCGTCCGCAGCAGCGCCGGAGTGGCGATCGCGGCCACGACGCCGATGATCACCGTGACCATCGCGAGCTCGAGCAGGGTGGCGCCCTTGTTCACGCCCAAACGATAGCGCCGCTCCCTGACAGGAGCGGCGCCGAATCGTTGCGGAACGAGTGCGAAAAAAGGCGGACTCAGCTCCTCGGCCGTGCCCTCCACGCTTCGTACATCCGCGTATGCCGGTCGTTGAACGGCGCGGGGATGCCGCGCACGAACATGTGGCGCACGGTGGTCCGGACGTCCAGCGGGTCGCCGGTGGTGACGATGAGCGTGGCGACTTTGCCCACCTCGATGCTTCCCAGCCGGTCGGCCACGCCCCAGATGCGGGCGGGGTTGATCGTCATCGCCCGGATCGCCTCGTCGGGATCGAGCCCGTAGGCGGTGGACAGGGCGGCGTTGTAGGGCAGGTTGCGGCTGTCGCTCGCCGAGTTGGTGCGGAACGCGATGGTGACGCCGGCGCGCACGAGCACGCCGGGATTCGCGTAGATCATGTCGTACGGGTCGTTCGCCGCTGGCGTCGAGGTCGTCGGGCCGACGATGACCGGCACGCGGCGCGCGGCCAGGGTATCGGCCAGCTGCCACGCGTAGGTGGCGCCGCGCAGCACGACGCGCAGGCGGAAGCTGTCGGCCAGCTGCAGCACGCCGCGAATCTGGTCCGCGGTCTCGACGTCGAACACGGCCGGCATCTCGCCGCGGATGACCGGGACCATGGCTTCCATCGCCAGGTTGGATTCCATCCGGCCGCCGCGCGCCTTCGCTTCCGCGTAGGCCCGGGCCCGGGAGAGATAGTCCCGCAAGGCACGCGCCTCGCGCTGCACCCGCTCGCGCTGCTGCTCGGCGGTCTGCTGCGCGCCGCCGCCACCCCCGCCGCCCCCGAACCCGCCGCCCCCGCCGGTGCGCGGATAGGTCATGACCATGCCCGCGCGGGGCACCACGGCCATTTCACGCCGGGTCCAGCCGAACAGGTCGATGAGCGCGGCCTGCCCGCTGACCTGCCCGCCGCGCGGCGCCGTGATCGCGGTCGTAATCCCGTTGACCCGCACCGTCGGGATCAGCTCGGAGGCCGGATTGACGGCGCTGAGCGCCTCGTCCTGCGGGTTGAAATCCCCCAGCTCGAGCTGGTCCTCTCCCCCCGCCACGGAGCCGATCTCGGTGAGACCGAGCTGCGTGCCGGAGTCGATGAGGCCCGGGTAGACGAACAGCCCGGCCGCGTCGATGACCGTCGCGTCCGCGGGCGCCGTCACGTTCGCTCCGACCGCGGCGATCCGGCCGTTCTGGATGACCACCGTGCCGCGCGGGATGCGGTCGCCGACCACCGGAACGATCGTGGCGTTCGTGATGGCGTAGCTGCCCGTGGCGCGCTGGGTGGGGCCTACCTGAGCGCACAGGCGCACCGGCGCACCAGCGCACAAGAGGACCGTCGCCATCCCGGCCACCGTCAACGGCGTCCGCAACGTGGTTGTGCGCTGGTGCGCTGGTCCGCTGAAGGCCTGATTCATCGCGCACCTCCCTCGGAGGCCACCCGCGGCCTCGGCCGCTGCTCGCGCAGCTGCTGGATCAGCCACTCGAGCGTGGGCGCCGTGGTACGGTCGAAGAACACGCGCCCGTCGATCAGCGTCATGTCCACGCGCGAAGTCGGCGCGAACGGATGGCCGCTGAAGATCACCAGGTCGGCATCCTTGCCCACGTCGATGGAGCCGGTCCGATCCTGCACGCCGAGGTGGCGCGCCGCGTTCAGGGTGATCATGCGGAGCGCTTCCTCTTCGGAGGCGCCGCCGTAGTGCATCGCCTTGGCCGCTTCCTGGTAGAGCCGGCGGGCGCGCTCGTCGCTGTCGGAGTTGATGCTGACGACGACGCCGCGCTCGGCCATCAGCGCCGCGTTGTGCGGGATCGCGTCGTACGCCTCGAGCTTGTACGCCCACATGTCGGCGAAGGTCGAGCCGCCGCTGCCCGCCGCGGCCATCTCGTCGGCCACCCGGTAGCCCTCGAGCACGTGGGTGAAGTCGTTGACGCGGAACCCGAAATCGCGCGCCACGTCCAGCAGCATGTTGATCTCGTCCGAGCGGTAGCTGTGCGCGTGCACCAGCCGGCGTCCCTCGAGCACCTCGACCAGCGCGTCGAGCTCGAGGTCGCGGGCCGGCGGCACCGGCTCAGGGGGGGGGGGCACCGCCGCGCCCCGGCGGGCGGCCGGGCGGGCGCGCGCCCAGGCCGTGCTGTCGGTGCGGAACTGCTGCCAGCGGCCGCGGTACTCGCGGGCCGACGTGAACCGCTCGCGCAACAGCGCATCCACGCCCATGCGGCTGCGCGGGTAGCGGGGCTCGCGGCCCGGCTGGAGGTTCACGTTCGACTGCCGGACGTTCTCGCCGAGCGCGAACTTGATGCCGGGCGGCGCGCCCGCGAACAGCAGGCTCTCGGCCGGCAGGCCGTAGCGCAGCTTGATCGTCATGGACTGGCCGCCGATGGTGTTCGCCGAGCCGTGCAGCACCAGGGCGCTGGTCACGCCGCCGGCGAGCTGCCGGTACAGGCTGATCCCGTCGACGCGCAGCACGTCCTCCATCCGGACCTCGGCCGTCACCGATTGCGTGCCCTCGTTGATCGCCTCAGCGGCGCTGTGCGAGTGCGCGTCGATGATGCCCGGCGTCACGAACCGGCCGTTGGCGTCGATCACCTGCGCGCCCGCCGGCACCTGCACGTTCGGGCCCACCTCGGCGATGCGTCCGTCGCGGATCAGGATCGTGCCGCGCGGGATCGTGCCATGGCTGGCCGTCATGATCGTCGCATTGGTGATCGCCACCAGGCGGCCGGCGGGAGGCACCGGAATCGCCAGCGACGTCGCCGCCTGGGCCGCGAGGCCGCACGGCTGTACGGCCGCTCCGCCGCCCAGGAGAACCGTCCAAAGTGCGGCGCTCGCCGCAATGCGCCTGCTCGTGCGCCCCTGCGCCCGTGCGGCCGTGCCCGCCGTCGCCTTCATGGTCTCTTCTCCCCGGTGAACGAGAAGGACCCCATGTCGCCCATCGAGGCCGAGCCACGGATCCGGTTGCCGTCCACCTCGCCGTTGAAGCTGATCGTCATGTTCTGGCCGCCTATCGACATCGAGATGCTCCACGTTGCCCGGCGACCGTCCACACTGCCGGCGTCCACAGTTTGCGTGCCCATCTGCGACGTCATCGAGCCGGAGAACGACGTCCCCGACTGGGTCAGCGTCATGGACACGTTCTGATCGCCCTGGGGCGTGCTGATCGAGAGATCCCAGGTCCCGCCCACCTGCGCGACCGCGGGGGCGTCACCACCCGCGCCGCCGCGGCGCGCACCGCCGCGGCCGCCCGGTCCCTCGGTGGCGGCGCGCGGCGCCTCGGCCACCTCGTAGCCGACGCCGTCCACGAACACCCAGCGCACCCTCGAGCTGTCGCCGAGCAGGTCGCCGTCGGTCACCACGAGGTTGGCGACTTTGCCTTCCTCGATCGAGCCCAGCTGCTGCCCCGCGCCCGCGAGCTCGGCGGCGCGAATCGTCAGCGCGGCGAGCGCGGTGTCGCGTGGCAGGCCGGCCGCGATGGCCTTGCGCACGTTGGCCAGGAACTCGCCCGGCCGGAGGCCGCCCGAAGCGAGCGCGAATCGCACGCCGGCGCGCGACAGCGCGGCGGCATTGCCTTCGACCTCCCGGCGCACGGCGCTGTCGGTGACGGCGCTGTCGTTGAGCGGCCGCCGCACCGCGGCGCGATACCCCCAGCCGGTCACCTGCGTCGGCGTCGGGAAATCCACGCTCACCACCACCGGCGCCCGCGCGGCCCGAAGCGCGTCCGTGGCGCGGAACGCCTCCGTGCCGCCGACGATGGTCAGGTCGAGCCCGAACTCGCCGGCGATCCGGATCGCCCGCTTGATCTCGTTTTCGCTGTTCGCCGCGAAGAAGGCCGGCATCTCCCGGCGCACGGCCGGAATCAGCGCCTGCAACCGCGGGTCGTACGCGGGCCGCTCCATGCCGCGCGGGTTCTGGCGGTACCGCTCCAGCAACAGCGCATGGCGCCGCGCGTCGTAGAAGGCCTGGCGCTCGTAGGCGATGACGCCCAGGAGCGTGGCGGGGTAGCGCGCCGCGAAGCCGCCGCCACCTCCACCACCGCCCCCCCCAACACCCTGGAAGCCCATGTGGAGCGCCACCGGGGAGCGGAGCACGTGCCGCGCCGCGAGGCTGTCGCGCAGCGGCAGCAGCGCGGACTGGCCCCGGAAGGCGCCGCGGGATGGCGCTGTCAGCACGGCGGTGATGCCGGCCTCCCGCGCCGCCCGAACGTCGGCCGCATTGGGACGCAGCTCCTCGGCGACCAGGCGGTCGGGCTCGAGGCCGACCGGCCCAGCCTGCTGCTGGGCAGCGGCGGCCGCCGCGGCGGCGGCGCCGCCGCCCGGACCGCCCGGTGCCGGTGTCGGCTGGGCCGCCAGGCCGACCGTCGAGATCAGGTCAATGAAGCCGGGAACGACGTTCCGGCCCGCGAGGTCCACCACGCGGGCCTCGGGAGGAACCTGGACGTTGACGCCGACCGCCACGATCAGCCCGTCGCGGATGACGATCGTGCCGCGCTCGATGATGCCGCGCGTCACGGTTTCGATCCGCGCGTTCGTCAGCGCCCACGTGCGGTCCTGCGCGGAGCCGCGCGCCGGAAGGGCCGCCAGAGCGGTGATAGCGAGGGCTGCGCGGGCCGCGCGGGCCGCGGGGATTCGACCCATACGCCGAACTCCGATGGTTGATGGTGCGGGTTCGTGGCCGGCCATCGTACGGCGAGTCGGAAGCAGCGTCAAGGCGGCCATCGGAGCTACGGCGGAGCACTGTGCGACGTTGAAGCATCAGAGGCTATGAGCTGTGAGCTGTGAGCTGTGAGTTGAGGGGTCGCCTTGCTCATAGCTCATGCCTGTTGCCCGCATTTGCGACACCATCGCATCACCTTTACGTTATCCGCTCCCGATGAGCGACCCCCTGCTCACACTGCGCGAGTATGCCCGACTGGCCCCGTGGAACATCCGGGACCTCTCGACGCTCGCGGCGGGCATCCTGGACGCATCCGGCGTCACCCCCATCAACGCGGCCGCGCAGAGCCTGCCCTCGGACCGGACCATCCGGTTCTATGTGACGCGGCACCTGCTGAGCGCTCCCGAGGGGCGCGGCACGGCGGCGACCTATGGATACCGACACCTGCTGCAGCTCCTTTCCATCAAGCTACGGCAGATGGAGGGGGCCACGCTCACGGCTATCGCGCGGGAGTTGGAGGAGTCCCCGGGCGACGTGATGGAGAAGCGGGTGGCTTCCGCGCTTGGGGCGCTTCCGGCGCCGCAGGAGCTGGATTTCACCGATCGCGGGGCGCCGCGCGGGCGGGTTGCCAAGGCGTTGGCGAACCAGAGCCGCCGCGCGGGTGCCGCGCTCGCGCAGTTCGACGGCGCCGCCCCGGCCGCCCTCGAGGCGGGTGCATGGTACCGGGTCGGCGTTGGCGAGGGCGCCGAGATCGTGTTGCGCTACGACCATCCGGCGGCGCGGACCGCGAGCCTCAGGCGCCGGGTAGCCGACGCGGTGGCGCGCGCCCTGCGGGAATCCGCCGCCCAGGGGGGAGGGGGGGGGGGCGACGAGCCCTAGTCCCGTGCACCGCTGGCGCTGGCCGCTGGTGTTTTCCGCGGCGGTCCTTCTCGGCCAGCTGCTCCATCGTCAACCGCTCTTCGACGTCGTGACCGGGGAGGTGCCCGAGGGCATCCGGCTGTCCTACCCGTTCGCGCACGTCGTGCTCGCCCCGCTCACGTTGCTCGCCGACTGGCTCAACGGCGGCCGGCGCTCCGACCTCTATGGGTTCCTCGGCTGGACCACACTGCCGTGGGCGGTATGGCTCACCGCAGCAACGATCCGCCGACGGCGTTTGCCCGCCACCGCCCCCCGGGCGCCACGCACCGTGGGGCGAGCCCTGGGCCTCGCGGCGATCGTGCTGGCGGCCCCGGTGTTCGTCGCGTGGGTCGCCTACGCGCCACGGCCGATGCCGAGCCTCGAGGCGCCGGCCGGCGCCATCATCTTCGACGCCCACTCGCACACCGCCCGGTCACACGACGGCCGGCCCGGGTTCGGCCACGCCGCCGCGGCCGAATGGCACCGCCGCGCGGGCTTCCACGCCGCGTTCATCACCGACCACAACGCCTTCGGCGCCGCGCGGGCATGGCGCGGGGACGCGCCGCAGGTGGGGCGGCTCCCGCGCCTGCTGGACGGCGAGGAGCTCTCGCTCCACGGCCTGCACCTCCTGGTGCTCGGCGCGCGCGACTCGATCGACAACCGGGGTTGGGACCAGACGTGGGACTCGACGCTGGCGCAGGTGCGCGCGCTCGCAGGGACGAGGGGCGAGGGGCGAGGGGCGAGCGCTCACGCCGTTCCTCGCGCCTCGCCCCTCACCTCTCAGCCCCTGCTGATCGCCAGCCTCCCCGAGTTCTGGCGCTACCACTGGGGCCCGGACATGGGCGCGCTGCTCGCCGCGGGTGTCGGCGGCTTCGAGGTGTGGACCTCGTCGCCGAAGGGGATGGAGTTCCCGCCCACGGCCCGCGCGGTGCTCGTGGCCCAGTCGCTCAGCCGGGGTCTCGTGCTCGTGGGAGCGACCGACATGCACGGCCTCGGCCAGACCGCGAGCGTGTGGAACGTCGCGCCGCTCGCGGGCTGGGAGCGGCTCGACGATACCGCGCTGACCGACTCGCTGCTGGCGCTGATGCGTCGCCGCGCCCACCGCGTGGTGGCGATCAATCGGTGGATTCCCGAGACGCGCCTCGACGCCGCCATCGCCACGCCGGTGGGCCTCGCGCTGGTGCTGCGGCAGGCGTCGAGGGCGCATGGACTGGCGATGCTTGGCTGGATCTGGGTGATTGCGGTGGTCCTGACGGTGAGAGTGGGGAGTAGGGAGTAGGGCCTGGGGAGTAGGCGGTGGGGAGTGGGAGGGGCGCGCTCCGAAACCGCGTGGAGCCCCGACTGCTCGGGGCTCCACGATCGGCTCGATCACCAGTACTCACTACTGCCTACCGCCTCCTCCCTTTCTTCTAGAACCCCGGCAGTTCCGTGCACCCCGGCGGCGCCGGGCTGCGCGGCGTGCACTCGTTGATCGGGAACGGGAACCGCTGGAACCGCCGGTGCGTCGCCAGGTCCTGCGGGAGCGTGTTCAGCAGTCCGTAGTGCCGCATGTCGGCCCAGCGGTGCCCGCCCTCCCACAGCAGCGAGTAGCGCTTGTTGTAGAGCAACTCGGTCCGCAGCGCCGCCTGCGAGACCGTCCCGGAGTACGCGGCCAGTCCGCCCGAGTTCTGGCGGATGAAGTCGATGTCGGTGACCGCGGCCCCGAGGTTGCTGAGCCCGATGTTCGCCTCCGCGCGCAGCAGGATCAGCTCCTCGTTGCGGATGATCGGGACCGGCGAGCTGGGGCTCGTGTACACCGTGAACATGCGGTTGGTGCTGATGCCCTGCACCAGCCGCGGCGAGTCGGTCGTATCGATCTTGTTGAGGAAGCGCAGATCGGGCTGGCCGCCGGGTTGCAGCTGAGCATCGGCCACCAGCGACATATGCGCGTGCAACGCCCTGGCGTCCGGGTCGTACACCGCGTTGTTCACGTCGCCCGAGCCCGTCCCGAACGTATGGTACGCCCCCAGACTGAGCGATGCAGTGGTGGACAGGAACGACCCGGTGAGCGCCGTGAGCGCGACGGCGAAATCATCCTGATAGACGGCCACCCGCGCGCGCAACGCGCGGTTGAACTGGGCGAACGTCGCCGGCGTGTTGAAGCTCGCGAAGCCCGCGCTCAGCGCGAACGGAAAGCGCGCATTGAGGCTGGTGAGGTGCGTGAACGCGCTGTCGAGCAGGTTCTCGATGTGGGTGTACAGCTGGTCCCGGGTCGCGATGGGAGCCGGAGCCGCCGTGGGATCGGTGTCCACGTCGATCGGCGCGCCGGAGGAATCGCGCGTCAGGGCGATCATCATGAATTCGAGCGCCTGGATGGTCTTCGCGAATCCCAGGGTGCCCTCCTTCTCCTCGGCGGTCAGGCCCGCCGCCGGATCCACGACGATCGCGTTCACCGCGTTGATGACGATGTTCGCGTTCCGGATGTTGGCGTAATGCAGCCCCCACAGGTTCCCGCCGAACGCCGGCTCGCCGCCGCTCAGCGGTCCGATGAGGAGCGACGACACGAACCGGGGATCCGCGGCGTCGAGGTTGTAGCCCTCCCGGCCGAGAATGCCGAGGATGGCGATGGGGCCGTTCTGCGACCCCCAGTTGGCGCGGGAGCCGATCAGCAGGCCGGTGGCCGCCGTCAGGATCCCGCTGCGCGTCGGGTTGTTCTGCAGGCCGCCCAGCCCCGGGTTGTTCAGGTCCGGCACGGCGAGGTCCTTGCACCCGGCGACGGCCAGGGCGAGGACGGCCGGCAACGCTCGCAGCGTCTTCATGGCTCGAGACCTCGTTGGATGGCGCATGGTCAGAACCCCAGCGCGACGGTGAACCAGAAGCTGCGGCTCGGCGGGAACGGCGCCACGTCGATGTTCCGCTCCACCGGCCGGTTGCCGAAGTTGCTCACTTCCGGATCGAGCCCCGAGAACGGCGTGCTGGTGAACAGGTTGCGGCCGCTGAGGCTGATCCGCGCCGTCCGCACGCCCCGCCAGAAACGCTGCGCCACCCCCGGGGGTACGTCATAGGTGAGCGTGACTTCGCGCAGCTTGAGGAAGCTCGCGCTCTCCAGATAGTTGCGGGCGGTTCGTGTGAAGCCGGCCAGCCGGACCTCGCAGGGCGACTGCTGCGCCGCGGGATTGCTCGGATCGGGCTCGGCGCAGTCGTCCGTCACCTGCCCGAAGTCCCACAGCAGCTTGGTGAGGTTGAGGACGCTGCTGCCGTGCTGCCAGTCGAACAGGAAGTGCAGGTTCCAGGCGCCGAACGTCAGGTCGTTGTTGAACGCCATGCGGAAATCGGGATTGGCGTCCCCGATCTTGACGACCGTGATGCTGCCGTTGGCCAGCGTGTCGTTGCCGACGATCTGGGTGGGCGACTGGCCTTCCTCGATCCGGAACGCGCCGATGGACGTTCCGAAGCCGCCACCGGTGGCGAGGAATGCCGGCACGGGCAGCTCGGTGATGACGCTGCGATTGGCCGCGAAGGTGGTGCGCAGGAACCACTGGAGCCGCGACGTCTGCACCGGGACCAGGCCCAGCGCGACCTCGATGCCGCGGGTGCGCAGGCTGCCGCCGTTGAAGATCTCGACCCCGAAGCCCGAGGACGGCGCCAGGGTGCGGGTGAGCAGCAGGTCGCTGATGTTCTTCTGGAAGAGCGTGAGCTCCAGGCTGCCCCGGCTGTTCCAGAGCTGCGCGTCCGTGCCGATCTCGAACTCGCGCTGCCGCTCGTAGTGCAGGTCCGGAGAGCCGGTCGTTCCCCCCACCACCAGGCCCGGCAGGCCGCCGATGTTGGCGGTGGCGTTGAGCGGCGTGAACAGCTGTCCGTACAGCGGCTCGTTGCCGGCCTCGCCGTACGCGAAGCGCACCTTCAGCTCATCCGCAAACGCCAGGCCCTGTGGCCACCGGTAGGACACCGCCGCCTTCGGGAAGAAGAACAGCCGGTCCGATTCGGCGTTGAGGCTGCTCTGGTCCGCCCGGACGCTCGCCGTGAGCAGCAGGCGGTCCTGCATCGTGAGCAGCTCGCTCTGGACGTAGTAGCCCAGATTCAGTACGCGCTGGCGAACCTGGCGCAGGTCAGTGGAGGTGCCGGCGTCCACGTTCACCTGGCCCCCGACGAGGTTGCGGGCGGTGATCCGGGAAACGCCGAGCGTGCGGCGACCATACTGGACGCCCGCCGAGGTCGTGAGGCGGAACCCGCGTCCGGCCGGCGTCAACGTGTGCACCACGTTGCCGTCGAGATTGAGGTTCGTGCTGTTGCTGTTGCTGAGCAGCGACGTGCCCGGCAGGCCGTCGTCGTCCTCGAAGTGCAGCTCGGGCGGGAAGATGAGGGTGTTTTCCTGGTTGAAGAAGTCCGCGCCCCCGTTACCGATGAACCGCAGGCTCCACCCGGCACCCTCGGCCAGGTCCCAGTGCAGCCGGCCCGAGCCGATGAACCGCCACACGCCCTCGTCGTTCCGCATCAGCGACGCGGTCTGGAGCGGGTTGCTTCCGAAGACGGGCGTGGCCGGGAACGTGCCGTCGGACCGGGCCCGGATGTCCTGGAAGCTGGGAGCGAACGCCATGTTCATGTAGAAACTGGTGAACGTGTTGTCGTTGTTCGTCAGTCCCCGCCGCGCCAGCGTGTGGACGAGATTGGTGCTGATGCTCGCGGTGAGGCGGCGGGCGAGCTGCTGGTCCAGGTTGATGCGGAACGACTGCCGCTGGAAACCCGTGTTGGTGATGATGCCGGCGTCGTCCTTGATCGAGCCGGCGATGTAGTACCGGCTGCCCTGGGTGCCGCCGCTGACGCTCGCCGAGGTCTCGAAGCTGAGGTCGTGCCGGCCGGCCAGCTCCTCCTCGTGGTCGAAGAACATCCCCGGCTGCCAGCCCGCCGCCGCCGCCGCGCCCGTTCCATAGGCGGCATCCACCTCGGCCACGGTCGTGAAGCGGCGCAGGTTCATCTTGTTGGAGAGATCGAACACGCCGAACCGCTGGGTGAAGTTGATCCGCGGCGCGCCGACGCGACCCCGGCGGGTCGTGATGATCACCACGCCGTTGGAGGCGCGCCCGCCGTAGATCGCCGACGCCGAGGCGCCCTTCAGGATCTCGATGGACTCGATGTCGTTGGGATCGAGGTCGGCGATCCGGTTGACCTGCGCGTCCTGCGTCAGCGACGGATTCGAGCCGCCGGCGGCGGCTGTGACCTCGTTCTGGTTGGACGGGATCGCCACGTCGCTCACGATGACGCCGTCCACGACGTACAGCGGCTGCGCGTCGGCGTTCACGGACGTGATGCCGCGCAGGCGCACCTGCACCCCGCCGCCCGGCGCTCCGCCGTTGGTCTGGATGTCGGCGCCCGCCACCTTGCCCTGCAGCTGGTGCTCCAGGCTCGATGTGGGCACGGCGCCGAGGTCCTCGGCGTTGATCCGCGCCACCGCGTTGGCCAGGTTGCGGCGCTCGATGCCCGTGGCCTGGCCGGTGATGACGATTTCCTCGATGCGGAACACGTCACGCACCAGCAATACCCGCACCGTGTTCTGGCCGGCCGCCAGCGGCAGGTCCTGCCGGCGGTAGCCGATCGCCCGGACCTGCAGCGTCAGCGCGCCGGCGGGAGCGTTGAGGATGACGAACGTCCCGTCGTCGAGCGTGGTCGCGCTCAGGCGCATCCCGCGCACCGAGACGAGTGCGCCGCCAATCGGCGAACCCGCCGCTGAGTCGACCACGGTCCCGTTGATCGGCCGCTGCTGCGCCGCCGCGGTGCCGGCGAGCGCCGCGGAAAGAACGCACGCGGCCAACGACGCAAACCGTCGCATGAGGCCTCCACAAAGAGGGTTCCCGGCCGGGGGGCGGCCGAGCGGTCCGAGAGCACTGGCAGCGCTTTTACCGCTTCGCGTGGTGTGTGTCAAGCGCCCCACGTCGCCCCGATTGCCCCCGCCGGGAACCCGACGGAACCCGGGGGGGGGGGGAGGGGAGGGATCCCCCGCGTTTCAGCCGGAGCAGGCGGCGGCGAGTGTCACGACGGCGGGCTCGAACGCGCCGCGGATGTCCAGATAGAAGGACCCGTCGTCACGCGCGACGAGGGTCGGCCGCTCGGTCTGGCGCCCCCGTTGCACCGTGGCGCAGCTCGTCGCGCTGAGCCACGGGAATCTGAGGACCAGGCGCCGGCGGCGCAGCGCGCCCAGCCGGATCTGGACCTCGCGGGCCGACGGGCGGTAGGTGAGATGGAGCGTGTCGTCGTACACGCGGAAGCCTTCGAGCCGCCACGGGAAGTCGTCGAAGGCGCCATCCATGGCGGGCGCGATCTCGATGGCGTCCAGCCGTTCGTCCACCCCGAACAACCGCCGCGTCAGCCGGTCGAGGAATGCGCCCGCGTCCGCGGCCCCGAGCCGGCCGTAACGACTGGTGACCGCGCGCGTCGCCTCCTCCAGTACCTGGCGCCACAGCGCCATCCCGCGGAGCGGGGTGACGTCGCCGCGCAGCCGCCGCGCGAGGTCGCGCAGGCTGTCGGCGCTCGCGCCCGCGGCGCCGTTCGGCTGCCGCGCCATCTCCTCCTCCAGCTCGGCCAGCCGCTCGAACGCCTCGGGCCGGAGCGCGTCCAGGGAGCGCCGGCCCGCCACCCGCGCGGCTGCCTCGAGGCGCGGCAGCTCGGCGCGCAGCCAGCCCGCGTCGCGGGTCGACCGGTAGCAGCCGTAGGCGGCGAGGATCGCCGCCGATTCCTTGAGCGCGCCCTCGGCCGTGTCGTCCTCGAGCAGCCACCGCACCGGGCCCTGGGCCCCGAGCCGCGTGGCGAACGCCACGCGATGTACGCCCTCCGCGCTCGCCAGCGCACGGAACCGGGCGTACTGGTCGCACACGGCGCGGACGTGGCCGCCCTGGACCGCCAGCGGCACCGCAGCCGCGGTCGCCACGATGCGCTGGTAGGGCGCATCCAGCGCGGCCGGGATCCAGCCCGCGCTCAGGGTCGGCCACGCCGAGGCGAGCGTGTGCGACACCAGGGTGCCGACCACGGCCTCCGGCGTTCCGACCCGCAATGGCGCTGCCGGCGCGGCCGACGCCTGCGGATCCGACGCCGCCAGCGCCGCGGCCCGGGCCGCCGCTTCCGCGTCGGGCCCGAGGCCGAAGATCAGCTCGGCCCTGGCCGTGAACGCCGAGTCGCGCTCGGGCTCGAGGAACACCGTGAGGGCGCCGACGATGTGGCGTTCCTCGGCCCAGTCCTGCCCGATCCGCCGCCGCACCCGGACCTCCGCGACGTCCGACTGCATCCGCCCGCGCGCGCCGCGACCGAAGCCGATCGCCACCGACTGCCCGCCGACCGACGAGTCGGTCAGGAACGCGAAGCCACGCCGGTCGTCCAGCACCAGCCGATCCCGCGCGCCGGAGCCCGCCTCCCGGAACACAGCCTCCGCGATGTCGGCGGGCCGGAAGGTTACCACCATCACCCGGTTCATCGGCCACACCGGCGCCCGGAACACGAGCCGCCCGCCTGTGGCCGCCCGGCCGCCTTGCACTTCCACCTCGATGGGCCGGCGGCCGGGCCGGTCGGCGAACAGGAGCCGCACCCGGCCGTCGGGCTCGAACCGCACGCTATCGGCGTAGGCCCGCGGCTCGGCCTCGCGGGCGAACGGCTCCGCGCCCTCGATCCGGATCGTGCCGGCGAACGTCGCCGGCGGCACGGTGAGGTCGCGGATCACCAGGCCGCCCGATGCGGAATCGACGGCGACCGTGTACTGCGCGTTGGCCAGCAGCACCGGCGTGGGGCGGAAGGCGGGATTGGCCACCACGGCGATGGCCTGGGCGAGGACTGCGGCGAAGAGCACGCCGTATACTGGCCGCGAGGCCGCCGGCGGGCCAGTGACGGCGGTCACCCTTGCCCACCCCGGGCCCCGGGCCCACATTCGCTTGGTCCCCCTCAGGAACGCAACGAATGAAGCTCGCGCTCATCTTCATTGTCGCCTTCGCCCTGATCTTCTGGGTCATCAGCGCCTACAACGGCCTCATCGCCCTGAAGAACCACACGCTCAACGCGTGGAAGCAGATTGACGTGCAGTTGAAGCGGCGCTACGACCTGATCCCCAACCTGGTGAACACGGTCAAGGGCTCGATGGAGTTCGAGAAGGAAACGCTCGAGGCCGTGGTCTCGGCGCGGTCGCGGGCGATGCAGGTGGCGGCCGGGGCCGGGCCGACGGCCGGGCACGTGAAGGAGCTGGCGGCCGCCGAGACGGCGCTCACGGGTGCCGTCGGCCGGTTCTTCGCGGTGATGGAGAGCTACCCGGCCCTGCGCTCCTCGGAGAACATCAAGTCACTGCAGGAAGAGCTGGCGTCGACCGAGAACAAGATCGCGTTCGCGCGGCAGTTCTACAACGACGTGGCGACCAAGTACAACACCAAGCAGCAGCAGTTCCCCACCAACCTGGTCGCGGGGCTCGCCAAGGCGACGCCCGCCGAGCTGTGGGAGATCGAGGACGTGGCCGAGCGCCAGAACGTGAAGGTGGACCTCTCGATGGGGAGGAAGCCGCAGGGCTGAGCCGTGGCCGAGGACACGACGCTCAACCTGCTCGAGCAGCAGGAGAAGAACCGCCGCCAGACCACCATCTGGATGGTGGCGTTCATCCTGTTCTTCGCGTGGATCGGCTTCGGCGGCGACCTGGTCCTGTACCTCGGCTCGAAGGACGCATTCGGCACCGCGCGCTACCGGGTGCCGTGGGTCGGCATCGTCGTCACGGCGATCGCGGCGGTGGTCACCTGGAACGCGTGGCGCCGCGGGCCGCGCCAGCTGCTGGCCGCGGCGGGGGCGCGCGAGATCACCGACCCCGGAACGCCGGAAGAGCGGACGCTCGTCAACGTGGTCGAGGAGATGGCGATCGCGGGCGGCCTGCCGCGGCCGAAGATCTACATCATCGAGGACGACGACCCCAACGCGTTCGCGACCGGGCACGGCCCCGAGACCGCCAGCGTCGCGGTGACCCGCGGGCTGCTGACCACGCTCAACCGCGAGGAGCTGCAGGGCGTGGTCGGGCACGAAATGGCGCACGTGCGCAACCTCGACGTGCGGCTCATGACGACGATCGCGGCGCTCGCGGGCGTGATCGTGTTGCTCTCCGACCTGCTCGGCCGGTCATTCCGTCACGGCGGCGGCGTCCGGATCGGGGGCGGGGGGCGGCGCGGCAAGGGCGGCGGGGGCGCGCTGGTCCTCGTCGTCCTCGTGCTCTGGGTGATCACGCTGATCCTGGCGCCGCTGGTCGTGCGGCTGATGGCGATGGCCGTCTCACGCAACCGCGAGTACCTCGCCGATGCCACGGCCGCCGAGCTGACCCGCAACCCCGGCGCGCTGGCGAGCGCACTGCAGAAGATCGAGGGCGCGCACGCACCCACGAAGTCCATCGCGAAGAGCACCGCCCACCTGTGCATCGCGGACCCGCTGGGCCGGGCCGTCAACGCGAAGGAGGGCGCGATGGCCAACTTGTTCGGCACGCACCCGCCGATGCCGAAGCGGCTCGCGCGGCTGCGCGGCATGGCGTTCCAGGCGGCCAAGGCGGCGGGCGAGTTCCCCGCGCAGGGCTGACGTGAAGGCGGGCACGGCCGCACCGCCGCACGGCCGCACCGGAGCGGCACGGCGCATGCTGCTCTTGTGCGCCGGTGCGGCCCTGCCCGCGGTGCCCGCGACAGCCCAGTGCCCCGACGGCACGCCGCCGCCCTGCGCGCCGGCCGTCCGCCGGGCTCCGGTGGCTCGGGCGGCCCCGCCCCGCCCCGCCGAGCGGCGGCGGCAGTTCCTGGTCCTCCCGTTCCGCAACGTCTCGCGTGCCACCGAGCTCGAGTGGCTCATCGAGGGATCGCCCATTCTCCTGGCGGATGCCCTGAGCGGCCGCGACAACCTCCGCGTGGTGCCCGACGAGCGGCTCTACCCGGCGCTCCGGCGCGCGGGCCTCCGCCCCGGCGAGGTGATGGACCTGGGGCGGGTGCGGCAGGTCGCCGGCGAGACCGGGGGCTGGACCGCGGTCACCGGCGAGGTGCTCGTCCTCGGCGACCGGATCCGGGTGAGCGCGCGCGCCTTCGACGTCGTGTCGAACACCGAGGTCCTGCGGGCGGTCGAGGAGGCGCCGCGCGGCGACGACATCCGCGCCGCATACCAGCGCATCGGGACACGGCTGATCAGCGCCGCGGGGACCGATACCGCCACCGCCGCAGTCGCGGACCTGGCCGCGACCACGACCCGGTCGCTCGACGCCTACCGCGCCTACGTGCGCGGCATCGGGCACTACCACCGCTCCGAGGTGCGGCGGGCACGGGACGCCTTCCTCGAGGCGGTCCGGCTCGACAGCACGTTCGCGCAGGGGTGGGCCAAGCTCGCGGCGGCGTCCCTGAACGCCAACCCCGCCGACCTCGCCAACGAGCAGGCGCCGGTGTTCCGCTACGCCGCCCGCGCGGCGGCGCTCGCCGACCGCCTGCCCACGCGCGACCGCGAGCTGGTGCTGGGCATGAACGACCTGCTCGCCGGCCGATTCAGCGCGGCCCGCACCCGCATGGCCGGCCTCGTGGCCCAGGACTCGACCAATGTGGACGGGCTCGAATGGCTGGCCCACGCCGAGTTCTCCGACCCCATCCTGGTCAGCGTCGCCGGAGGCGAGCGGCCGCGCGGGTCCATCAACACAGCGCTGCGCCACGCCAAACGGGTTCTCGAGCTCGATCCCGCGCGGCATCACATGTTCGAGAACCTCGTTTCCGTCTACCTCATCGCGGGCGGGGGCACGCCCGGGTTCATCCCGGCCTGGCGCCAGGAGGCGGCGACGCTGCCGGCGTTGTTCAATTCGGCGCCCGCGCGGACCTTCATTCCGCTGCTCTTCGACACGCTGGTCCTGGTGCCGGCCGAGTCGCTGTCGGCGGTCGTGCCAGGGGACTCGATCACGGCGGCGCGCCGTCGCGCCCTCGCCGTCGCGCGGGCCTGGCTGGAGCGCTGGTTGGCCGTCGGCCGCGCCGAGGCCGAGCCGCACCTCTGGGCGTCCCGGGTTCACGACCTCGCCGGCGATCCGGCGGCGGCGCTGCGCGAGCTCGAGGCCGCTGACTCGCTCGGCGTCGAGACCGGCCTCGAGAACGTCCCGGTGCGCCGGATGGCGCTGCTGGCCAAGCTCGGGCGCCATGCGGAAGGCCGCCGGATCGCCGACTCGCTGCTGCAGGGCGGCGGCCTGAACCTCACCGCGATGACGACGTACCAAATCGAAGGCCTCGGGTGGGCGTACACGCTGTTCGCCCTCGACGGCCGCTTCGACCTGGCCAACACCCTGCTTCAGCAGACGGCCACCGCCCTGGCCCCGGCGGCCATGCTGAACCCCAACTTGCCGGCCGACGCGCTCGCGATCGTGCTGCTGTCGGGCGCGGTAACGCAGTTCTTCACTTTGCCGGCGGAGGTGCGTCACCGCGTCCTGGACCGGTCGCTGGCCGGCGCGCGAGGGTTGGACCCGGCCAGCCCGTTGGCGCGCCTGCTGCCGTTCGCGGCGCTGATGGCACTCGACGACGCCGACTCGCGGCCCGGGCTCGCGGGTCGGGTCCTCGCGGCGGCCCGCGGGCTCGCCGACAGCGGACGCGCCGACCTGGCCTACGAGCTGGCCACGGCGGCGGCGCGGGACAGCAGCGCCCGCGCGACGCTCGATACCGTCGCGTGGTACGCGCATCGCCGCGCGGCGGCCCGCGCCGAGCGCCGAACGACGCAGCGGCGGTTCCGGCCCGTTCGCGCCGTCGTCGGCGACAGCGCCGCCACGTTCGAGTGGGCCGCCCAGGGCGAGTCATTTTCCTGGGGTCGCGTGGAGACGGCCATCGGCGAGCCGGAGTTCGCCTGGTCCGCCGAGTTCGCCGCGGCGGGCCGGGCCTACGAGGTCGTGGTGCACGTGTCCCGCACACCCGGCAGCCGCGCGCAGTCCGGCTCGTTACGCGAGCTTCTGGGCGCCTCGCGGCGCTCGGCGAATGAGTCCGACCCCGACACGACGCAGCGGCGGCCGACGCGCGGACCGGTGCGCGGCGCCGTCGTGCGCGCCGAACCGGACTCGGCGGGGTTCCGGGTGGTGTTGCGGGCTCCAGGCGTCGCCGCCGCGCTCCGCCGCGAGCGCCCGGCGACGATCCGCCTCCGGTTTCGACCGTGCGAAACCGACCCCGCCGATCCGTCGGTCCGATGCGTGGACGAGCTGATCGCCGTCACGTATCCCTGACCAGATGAAAAGCGTGGGCACGGGGGCGCGGCGGCACGGGGGCACGGTGCGGCGCATTCTGGTTCTGTCCGTGCCCCTGTGCCTCCGCGCCCCTGCGCCGCTCCTCGCGCAGTGCCCCGACGGCACGCCGCCCCCCTGCGCCGCCGCGCGTGCGACCCGCCGCGCGGCGCCGCCGCCGGCCGAGCGGGCGCGGCGCTTCGTCGTCATCCCGTTCCGCAACCTGTCGCGGTCGCCCGAGCTGGAGTGGCTGGTCGAGGGCTCGACCACGCTGCTGGCCGACGCGCTCGGCCGCTGGCGCGAGGTGTCGGTCGTACCGGAGGAGCGCCTCGTGCCCGCGCTGCGCCGCGCCGGTCTCACTCCCGGGGCCGTGGCCGACCTCGCGAGCCTGCGCCGCATCGCCGACGAGACCGGCGGCTGGACCGCCGTGACCGGCGAGATGCTCTCGACCGCCGGCCGGGTGGCGGTCCGGGCCCGCGCCATCGACGCCGCCACCGGCCGCGAGCTGGCCCGCGGCAGCTACGACGCCGCACCGGGTGAGGACGTGCGCGAAGCCTTCGGCCGCGTCGGCGCCCAGCTGCTGCGCGCCGCCGGCCTCGACCCCACCGCCGTGGACATCGGCGCGGCCACCACGCCCTCGCTCGATGCGTATCGCGCCTATGCGCGCGGCATCGCACTGCGGAATCGCAACCTGTACCGCCGCGCGGGCGAGGCGTTCGGCGAGGCGCTGCGGCACGACAGCACGTTCGCGCAGGCCTGGTTCGAGCTGGTGAAGGTGCGCGTGTTCGAGGGCCCCGCCGCCCTGTTCGACCCGGGCGGCGAGCTGCCCCGCGCCATCGCGCGCGCCGTCGAGCTGGCCGAGCGGCTGCCCCCGGGCCGGCGCGACGTGATCCGCGCGGTCGGCACGATGTTCAACGGGCAGTTCGGCGCGGCCCGGGAGATGCTGGAGCGCCTGGTCGCCGCCGACTCGACCAACCCCGACGCCGTCGGGTGGCTCTCCTTCCTCGAGTTCGTGGACCCGATCCTGGTGCGGACGCCCGCCGGCCTCCGGTATCGGCGGGGCTCACTCAACCGCGCCGTCGCGCTCGCCCGCCGCCTCCTCGAGCTGGAGCCGGACGGGCACGGGGCCTACATCCCCATCGTGTACGCATACCTGCTCGCCGCCGGTGACATTCCCACCATTCTCGTGGGATTCCCGGGCGAGCTGACGACGCTGGGCCAGATGTTCGGCACCGCGCCGACCGCGATCTACGTCCCGCTGCTGCGCGATTCGATCGTGCCGGTGCCGGTGGACACGTTCCTTCTGATGTCGCCCGAGTCGGTCTCGACCGCGCGCGCCCGCGCGCTCGAGGTGGCGCGCGCGTGGGTCGGACGTTGGGTCGCCGTCGGCCCCGGGGAGGGCACAGCCCATCAGGCCGCCGCCCGCATCAGCGAGCTGGCCGGCGACTACGGCGCCGCGCTCGCGCGGCTCCGTGTCGCCGACTCGCTCGGCATCGAGTTCGGGTACATGAGCAGCTGGTGGCAGCGGTTCATCGTGCTCGCCAAGGCCCGCCGCTACGAACCGGCCCGCGCGATGGCGGACTCCACCTGGCGGGACGTGGCGAACGGCTTCGCGGTGCCCACCGACGAGTTCGAGGCCCGGCGCTGGGTGTTCACGCTGGCCGTCATGCGGGGCGATTTCGCGCGCGCCGAAACGCTGGTGACGCGCCTCGCCGACGGCGTCGCCCGCATGACCGGCGTGGTCGTGCCGGCCCCGCCGCCAATGCGGCAGCTGGTCCTGGCCGTGCTGGCCGGGCGGGCCATTCGCCCCTACTACCTCAGCACCCTGCCGCTCGTCGCGCGGCTCGACGCGCTCGACGGCGCGTGGCCGGCGGTGGCCGGCGCCGCCCCCGACGCGCCGGAGCGGCGCATGGTGGACACGCTGGCCCGCTGGGCCGCGGAGGACGCGCGCGGCGATCCGGCGCTGGACGCGCGGGTGCGCGCCGCGCCGTGGCTCCCGCGCGGCCCGTGACCCTGCGTGACTGGCTCCTCTTCGGCATCGCCGCGCTCCTCGCCGGCGGCCTCGCCCTGTGGACCACGCGCGCCACCCGCGCGGTGGTGCGGGAGCGGTCCCGGCGCTGGGCCCGCCGCACCGTGCGCGACTTCCAGTCCCGCATCGCCCGCCACAAGCTGGTCAGCCGCCGCGCCATCCACGACGAGCTGATCCTCGATCCCATCGTGACGGCCGCGATGCGCGAGCACATGAAGGAAAAGGGGCTGCCGGAGCTCGAGGTCCGGGTCCGGGTCGAGCACTACATCGACGAAATCGTGCCCTTCTTCAACGTCCTATCCTACTACAAGCTCGGCTACAACCTCTCCCGCGCCCTGCTGCACGTGCTCTACAAAGTCAGCATCGAGTATCAGGACCATGAGGCGCTCGAGGCCGTCCCCCGCCGCGACGTCGTCGTCTACCTGATGAACCACCGCTCCAACGCGGACTACGTGGTCGTGGCCTACGTGCTCGCCCGGGGCGTCGCCGTGAGCTACGCCGTGGGAGAGTGGGCCAGGATCTGGCCCCTCGACGTGATGTTCAAGAGCTTCGGCAGCTACTTCATCCGCCGCCGCTATCGGGAGCCGCTCTACCACACCGTGCTGGAGCGCTACATCCAGCTCATCACCCGGAACGGCGTGACTCAGGGCATCTTCCTCGAAGGCGGGCTGTCGCGCGACGGGCGGTTCCGGCCCGCCAAGATCGGCCTGCTCGACTACATCGCCGGCGCCCTGCGCGACGACGGATTCGCGCGCGACATCTGGTTCGTGCCCGTAGCGATCAACTACGACCGCGTCCTCGAGGACCGCTCGCTGATCCAGGAGTGCGTGGACCCGAGCCTGCGCCTGAGCCGCCTCAGCCAGCTCGCCAACACGGTGCAGTTCATCGCCGCCAACCTGCTGCGCATCGTCACGGGCCGTGTGCAGCGCTACGGCCGCGCCGCCGTCAACTTCGGCGAGCCGGTGTCGCTCCGGCGCTGGTTGTCCCGGCAGGATGGCGACGTCCTGCATCTCACGAGGGCCGAACGGCTGCCGCACGTCCAGCGCTTCGCTGACGAGATCCTGGAACGCATCAAGGCGGTGATACCGGTGACCCCGGTGGCGCTCGCCTCGGCCGCGATGCTCAGCTTCGACCGCGACACGGTGCCCCTGCCCGACGTCCTCGCCCGGATGGGTGATTACCGCGATCATCTCCTCGACGCGAACGCCAAGGTCGTGCGCGCCGAGCGCGCGATCGATGAGGTCTGGGCCCGCGCGATGCTGACGTTCCGGCTGCGCCGCACGGTCATCGTGGACGGGGAGCGCGTGATCGTGGTCTCGCGCCAGCGGCCGGTGCTGGAGTACTACGCCAACTCCATCCGCCACCTGCTTCCGGCGGACGCCCTGCCCGAGGGCCAGCTGTTCTCGCCGGCCCGGGAAGTGGGGAACGTGGAGGCGACGTTCCGCCTGAGTAGCCCGCCGGCGCCGGCCGCCCGGCGCCCGGCGTAGGCCCACGGCGCCCCGCGCGCGATATTGCACCTGTGAACCCCCGCTCCACCCGCGAGTTCGCCGACCGCGCCGAGGCGATGGCCGAGTTCCTGCGCGCCGCCGGCAGCGCCCCGCGACTCTTGCCCGCCGACGACGGCGCAGGCCTGCCGCTGTTCCACGCCCTCGGGGCGCTGCAATGGACCGGCGAAACGGGTCTGGTGCGCGGCGACGACCGCGTGCATGCGGCGTGGTTCGTCGGTGAATCGGCGGCCACGGTGGTCGAGCGGCAGGTGGACGGCAAGACCGTGTACCAGTACTTCGGCCCCCGGCTCGAGACGCAGCAGGTCGTGCCGGCATCCGGGCGCTCCGTCGTGGACGAGCCGTTCGTGCGCGGCTACGAATTCACCGAGCGCTGGAGCGCGCTGGCGCACTTCCTGGTCACCACGCAGGGGAAAGGCGCGCTGGTGAGCCTCCTGTCGGCGCGCGCGCCGGAGGTCGACCACGTGCGCCGCTGGCTGCTCGAGCTGTTCCAGGGCCCGCTGCCCGACGCCGCCGACCACCTGATGGCCGTGTGGCTCAGTGCCATCGGAGCGGGTTTTCTGTTCCCGCCGGCCGAGTTCGCCGACGGACGGCGGAGAGGCTGGACGTACATCGAACTCGGCAGCAGTCGCGAAGAATAGACGGGACGGACGCACGGGCGACCGACATGCCGGGGCCTTGGTGTTCCCCTCCTTCCCCTCCTTCCGTGCGGTAAAAGCACGACGACCCGCCCAGGTTTCCCCGGACGGGCCGTCGCCGGCGCAGTTGCACGGAGTCGAAGGATTGCTCCGCCGTTTTTCTCCAACGGGCCACCGGTTGTCGTGACAGGTTCCCGGTAGGGCTGGCTGGAGCTCCGTGTCGGCTATCCCCACGCGGTCTGGCCGGACCACGGGTTCACTACGCCGAGCGCTTCGGGTCGTGCCGGATCGCGTACCGGCCTCCCGCACTGCACCCCGCTGCGCCACCGCGGGGTGGACGAGGCGCGCGATTGGCCTCGCCTGCCCGAGTCGAAGCACTAGTGCCGGGATCGACGGACGCCTGAGCCCTTGTTTGCTTGGCGCCCTCCCCCGAGCATTCCGCTCGAGCCCGCAGACAGGCGTGGATCGAGTCGAGCCCAATCCCTTCCCCATCTGCGACGCGCGCAATCTAGGGTCGTGCGAGAATCTCGCAAGCGCCGGATTTGCTTCGGGTTAGCGCGCTTTCACGTGCACACGCTGTGGACTCCAACCGCGCTGGCAGGCGGCACTTCGGGAGCCTTTCCCCACGATGTCGAGATGTGGAAGGGATAACTTTGTGGATCGCCGCGCTTGCTCACACAGGGGCACTGTCGCTACGGTTCGGCGACCCTGCCACCATATCCTGGACATCGTACGGTGAGACGCCCTGTGACTGCCTCGCGCCTCGCGCTGCTGCTCGGCGCGCTCGTGATCCCGCACGGTTCTTCCCCGCTGCGCGCGCAGCAGCCGGCCCCCGTCGACGCAGGCCGCATCGCCCGCGCGGTGCGCGCCGACGTGCTGTGGAGCAGCCTCCGGTTTCTCGCCGACGACCTGCTCGAAGGCCGAGCGCCCGGTACCCGCGGCGGCGACATCGCCGCCCACTACCTCGCGGCGCAGTTCCAGCTCATGGGCCTCGCGCCCGCCGGCGACAGCGGGACCTGGTTCCACCATGTGCCCGTCGTCACGCTGAATCCGTCGCCCACCCTCCGGGTCGGCGAGCGCGAGCTGCGATTCCGCGACGAGTTTGTCGCCTGGAGCGAGCGCGCCGAGGAGGCCGTGAGCGCCTCCGGCGAGCTGGTCTTCGTCGGATTCGGCGTGGACGCGCCGGAGTGGCAGTGGGACGACTTCAAGGGCCAGGACCTGCGTGGCAAGATTCTGCTGATGCTCGTGAACGACCCCGGGCTGCGGGACCCCGCGATCTTCCGCGGCCGGATCCTGACCTACTACGGCCGCTGGACCTACAAGCTGGAGGAGGCCGCGCGGCGCGGCGCCGCCGGCGTGCTCCTGCTGCACAACGACACCATGGCGACGTACGGCTGGAACACGGTGCGCAACTCGTGGACCGGCGACCAAGTCCGCCTGCTGCAGCCGGCCACCTCGCTCGCGTTCGCCGGCTGGATCACCCAGGGCACCGCGGCGGAGCTGCTGCGCGGCCGTGGGCACGACCTGGCCCGCCTCATGGACGCGGCCTCACGCCGCGACTTCCGGCCCGTCGCCACGGGGCTCACCGTCCAGGCCGGCGTGCGCAGCGCGCTGCGGCGCACCAGCACCGCGAACGTCATCGGCCGCCTGCAGGGCTCGGACCCGCGGCTGGCGGAGGAGGTCGTCGTGATCGGCGCCCACTACGACCACCTCGGTATCGGCGAAGCCGTCAGCGGCGACTCGATCATGAACGGCGCGGTGGACAACGGGTCGGGCGTCGCGACGATGCTCGCCATCGCCGACGCCTTCGCGCGCACCGGCGGACGGCCGCGCCGCTCGCTGCTGTTCGTGGGATTCGCTGCGGAAGAGAAGGGGTTGCTCGGCTCGCAGGCGCTCGCGAGCCGCCCGCCGGTCCCGCTGGCCCGCATGGCCGCGATGCTGAACCTGGACGGCGCCAACCTCTACGGAGCCACCCGCGACATCGCCGCGCTCGGCCTGGATCAGTCCTCGCTCGGCCGCCTGTTCGAGCAGGCCGCGCGCGCAGAGGGCCTGCGGGTCACCACCGACTCGACCGCCCTGGTGCGGGGCTCGTTCTTCCGCTCCGACCACTTCCCGCTCGCCCGGGCGGGCGTCCCCGCCCTCTCGTGGGAGTCGGGCCACGACGTGGTGGGCCGGCCCACCGGCTGGTACGAGCAGATGGATGAGGAGTACAACCGCCTGCGCTACCACCAGCCGGACGACGAGATCCTGCCCTGGTACGTCCCGGACGGCGCGCTCCAGCAGGCCCGGGTCCTGGTGCGCGTCGCGGTCATGGCCGGCAACGCCCTCGAGCAGCCCACCTGGAGTGCGAGTAGCGAGTTCAGAGCCGCCGGAGAGGCACGGGTGCGGGGACGATAACGGCGGGGCACAACGGCACAGGGGCTCGGGGGCACGGAACGGACGGCGGGTCTCGCTCGCGACGATGCGATAGAGACCCGCTCGTGTTCTTGCCCTTTGCGTGCCCCTGTGCCCCTGTGCCCCCGTGCCCCGCCTTTTCTACCTGGGGGCCGCTCCCGCGTACGGCGGCGTCCGCGGCATCCCGGGCGGGACCGCCAGGCGCTGCGCCGCCGGCGTCGCGGCGTTGACCGCGATCAGGAAGGCGCGATACCGGTCGTGCGCGTCGCGCACCTGGCCGTACCAGTCGCGATAGAAGTTCCGCGCGGCCGACGTGTACTCCCGGCCCCACGGCGTCCAGCGGTCGGGGGCCGCGATCATGGACGCGACGTTGTCGCACTCCGCCGTGGCGGCGACCGCCCGCAGGGCCGAGTCGAGCGCGGTCATCGCGCGCTGGACCTGCGCGTTTTCGAACGCGTCGGCGTCGCTGAAGCCTTCACCGTTGACCGTCTCCCAGGCCGCGACGTAGGTCGTGAGATCCCAATGGATGTCGCGGCAGCGGGCCCACCGGTCGCGCTCGCGCTGGCTCAGCGCGGCGGGCTCGGTCGCGCCGGACGGCTGGCCCGACGTGTTGCGGAACACCGCCACCAGCGCGACGACGACCGTGTCGAAGCCGCGCGCAAAGCGGCGGAGGTACGCGTCGGGATCCGTGCCGTCGTACGGCGGGATCGCGAGCCCCGCGGTGTTCGACCCCGCGGGATTCCCCCCCGGCGCGGCGGCGCCGGCCGGGTTCACCGACTGGGGCGCCGCGGCCGACGGCTGGTTGCCTCGCGCGGCCTGCTGCGGCGCCACGGCACCGGCCGGGCCCGGCGGCGGCGCGGCCTGAGCCGGCGGCTGCTGGCCCGGGCGCAGCAGGACCACCTGGCAACCCAGACGGTTGACTCTCGTGTTCGCCGGCGTACCCGGGCAGCGGTCCACCGCATCCGGAACGCCGTCACCGTCCGCGTCGGGGCCCTGCACGGCCCGGCGGCCCTTTTGCGCGAACGCGTCCACCGGCGTGAGGGCGGCCCAAAGGGCGGCGATCGCGAGCGCGGCGATGAGCGAACGAGATGGGAGTTTCACGGCGCCTCCGCCGTCCTGGGGTGATGCGAAGGGATAACGCGCGCGCGGCCGTTGCGCCAGCACGCCTCACGCGCGTCTTGTGTGACCGGAGTCACCGGTCTAACATTAGCCGGCCCTTCGACTTCCGTGCCATCACGTACCTTGCGGCCCCTCATGCACTCTTCGCGCCTCGCGTGGCGCGCGCTCGCGGCCGCCCTCGCGACCGTCTGGGCGCTGGCGTGCAGCGCCTCTGATGCGCCGATCCGCGTCGGGCTGGCGGGTCCGTTCGCCCAGGAGCGCGGGCGTTCGATGCGCCTCGCGGCCGAGCTCGCGGTAGCCCAGATCAATCAGCAGGGCGGCGTTCGCGGCCGCCTGCTCGAGCTGGTGATCCTCGACGATTCCGCGCAGCCCGCGCGCGCCATCGCCGTGGCCCAGGCGCTCAAGGACAGCGGTGTGGTCGCGGTGGTCGGGCATCTTACGTCGGGCACCACGATCGCGGCGGCCGACATCTACGGGAGCGGCTCCGACCCCGTCGTCGAGATCTCGCCGTCGGCCTCGAGCCCCGATCTCACCGGCGTCAGCCGCTACACGTTCCGGGTGTGCGCCACCGACCTGGTACACGGGACTGCCCTCGCCCAGTTCGCGTACCGGCGGCTGGGTGCCCGCTACGCGGCGGTCATCTACCTCAACGACGACTACGGGCGCGGCATTCTCGGCACGTTCAGCGACGAGTTCCGCCGCCTGGAGGGAACGATCGTCGCGCGCGATCCGATCCTCGGCGGCACCGCCGATATCGGCCCATTCCTCGAGCGGATCCAGCGCGACGGCCGCGCGCAGGTGCTGATGATCGCGGGCGACCGGGCCTCGGCGGTCGCGGTCCTGCGCGCCGCGCGGGCGCGAGGGCTCACGCTCCCCGTGCTCGGCGGCGATGGCCTGATCGGGATCCAGTCCGAAGGCCCGCTCGCCGAGGGCGTCTACCTCAGCTCGAACTACCTGCCGGAGCGGCCCGGCGAGCAGAACGCGGCGTTTCTGCGGTCGTATGCCGCGGCCTATCAGGACGCGCGGCCCGACCACCGCGGCGCCGGCGCGTGGGACGCGATCCACCTGATCGCGCAGGCTATCCGGGAGAGCGGCCCCGGCCGGCGCGCGATCCGCGACGCGCTCGCGCGCGTGGACAGCAGCCGGTCGTACGATGGCGTGACGGGCGGGATCGCGTTCGACGACCGCGGCGACGTGCCCGACAAGACCGTCGTCGTCGGAGTCGTGCGCGGGGGCCGGATCGTGCTGGCCGAGGGCCGGTGACGCTGAATCGCGCGTGGTTCCGCACCATCCGCGCGCGCCTGATCATCGGTCTCGCGCTCCTGATCGGCGGCGTCGTGACCGGAGCGCTGTTCGGCATCGTCGCGATGCGCCTCATGTCGCGCGACATCGACCGCCGGCTCGAGGACCTGCGCAATTCCTCCGCGGTCAACAGCCTGCTCCAAAGCGGGATCCTCGGCGAGATCGCTACGGCGGAGGCGTACCTCGCTTCGCCCAGCCCCGAGCTTCGGGAGCGCTTTCTGACCGGCGGGCTCGAGACCCATACCCTCAGGGGCTCGTACCGCCGGCTGCCCGACTTGACGACCGAGGAGCGGGTGCTGGTGGACAGCGTCGGCCGGCTCCAGGCCGCCCTCGAGGTGGACTACGCGCTCGCCCACGCGCAGCTGGATCTCGGTCGTCTCGCCGAGGCGCGCACGGCGGCGGCGCGGGCCCGCATTCCCGCGTCCGAGATCACGTCGGCCATTCGCACCCTGGGCGAGCACGAGCTCGCGCGCGCCGAGGCCGCCGCCGAGCAGCTCGACCGCACGGCCCAGAGCCGCCAGGTCGCCCTGGTCGCGCTGCTCATCGTCTCGGCCGGCATCGGCATCGCGCTCGCGTTCCTGACGCTGCGGGCGGTCGAGAGCCCGCTCGCCAAGCTCGTGCGCTCGGCCGAGCGCATCGGCGAGGGCGACCTGCGGCCGGTGGACCCGGGCCGGATGGCCACCGAGTTCGAAGTGCTGGGGCGCGCCTTCGCCGGGACTGCCGACCGGCTCCGCAGCATTGTGAAGGAAGTGGTGGACGAATCGGAGCGGATCTCGGGGTCCGCCGGCGACCTCTCCGCGATTTCGGAGCAGCTCGCGGCGAGCTCCGGCGAGATCTCGACCTCGATGCTCGAGGTGTCGAGCGGCGCCGAGCAGCAGGCCCAGAAGCTCGGTGACGCCGGGGCGGCCGCCCAGCAGCTGCGCGCCGCCGCCAACGAGAACGCGGCCGCGGCCGAGCGCGTGGCGACCCTGGGGAGCGAGATCCGGACCGTGGCCGCACGCCACCGCACCGACGTCCAGGGCGCGCTCGGCACGCTGCTCGACGTGCGCACCGCCGTCCGGACGTCGGCCGGCGAGGTCGCGGCGCTGGCGCGCACCTCCGAGTCGGTGGACGCCTTCGTGTCGCTGGTGAAGCGGATCGCCAGCCAGACCAACCTCCTCGCGCTCAACGCCGCGATCGAGGCGGCGCGGGCGGGCGAGCACGGGCGCGGCTTCGCCGTGGTGGCGGAGGAGGTGCGCAAGCTCGCCGACGAGAGCGCGGCGGCCGCCGAGCAGGTGACCGAGACGCTGCAGCAGCTGCGCACCCAGGTAGCCCGCGTGAGCGAGACCATGGAAGAGGGTGTCGCCAAGGTCCAGGGCATCGAGGCCGTCTCGCAGGGCGCGGCGAGCGGCCTGGAAGAGATCGTGGCCTCGGTGTCCGGCGTCGAGGACGCAGCGCGGCGCGTGGCCGAGGCCGCGGCCGCCAACCGCCAGGCCGCCGAGGAGATCGAGACCGTCTCCTCGTCGGTGTCGCAGCAGGCGAGCAAGCACGCCGCCGCGGCGCAGTCCGTGACCGCCGCCGCCCAGGAGCAGAGCGCCTCGACCCAGGAAATGGCGGCGGCCGCCGGCGAGATGCTCGCGGCGGCCGAACGGCTGCGCACGGTGGTGTCTGGGTTCCGGCTGTAGCCGGCCGGCTACTTCTTCTTCGCCTTCGACCTGGCGGCCGCATGATGGCGCGCCGCTTTCTTCCTGGCAACCGGCCGCTTGGGCGCGTGCTTCTTCGCGGCCGCGTGCTTCGGCGCGGGCTTCACCGCGGGCCGCTCGATCTTCACGCCGTCGACCTCGGCCGCGACGCGGTCGCCTTCATCGCTGCGGATCAGCCCGCGCCGCACGGCGTAGCGGATCAACTCGTGCGCGTCCTTCTTTTCAAACGGCGCCAGCCCCGCCGCCGCCCGGGACAGATTGACGATCGCATCAGCGACGGGGCTCCTCAACACGGTCGCGATGCCCGGGACCGCTTCGAGGATGTTCGTGATCGTGGTGGAGCTGAGTTCCGTCGCCAACGCTCTATCTCCAGAAAAGACAGGTACTTGCAGGGCCGGCGCGCACCGCGCGCGGGCGCGCGAGGGCCAACCTAGCCGGGCGCGGCGGCCTCGTCAAGCAGTCCGCGTTCCTGCGAAGCTGCGGAACATGCTCGTAAACAAAGGCCCTGCAATCAGTTAGACTGCAGGGCCCTGCCGGTCACTCGCGCCGATCCGGTTAGGGCGGGGGCGTCCGCTGCCGCCTGGCCTCGTGTGCGGCACGGCGCTCGTCGCGCGCCCGCCGCTCGGCTTCGCGCCTGGCCGCGCGTTCGCGAGCCGCGGCCTCCGGATCACGACCCAGTGTGGCCAGCGGCGCCCGCACGGCCGTTGGGGCAGCCCGAACCCCGGTCACCGCCCGCGCGCGCTGGACGGGAGGTGCCAGGCCCGGCAGGTTCGGCGGCGCGCTGGTCAGGAAGCCGGTCGTGTTCACCCGACCCGAGACGCCGTTGGGCGGCGTGACGCCGGGTGCCGACGCCGCGCCCCACCAGTTGGCCGAGGCATCCACGGAATCGCTCGCGGCGATCAGGGCGAAGCCTGTGTTGTTGACGAACGAATTGTCGTGCGCCTGGGTGACTGCGCCCTGCGACGAGGAGATCTCCAGGCCGTCGGTGTTGTTCTCGAAACGGTTGTGCGTGAGTGAGGTGGTCCCGTACGCGACGTATACGCCGTCCGTCGAGCCCGAAATGCCGGTGGAGTCGATCCGTATCAGCGTCGTGTCGAGGAACTGGTACACGTACACACCGGTCAGGTTATTGCGCAGCGTGCTCTGCCGGACCCGTGTCGAGCGCGCCTGGTTGGTCTCGACGCCAATCCCGCACCCGGTGATCGTGTCGGACGCGATGACGACGGCGACGTCGTACAGGTACACGCCGTCGTGGCCGCTGCCGGTCGTCGTGCAGGTGATGCTGTTGCCCATGACCAGCCACGGCCCGCGCGACCCGATCTGGTACCGCAGGGACAAGCCCAAACCCGAGACCCGGGTGAACACGTTGTTGCGGATCGTCGCGCTGTCGACAAAGTCGACGTCCACACCAACGGCCACGCTGTCGGCCGTCACGTTGCGCACGTCCAGGACCAGCCCGGCCCCGTTCGCGTTGATCGGCAGATCGATCTGCGCGAACGAGCTGCGCAGGATCTGGGCGCTGGGCTGAGTTCCGGAGGCGCTAATGTCGAAGCCGTAGGCCTGGTCGCACCCACTTACCGCGCACCCGGTCATGGTCACGCTGTCGGCCAGCAGCCGCCGGCCCTGGAATTCGAACGCTGTGTACCCCGATCCGCCGAGGTTCAGGAACCGACTGCGGCGCACGATGGCCACGTCGGCATTGATGTTGCTGGCCACCGCGGTGCTCGTGTCGTCGGGGGCGCGGAGCACCAGGTCCTCGATCACCAGGCTGTCGGCATCGAAGGTGCGGAGCCAGTTGTAGAAGTGCGCCTCGTGATAGACCGAGTCCCCGTGCAGGTAGATGCGCGCTCGGGACGTGCCGCAGCAGTCGCCCGACAGATCAAGGGCGTCGCTGCTGTCGGCGCGGATCACGCTGGTATCGATGACGACCCGGCGCATGTAGTCGGCGCGGATTTCGTACGAGTTGCTGCGCTCGATCCGGCTGTGCGCGACGTACAGCGCCGGCGTCTCGTTGTACTCCTGCGACATGTAGACGCCGTAGCCGCCATTGTCGGTGATGCGGGAGCGCAGGACCTGCAGCGAGTCCACGCCGTACATGTACAGGGCGTCGCTCATGTACTGAATGCGGCTGTCCCGGAACAGCATCACGCGGACCGCGTACTGCGAGCACCCGCTGACGTACACCGCGTCGCCGTAGCGGTACTGCGGGTCGCCGATGAACTCCGACCGGTCGATGCGGACCGTGTCCATGTCCGCGCCGCAGTGGTAGATGGCGTCGCCCGAGGCCGTGCCGGTGTAGAGGAACTTCGTGTCTTCGACGGCAAGGCCGAGCACCCCGTCCAGGTCAAGGGCTTCGCCGAAGTTGTGGAACACCACGTTGCGGATCACGGTGCGCCGGCCACCGCTGAGGCGCATGCCGGTGCTGAAGGTCCCCGGATCGCGGAAGACCGGGCGCGTGGCCGTGTCGCCGGGCGTCCCGCCCAGGAGCACCACGCCGACCCCGATGTCCCCGTCCGTGTCCCAGTAGTACGTGCCTGTGCTCACCCGGATGGTGTCGCCCTCGGCGACCCACGGGAACGCCTTCAGCGGGTGCTCGTACGGATACGTCGCGCTCCCGTTCTGAACCACGCGTCCCGTGGCCGCGATGTCCACGATCCAGTTGGGCCGCCGCGCAATCACCGTGACCGTGGCCGTGGCCGTCACGCCCGGAGCCACCTCGGCCGTGATCGTGGCCGTGCCGGCCATTCGCGGCGTGACGGTGCCGTCCGTGCCCACCGCCGCAATCGTGTTGTCGGACGAGCGCCAAGTGGCCGGCGGTACGGACACGGCGCGTCCGGCGCTATCGGTGGCCTGGACCACGAGCCGGAACTCCTGTCCCACGGCGAGGTCGATAGCGGACGGGCTCACGGCAAGCTGACGGGCCGAGCCCGTGCCGCAGGCGTTCGCCGCCGGCAGCAGCACCCGTTGCCCCGGGATCGGGATGCCGACCGCGTAGGACAGGATGACCAGCGCGTCGCGGCTGGTGTTCCGGCCGTCGGCATCCACGTCGGCGAGGCTGGTGTCGGCCACCAGCGGGTTCACCGCCAGACCCACCACCTGCGACAGGACGAACAGCGCGTCCCGGCTGTTGGCGTTGTTGTCGCGGTCGAGGTCGCCCCAGCGTCCGCGCGCACTGCAGAAGGTCGCGTTCAGGACCGTAAGGCCCGGCAGCAGGTTCGCGAACGTTCCCGCCGCCGACATCTCGCTGAACGACAACTGGAGTGTCGTGGGGATGGTGTCGTAGTTCACGAACCTGAGGTTCGCGACAGTCACCAGGCCGCCCACGCCGGTCGGCGAGACGGCGGTGAATTTCAGGATGCCGTAGGAATAGGCGCTGTCGGTGTTGAGCGCGGGCGGAGGGAAATTGCCCAGCGCCGTAGAGTCGACCTGGCCGCAGCACGTGTAGAAGTTCGGATAGAGGACGTTGGGATTCCACGTGAGCCGCGCCGTGTAGCTGCCCAGCATCTGCCCGCCGGCCGCCGTCATGTCCACCGTGATCGGGACCTGGATGTTCTGGTAGAACGTGGTGGCCGTGGGCTCGCCGCCCACCCGCGCCGTGACCTGGGCGCTGAGCGGAGCCGCGGAGCTCAGCGCCGCGGCCGCGAGGAGGGCGAGCGGGCGCCTCATTGCTTGTCCATCCCCGGGCCGAAGTTACCCGTCGCGTCGCGGGCAATGCGCACCATGGTCCCGTTGGGCCGGAGCAGGTAAAGCCGGTTCCGGAAGGGGTAGAGGCCGATCCCGGTGATGAACACCCCCTGGTCCGTCCAGGTGGGCCGAGTGTCAGGCGCGAAGCCGGGCCCCTGGACCTTCGCGACTCGAACGGCCGGGCCACCCCCGCGCGGCGCGAGATACGTGGCGTAGTAGTTGTTCACGCGGACGGCGAAGGCCAGGGAGTCGGCACCTGGCGACCAGTCCACCGAGCGGATGTCCCTCGCGTAGGTCGTGGCGGCGAACACGAGGGAATCCACGAGCGCCGAGTCGAGGCTCCGGAGCCGCACCTCTCCAGGGAAGGCGGTCGTAACATACGCGATCCGCCGGCTGCCCGCGGTCGGGGCCCAGGCCACCGAGTACACCGACGGGCTGGACGGGATCTGGTGCGCGTTGGCGCCGTCGGCGGCCATGACCCAGATCTGGTTGTTGCGCACGAACACCACCGAGTCGCTCGCCGGCGACCAGTCCGGCGACATGTCGGTGGCGAACGCGCCCGCCGTGAGGCTCACGAGCCCCGACCCGTCGGCGTTGGCGCGACAGATGTTGAAGTAGAAGTCCCAGTAGCAGGCGAATACGACCTGCGCGCCATTGGGCGAGACCCGCGGCCGATAGTCGACATTGGGACTGGTGTCCGCGCTGTCGCCCACGATGACCGAAGCGCTGTCGCCGGCCGCGCGAACCACGAGGCCCGAAATGCCCGCGCGGCCCGGGAGCGGGCCCTCCCGGATGTAGTACAGCGCCCGCGCAAACACGGGTTGCGGGGCGCAGGCCGTCGGGATCCCCCTGCCGGTGCGGAACCCGAACGCCGGCGGGTACCCGATCGACGCGCTCAGCATGCCCAGGGCGTCGCGTGAGCCCGTGTACCCGTCGCCGTCCACGTCGCCGCGGGCGATGAAGAAACCGGGCGTGGGCAGTCCCACGGCGTTGGAGAGCGCGATGAGGGCGTCGCGGCTGTTGACGACCCCGTCGCCATCCACGTCGCCCCAGATGCCGACGCCCAGGCAGACCTCGCCGAAATCGCCGTCCCCGTCGGGGCTGCGATCAACCGCCGCCCGGTCGGTTAGTGCGCGCGGCTCCAGGTAGATCCCGGTCCCGGCCGTCGCCCCGGCCGCGAGCTGGAACCGGACGGTCGCGACGTTGTGCTGGAAGGCGTTGAACGTCTGGCACCCGGTCGCCGACAGCTCGACGTAGTTGGCGCCGGTCACCGGAGTGCTGAGCGGGCTCGCCACGCTGTCGGGGCAGCTGGAGCGCGCGCTCACGAACGTGAGCAGCGCCGGATCGTACCAGAGTCGGAACGTGAAGGCCGTCAGCCCCCGTCCGAATTGGTCGTAGGCGTTTACCAGCAGGTCAAGCGTTCCCCCGGCCTGCGCGACGTACGCCGAGTCCCCCCCCTGCAGGTCCTGGAACACGAGGCTGATGGGGCTGCCGTTCGGGGCACCCTGCGCCGCCAGCGTGGCCGGCACGAGCGCGAGAGGCGCGAGCCACGCCCAGATCGGAGGTCGTTTCACGGCGTTGCTCTCCGCCGCGCCTCACGCTCGGCTTCGCGCATCGCGTCGGCGCTGTCCCGCGCCGCCCGCGCCGCCGCCCGGTTCGCGTCGAGTACGACGCGCCGCTGCTCGCGCAGAGCCTCCTGTGCCGCCCGGGCGGCGCGCGCCTGCGCTTCCGCCGCCGACATCGGCCGTGCCCTCGGGCCGGCGGGGGGGGCCTCAGAGCGGGCAGCGCGCGGGGCGCGGACTGCGGGTGCGGCCGCCGGGCCCCGGCCCCCGGCCTCGGCTGTCGTGACGAGAGGGGACTGCGACTGGGCCCCGGCCACTCCGGCAGCGGACGGTGCGGGCCGCAGCGCCGGCGGGGCGAGCGGCGGCAGGTTCGACGGCTCCGCCGCCAGAGGCGCGGCCTCGAAGACGTTCACCGACACGGAGTCGGCACCAGGTGATCCAGGCAGCTGTCCGTCCACGCCCCACCAGTTGCCGTCGCTGTTCCCCGACGCGTCCGCCAGGTTGTTGACCGCGTAGAGGCCGTTGCTCTTGAAGGCGTTGCCGTGAATCTCGTACACGCTGCTGGCAAGACCGATGAAGACGCCGTCGCGCAGGTTGTTCCGGATGTTGTTGTGCCGCATCCAGAGCACGCCTTCGTCGAGCCGCACCGCGGCGGTGTCGGACGCCGAGACGGCGTTGCTGTCCACGTACACCCTGGCCGTGTCGCCGAAGCAGCACAGGAACTGATCGACGGCGATTCCCGCGGACTTCGCCCGCCGCACCGTGTTGCCCGCGATCCGCGCCGCGTACTGGATGTTGCCCACGCCGATGCCGCCCCGGGTGTTGTATGGGTACCCCGAGGGCGACGCGACGTCCTCCACCACGTTGCCGCGGATCTCGAGCGAATCCACGTACTCGGCCCGGATGCCCCAGATCACCGCGTTCTGGATCGTGTTGGAATCCACCAGGGCCCACGGCACCCGGTTGAGCTGGTCGTACCCGGCCACGAGGATGGTGCCGTCGTCGCGCCCGCCGGTCACGAGGTTGCCGACGATGCGCGCCCTCACGCCGACATCCACCCAGACGCCCTTGTGGATGGACGCGGGATCCAGGGTCACCGTGTTGCTTCGCACAACCATTGTGGGCAGGTAGCCACCGCCCTGGAGGTAGACGCCCCACTCGCAGCCGCCCGTCAGCGTGTTGCCCTGGATCCGCGCGTTCGCGTAGTAGGCGCCGATGGCCTCGCCCGCGAACGGCGTGCAGCTCACCGAGTTGTTCACGATGAGCAGACTGTCCGCGGCCGACGGCGGCTGGGGGCCGTACGCCTGAATGCCGTCGCTGCCGACCCCGGTGATCACGTTGTTCGCGATGAGGACGGGCGCGTCCGAGGCCTCGATGCCGTCGTCGTCGGCCACCGTGATGGTGTTGAACCGGATCGTGTCGACCCCCGAGCCGCTGGTGCGGATGCCGTTGAAGACCCGGAGCAGCGTGACGTTCTCGATCACGGACATCATGTTGTCCACGTCGAGAGCGTCGTCCGCGTCGGTCACCGTGACGTTACGGATCTCCGCGCGGGGCGGCGGCGCGCCGAACGGCCCCTGGATCTCGACTCCGTTATCGACGTTGGTGAACACCGCGTTGGTGATCGTCACGTTCGAGTCGCCGCTCACGTACACCCCGTCGTGCGCGTTGTCCACGCGAACTCGCGTGAACGTGCCGCCCGCCGAGTAGGCCCGGACGGACTCCAGGCACCGCGAGCACGCCGACGAACCGGTGAACGTGACGCTGTCGAGGTCTACGCGTCCCGGAAGCGTATAGGCGTCGTAGTAGATCGCCCGGTCCCGGATGTCCGTGAACGACGACGTCCGCACCCGCAGCCGGCCCACCTCGTAGAAGTCGCCGCTGTACGCGGCGACCACGCGCGTCGAGTCAATGGAGATGCTGTCGAGGTTGTGGGCGTAGATCCACTGGAAGCTGTTGAGGATCGAATCACCCACGAGCTGGACGTAACCCGTGCCGTTGCCGCTCAGTGTCAGGGCATCGTCGTTCCCGCTCTGCAAGTCGATCACGCTATGGGCAATGCGCGCCGAGCGCAGGTCGGTGGCGTAGATGGCCCGGTAGTCGTTGCGCGCGAACCGGCTGTCTTCGACCACCAGCGCCACGGACGTGGCCGCCGGCACGCGGCCGCCCCCGCTGTACGGGTAGCCGCTGACGTAAATGCCGTAGTCGCCGTTGTCGCTGATGTCGGAGCGCCGCACCGCCATGCTGTCGACGTTGTTGCCGTAGATCCCCGTATCCTCGGTGCCGAAGTCCGTGATCCGCGTGTCTTCGACGACCACCAGCCGGACGTTGCCGTTGAGGTCGATGCCGCTGGTGCAGCCGTTCTCGCCGTCTCCGAGCAGGGTGGAGTGCCGCACGATCAGCGCCCACGCATCGGAGCTCTCGATCGCGGTGGCACAGCTCTGGAAGCTCTGCGCGAACACCCGCAGGCTGTCCACGACCACCGTGTCCACGTTGGGGCCGAGCTTGAGGCCCACCCGGAAGCCCTCGATGGCCAGGTTGTGGACCTCACTCACCCCGCTGCCGTCCAGCCGGAGCCCGACGGTGTCGCCTGCGGCCCCCTGGATCACGACCCCGGCGCCGCCCGCCGTCAGGCCGATCAGGACTACGGGCCGGTCGAACGCGGCGCCCTCGCCGTACCGTCCCGGCCGCACCATCACGGTGTCGCGCGACTGGGCCGCATCCGCGCCCTGCGCCAGCGTGGCGTACGGCAGCTGGCTGGTGCCGACCTGGTTGACCGCGCTGATCGCGTCGGCCGAGACCCAGTGGGCCGAGCGGCGCGTCACCACCTGCACGGCGAGCTGCGCCGTGTCGCGGCCGTCCTTGACCGCGTGGATCACGGCGCTGCCCGCGCTCCGCGCGGTGATCTCGCCGTTCACGAGCACGCCCACGACGTTCGGATCGCTCGTGGACCACGCGGCGTTCGTCACCGTCTGGAGCGTGCCGCCCGCCAGGGCGCGCAGCTCGAGCTGCACCTGCTCGCCGGGCAGCAGGTCGCCCGTGGCGCCCGGCGCGATCATCAGGGTCGCCAGGGCGCCGCTCGTGCAGGCGCCGCCCGCCACGCCCCACACGCGCGTGCCGCTCACGTCCATGCCGACGGCGGCCGTGAGCATGATGAGCGCGTCGCGGGCCGTGGTCTGGCCGTTGCCGTCCACGTCGCCCAGGGTGATGTCGTACGGCGCGGTCGGAAGCCCCACCGCGTGGGACAGGGCCAGCAAGGCGTCGCGGCTGTTGACGTTGCCGTCGCCGTCGATGTCGCCGTAGCGGCCGCGCGCCGGGCAGAAGAGGCCGCTGGTCACCGCGGCGGCGGGCAGCAGGTCGGTGAAGATCGTCGCCGCGAACAGCTCGCTCAGGGTGATGCCGATCGTCATCGTGTCGGCGACCAGCGGCGTGAACCGCGCCAGCGCCACCGTGACCAGGCCGGTGACGCCCTGCGGGTTGGCCCCGGTCAGACGGATCACGCCCTGCGCCAGCGAGTCGGCGTTGATGGTCGTGCTGCCGAAGCTGCCGGGCGCTCCGCCGTCGAACCGCAGCACGGCGGGGTTCCAGCGGATCCGCATCGCGAACGCCCCGAGCCGCTCGGCGCGGGCCGACATGTCCACGACGAACGGCACGTCGAGCGGCACGCCGACCAGCGACGACACGTCACCGCCGGTACCCACCGGGATGGCCTGCGCCACCGCGCGACCGACCGGCAGGGCGCCGAGAAGCGTCGCGAGCGCCAGGACACGCCGCGTCACGGCCGGCCTCCGGTGAGCCGCCGCCGCTCGCCCGTGGCCAGGCGGAGCTCTTCCCGGGGCGCCGGGGGACGCGCCCGGACGCCGCCCCAACGCCCCGTCCCGACCGTGCGGGTCGCGCCGACTGTGCCGGGCGTGTCGGCCACCGGGACGCGATCCGGCGAAGACGCGGCGACGGGGCGCACCGGCGGCGCGCCCGTGGGAGTGCTCGGCGGCGCCGTGAGGAACGGTGCGAAGATCACCGACGCCGCCACCGAATCGCCCAGCGCGCCGGGGCACGACGCTCCGCACCGCGGACCCGAGGCGTCGCCCCACCAGTTGTTGGCCAGGGTCATCGAGCCCCCGCCCCGCGCGCCGACCGTGTCGTGCTGCTGGATTACCGACTGGCTGATGTTGAGGGTGCCGGTGCTCTGGATGCCGACGCGGTTGCGCGCCAGGAAATTGCTGGTGCCCACGACGTTGCCCGCGGTCTGGACGAACAACGCGATGGTCGAGTCGTCCACGATCACCGTGCTGTCGAGGCGCGTGGGCGCGGAGGTATTGAGGTAGATCCCCATCGTCCGGTTCTGGCGAATCCGGTTGTCGGTGAGGCGGTTGGTGTCCGAGACGGCGCCGCCGTCGACCATGATGCCGGCCTCGAAGGGCGAGAAACCGGCAATGCCCGTGCGCTCGAGGGTGTTGCCGCGCATCTGGAACCGCCGCACGCCAAAGTTGGTGCGAACGGCGGTCCCCCGCCCGTCGTGCACCACGTTGGAGTCCACCCGGGCGGAGTCGATGAGGTAGGCACCGAACGCCGCGTCGAGGGCGATGCCGCCGTTCTGCCAGTACCCGGGGCCCACGTCGTTGCCCACGACCACCGGCCGGAACCAATTGCCGTACACCCAGAGTCCGGCGAGTCCGCCCGCCGTGGACGCCGTGTCGGTGGACACCAGGTTGTTCCGCATGACAACGGCCTGGGCGGATAGGGTGTTGTAGGCGTATCCGCCGATCTGACACCGCCCGGCCACGGTGTCGGACACCATCGTCAGTGGCCCGTTCTGAAAGACATAGAACGCCGCGAAGCCGCCCGCCACGCAGCGGGCGTGGTTGCCGGTGAGGTCCACCGGGCCGCTGGTCTGGACCGAGACCGCCCCGCGCACGTCCAGGAACCGGCTGTCGCGCACCTCGAGCGATCCGACATTGTACACGTTGAGTGCCCGCTCTCCGGTCTGGCTGCTCACGGCGGAGTCCACGGTATTGGCCAGCCACGACACGCGCCCGAAGCTGTTGACCTGGGAGCCGTACGCCGTGGCGGTGGCCGGACCGCGGAGCCGTGCCAGGGAGCCGCGCACGATCAGCGTGTCGGTGGAGAGGGCGCCCGTGCCGAAAGCGTAGACGGGGTACAGCGGGTCCAGGAACGTCGTCGAGTCGATGATCGCCCCGAATCCCGGCACGGACCGGGAGATGTACACCGACTGGTACACGGCCGATGAGCGCTCGTCGAAGAGCGCCTGCGCCATGCGGAACCAGCCGACGTTGACGAGGGCCGTGGTGCGCTGACCCGAGATCGGCGCGAGGTTGTTACGCTCGAATCGCGCCCCGTAACTGGTGAAGGCGCGGACTGCGCTGGCGAAGAGACCGCCGTGATGGTTGTCGTGCACCCACAGCGAGTCCGCGCGCGCCGAGTCCACGCCCGCGAGCTCGATCGCGAAGAAGCCGAGCGACGGGAAGCCGGGCGGGCGCCATGTGTGGGCCTCGGCCTCGACGCCGGCGAAGTGTACGATCGGGACGTTGCTCGCGTACACCATGGTGTAGTCGGCGTCGTGCAGGTCTGCCTGGCGCACGTCGAGCCGCCCCAGGTTCGCCGCCCAGATGTTGGCGCCCATGAGCGTCACGGTGTCGAGCCGCGCCGGCACGCCGGTCTGGAGCGAGTCCCACAGTCGCACCATGCCGTCCTCGAACCGGGACTGCGCGATCGTGACCGACGCCGTGGCGTTGAACTCGGCCGCGCCGAGCGGAGGCAGCCCCGCGATCGGCGTGTACCGAGGGCCGCGCACGAACGACCCGCGGACCACTACCGTGGAGCGGCCGCCGTCCACGACGAGTCCGCGTCCCTCGGTGCCGTCCAGCACGATGCCGTTGAGCGTCACCGTGGCGCCGGTCGGGCTCGTGAACTGAACGGCCGGCGGGCCCGCGCGCCCCTGCCGGGCGCCGACCATGTCCACGGTGTCCAGGCGCGCAGTCGTCGCGGCGCGAACGGTGAGAATCGGGCCGGCGGCGTAGCCCAGGAAGCTCTGCCGGAACACGACGGTCGTGACGGTGTCCGCCAGCACCGAGGCCGATCGCAGCTCCACCGAATCGGCGATCAGCGAGTCGACATGGGCGGTTTTCAGGCTGTAGCTCTGCCCGCTCGTCCCCGGCGCCACGCCGTCCGAGGCCGTGCCCGTCATCCACAGGAGGCGGAGGGTGTCGGCGGCGATACCGACCTCCACCGCGCCGAGCACGGCGACCTGATCGAGCCGTGCCGTGTCCAGTGCAGTGACCTGGATCCCCGGCCCGCGGCTGCGTTCCACGATCACGCGGTCGAGCTCGAGCACGCCGCCCGCACCGTGCGCGCGGATGCCCAGGGCCGCGTCCACCACGCGCAGGCGGCGGATGGCGACGAAGTCGCCCGACGTCAGGCCGTCCACGTCCACCGCAGGGGTCGTGTCCACCGGCACGATGGTCGGGAAGCCCAGCGCAGTCGAGTCACCGAGCACGACCAGCGGGCCGGTGAACTGCAGCCCCATGCCGTACCTGCCCACCGCGAGCCGCAGGGTGTCGTTGGGCCCGGCCGCCGCCACAGCATCGGCAATGCTGCCGAACGGGAACTGCGGCGAACCGTTCTGCACGGAGCCCGAGGCGCCGGCGTTCACGTACCAGACGCGCCGCGTGCCGCCCACGGTCACAGTTGTGGAGTCCATGATGCCGGGCGCGGCCGCGACCACGATGCGCGTGGTGCCCGCACCCACCGCCTGCACCACGCCCGCGCGATCCACCGTGGCCACCGCGGCGTTGCGCGTGAGCCACGCGGGGTTGGCGTGGACGATCGCCCCGCCGGCGTCGCGCACCGTGGCAGCCAGCGGAAGCTGGTCGCCGGTGACCAGCGTCGCCGTTCCGGGCGTCACCGCCACGCTGGCCGCCGGACTGCCCGAGCCGCAGGCGCTCGGGCGGGGCTGGTTGACGCGGAAGCCGGGCGTGGGGAGCCCGACGACAAACGACAGCACGATCAGTGCGTCGCGGGTGTGCACGGCGCCGTCGGCGTCCACGTCGCCGTTGAGCGGCGTGAGGGGAGCGATGGGCAGGCCAACGGCGTAGGTCACGATGGCGAGCGCGTCGTTACTCATCACCTGGTCGTCGCCGGTGAGGTCGCCCCAGCGGCCGGCGACCGAGCCGACGCACACCAGCGCCGCCGTAGGCGCGGGCGTCAGGGCCGCGAAGCTGCCGGCCGCATTCAGCTCGCTGACCGTGAGTCCGAGGGTCGTCGAATCGCCCAGGGGCCCGATGGCCTGAAACCGCGCCTGCATGAGCACCGGCGTCCCGGTCACGCCGGCGGCGGTGGCCAGGGCGAACCGCACCGTGCCGTTGGCCGAGTCCACGTTCAGCACCGGCACCCCGGCGGCGCCGGCGCCCGCGCCGAGGAAGCGGAGCGTCGCTGCCCGCCAGCTCAGCTGGGCGGTGATGGCGCCGAGCGCGGCGCCGCCGGCACCGGTGAGGTCGGCGACGATCGGCACCGTGACCGTATCGAGGGGATTGGCGATGGGAATCGCCGTCGCCCGGGGGCCCACGAACACGACGGCTTGCGCGCGCAGCCCCGTCCCGATGGGAACGACGGCCAGCGCGGCGAGTGCCGCGATCGCGCGAAGCGGACCCTGCGTCACCCGGCGACTCCCGCCTCCGGCCGGCTCAGTTCGCCTGGCGCCGGACGAAGACCTGGGTCTGCACCCTGAGCTGCGGGTGCAGGTTGGCCAGCGACCGCGCGGCCGACAGCTCCTCCATCAGGAGCGAGAGCGACGAGGGGGAAGCGTACCCCGCCTGACGCACCTCGAACGTGCCGTCGTACAGGACCAGGGTCGCGAACCCGTTCGGGGCGGCGCCGGCGAAGCGGATCTCGCCCTGCGGAGCGCCCTGGGTGTTGGCCACGCGCAGCCCGTCGTTGATCGCGTTCTCCGCGCGGAAGGCGAGCCGCGCGGTGTTGAAGCGCAGCCGGCCGGTGTAGGAGCCGACCCTGAAGGTCTGCTGGCTCCCCACGGCCACCTCGACGCGCACGCGCACCGCCTGGCCGACGGCGGCGGTGGCGTTGTCCACGGTCACGAACGCCAGCACGCCCTCCTGCGGCGCGGGCGGCGTCGGCGCCACGGGCGGCTCGTCCTGGCAGCCCAGGAGCACCAGGCCGAGGCAGGCGACACGGATGAGGTTCATCGGGTCCATCCTCCTCCGGGGCCGCGGCCCCGGCTCGTGAAGAAGCGCCGTCACTGCACCCGCACGCGGCCCGAATGCACCAGCGCGCTCGGCAGGAGATTCGCGAACGTCCCCGAGGCCGACAGATCGGTCAGCGTCAGGGTCAACGACGTGCTGCCCGCCGCGTTGGCGACGAAGATCACCGTCACCAGGCCGACATCCGGCCCTGCATGGCCGTTGGGGTCGGCGGCGCCGAAGCGCAGCTGCCCGCTGGTGGCGCCGCCGCTGTTCACGGTCGGCGCGGCGAAGCCGCCGGCCACGACGTCGGTGCGCACGTAGCGCAACGCCGCCGGCGTCCAGTCCAGCTGCGCGTTGTAGCTGCCCAGTCTCTCGGGGGCGACGCCGCGCAGGTTCACGGCGACCAGCACGCGCACCGTGTCGTTGACGCGGGCTTCGTCGAACGCGCGCGCGTCGCCGACGGCCGACGCCACCGCCACGCCGGTGGCCGCCACCGCTACCACGACCGAGTCGGCGATCGTCCCGACCGCGCCGACCAGGACCGCCGTGCCCGGTCCGACCGCCGTCACCACGCCGGTCGCGGGGTTGACCGTGGCCACCCCGGTGCTGCGCGAGGTGAACGCCGCGCCGGTCGCCGGTACCTGCGTGCCGCCGGCGTCGCGCGCCACCAGCTGCACGGTCTGGGTCTCCGTCGGGCGCATCACCGAGAAGCCGGGGGTGAGACGCACCGAGGCGATCAGCGCCGCCGTGATCTGGAAGGTCACCGAGAGGTTCTGCGGCGAGTTCGCGACGCCCGACGCGGTGACGGGTACCGTCGCCGTGTAGGTTCCGGCCGCGAGCGAGCCCTTGGCCAGGGTCAACGTGATCGTGGCCGGCGCTGCGGGCCCGCTCAGCGCGGCCTGGAGCCAGCCCGATCCGCCGGCGCCGTACTGAATCGCGCCGAGCGACAGGCCCGCCAGCGTACCGCCGCCGGTATTCACCACCTGGACCGTCGCGTCGGGCGGGTCGGCGGTCGCCACGGTGTCGCGCACCGTCACGGTGCCCGGCTGCAGCCCGATGGCGGGCGGCGGCGCGTTGCTCACGGTGATGACGGCGGTGTCCACGATGGCCGAATTGGCGAGCGCGGTCACGAACACCCGTGCGGTCCCGAGGCCCCGGGCGGTGATCAGCCCCGCGTTCGTCACCTCGGCCACGGTCCGGCTGCTGGTGCTGTAGCGCACGGGCACGCTGTCGTCCGGCATGAGGATCCCGAGGGTGTCCCGGCCTTCGTAGGCGAGCTGCACGGTCTCGTTAGGCCTGAGGCCGGCGGCGTCCGGGAGCACGCCGAGGCTCCGCAGGCCCCGGCCCGGGCCCACGTAGCTCGCCGCCACCGCGCGGTCCGGAATCGTCACCCCCGGCGAGACGGCCACGGACAGGGTCCCGGAGTACAGCAGCAGGCGGGTCAGCGAGTTGTAGCCGCTGAACTGCACGTTCAGCGTGTCGAGGGCCTGCGCCAGCTCGACCACCAGCTCGATGAACAGCGTGTCCTGCCCCGGCCCGAGCTTCCGGACGATGGTGTCGGCGCGGGGGGGGTTCGCCACGATCACGATGAACGAATCCACGTCGGTCGCGGTGCCGTCACGCCCTTCGTGCGCGGCCGCGCCCTCGAACACGGGATAGATGCCGAGGCGGACCGTCCCGGAGGCTAGGCCCGAGGCGTCGAGGCAACTGGTCGCCGCGACGCCGGCGGCGATGGCCGCGGCGCGCGCCACGCGCCGCAGCGCTCTCACCAGGACGTGCTGAGTGACAGGCCGGCGCCGAAGCCGCGGAAGCCGGCACTCGTGCCGCCGGCGCTCACGGACCCGATGTCGAACCGCACCAGGGGCTGCACCGTGAACCGGGTCCCCAGCGGCGCCTGGTAGCGCAGCGTGAGGCCCAGCACCGTCCCACCCCGGTCGGACAGCGTCGAATCGCCTTCCCACTGCTTGCGGAACTCGACGGCCGGCCGCAGGATCGCGCGGCCGCGCCGGAGCCCCAGGGCCGCGCCGACGGCGAGGGTGTTCTGCTTCGGCGCCCGGGTGTTGGATGCCTGCGAGCTGCGCGCGATGTATTCGCCGTTGGCCCGGTACAGATCCCACGCGTACAGCGACAGGCTGTTGTTCCCCAGCGGCACGTTGAGGCTCACCTGCGGGATGTAGCGCCCGCCCGAGCGGTAGGCGCCGCTGCCGCCGTACTCATCGGTCGCGAACGTGGAGTAGGTGAAGCCCGCCGACAATCTGCCCTGCCCGATCAGGCGGTCCACGCCGAAGCGGAGGCGCGCCTCGCCCCCCGGCCGGTACTTCGTGCCGGCGCTGTCGGCGATCGGCTGGAACTCGCCGCTGAGCCGGTAGCTGCCGGCCAGCCCGACGGCCCACGATCCGAGCGGCATCGCCAACGCGAGGCCGCTGGTGAGCGAGAAGCCCGCACCGAAATTGCTGACGGGAAACGAGATCAGGTCGGACGCGATGGCGCCCGCGACGTCGAGTTCGGCGCCCTCGAGCGTGGCGTGGCCGGTCGGCAGGTTCGCCGACACGGTCATCACCACCGCGTCGGGCACGATCTCGTACACGCCCCGGGCCTGCACGTCGGTGAGGCCGCTGATGGTGGTGCTGGCGCCGCCGAAGTCCTGGCGCTGGGCCTGGGCGAAGTAGGTGCCGACGTCCACGAGGAACCGCCGCGACAGCGGCACGACGACCCCGATGGGCACGGCGACCTGCCGGACGCTCTTCGCCCCGAACCCCGAGTCGAGGCTGATGGCGCGAAACTCGAAGCCGGTGGTGAACCGGCGCTCCTGGGCCGCCAGGCCGGGCGCGAGCATCGCGGCGAGCGCGAAGGCGGCGAACAGTCGCGGCGCGCGCATCATGGCCTCACGATCACGAGGATGAACCGCCCCAGCGACGGCCCGAGGCGATCCACGCCACCGCTCTCGGCCTGCGTGTCCTTCGGCGCCGGCGGGTCGGTGCCTCCCCGCTGCTGGGTGACGGCCCCCGACGGCGGGTTGACACCGTTCATCGCGTTGGTCAGCGCGTCCTGGCGCGTCTCGGTGGTTGGCCCGGCGCCGCTTTCGACCCGCTCCTGCTGCGCCGCCTGGACGTCGACGTCGCCCACGGTCTGCTGCGAAGCGGCCTGCAGGTCCGTGGACTGCTGCTGACCCTGCTGTGCCGCCTGGAAGCCCGGATCGAGCCGCGCCGCCTGCGAAAAGAACTGGGCGGCGTTCTGGAAATCACCGCGATCCCCGGCCTCGAGGCCGCGGCTGTAGGCGAGGAACGCCTGCAGGTTCTGCGTCGGACGCTGGTTGACGGCCTCCCGCTCCGCGTCGGTGAGCTGGATGCCGAGGCCCTCGAAGATCTGGAAGACGAGCTGCTTTTCGAGATCGAACAGGCGGCTCAGCTGATCGCTCGCCTGCGCCGGGGTGGGGACCACCGCGGTGGCGACGTCCACCACGGCGGCCGTCGCGTTCAGGTTGTCGCCGATGTCGACGAGCGAGCCCTGCACGACCCGCGCGGCCCTGAGCAGTCGGCCGCTCCGCACCGCGGACTCCGGCGTGGCTCGCCCCTGCTCGCTGAGCTGCATCTCGTCGAGCATCGCCTGCATCCGCTCGCGCTCGAGTACGGTGACCTGCCGCGACCTCGCCAGATCGGTGATCACGAGCTGCGCGAAGCCCCGCGTCAGCGGGCGCACGTCCTCGTTGGTGCCGGTGTACGCGAAGGGCATCACGGCCACCGTGCTCGGCTCCGGCGGCGTCTGCGTGAGCGTCGCCTCGGCGACCAGGGCCTGCCGGGCCTCGAACTCCAGCTGCCGGCGCCCCAGCAGGGCGAGTCGCGAGCGCGCGGTCCCGCCCAGATCGCGGCTGCGCGACACGGTGAGGTAGCGCTCGTAGGCCTGGCGCGCGGCGGGGAAATCCCCTTGCGCTTCGGCGGTCATGCCCAGATAGATCGCGGCGAGCCCGTTCTGCGAGTCGCGCGCCCACGCGCTGTCCAGCACGGCCCGGGCGCTGTCGTATTGCTGGGCGCGGAAATAGGCGACGCCGAGCCGGGCCAGGACCCTGCTATCAGCCGGGTTCTGGGCCCGCTCGGCCTCGAGGGCCGGAATCGCTTCGGGCGTTGCTTCGCCGAGGCGCAGCGCGCCCCCGCCCGCGCAGCCGCCGGCGAGCACCAGCATGGAGCCGAACATCCAGCCGCGGAACGAACTGCTCATAGCTGCGCCTCGGTCGGGAACAGGGGGGACGCTCAATATGCAGGCCGTGCGACAGGGCCTGCAAGCCGAGCGGCCAGCCGGTTTCAGGGGGAGAGGTCTGCACGCTACGGGCCAGAACCGGCCGTGCGCCGTGTCACATCAGGGGTGTCGGACCCCCTCTCGGACGGCTTCACAGCAGAACGCCGCCGGGTCCCCCCGGCGGCGTCGGCGCCACACAGTGTCGCGCGAGGGCGACTGAGGCGTGGACCTAGCGCCGCACCGTCACAACGCCCTTCATCCCGAGCGCCTGGTGGGGCAGGCAGATCACTTCGTACGTGCCGGCCGGGGCCCCGGCGAAGTTCACGCGGTAGACCGCGTTCGGCTGCGTGATCATCGGGCCCGCAAGGGGACCCATCCGGTTCGGCATGCCGCGGTTCAGCACTTCGGCCGCGCCCGCCGGGATCTTCGACGGCGTGAACTGCACATTGTGCGGCCCGCCCGAGACGTTCACGTAGTCGATCAGGTCGCCCGAAGCGATCGTCATGTTCGCGGGCTGGAACAGGTACTGCTGGCCCTGCTGAATCATCCGCACGCGGTGCGTCGCGGGCGGCACCGTGCGGTCGGCGCCGGGGGGCGGCGCGAATGCGGCGGCGGCCAGCGCCACCACCGGCACCATGAGGAGGGTCCAACGCTTCATGTGCTTCGAGCTCCGGTCAAAGGTCCGTTCGGTGCATCTCTTACCCCCCGCGCGCCGGGAGGTCCCGCAAAACTTTGTGAAATATTTCACAGGCCGGGCGTCCCGGCAAGGCCTCGAAACTCCAGCATTTGCGCGCCTTTTCGGCTGTCCTTAGGTTTCCGCGGTTCCACCCAACCTACCCTCGCTGGCAGGAGCGGAACCCGGGCTGTGGCAGGCGACGCGATCCAGATGATGGGCACCATCACCGAGGTGCTCCCCAACACGACCTTTCGCGTGGAACTCGAGAATGGGCATTCGATTCTGGCCTATGTCTCGGGCAAGATGCGCAAGAACTACATCCGCATTCTCCAGGGCGACCGCGTCGCCGTGGAGCTCTCTCCCTACGATTTGACGCGCGGGCGGATTACCTACCGGTACAAGTAGACATGAGGGGTGAGGAGCGAGTGGCGGCGGGAATCACTCGCCCCTCGACCCTCGTCCCTCACTCCTGGCTTCCAGACCCACATACCACATCCTGCCGGCGCTGGGCTCGAAAAACCGCCTCAAGGCGCCGTTCACGTTGAGCGAACCCACGGCGCGCGCGTCGAGGGCATTGCGCACGCCCGCGAACGGGGTGAGCGCGTCACCCTGCCACGCGGCACGCAGGTTCACGAGTGTCCACGGCGCGGCGGACGCGGTGTTGGCGTCGTCCGCGAAGGCCCGGCCGGCGTACACAGCTTCGGCCTCCGCGAAAGGGCCCCGCGTCCCGCCCGCCGCGAGCCGCGCCGAGGCGCCCCAGCGGGGGGCGCCCGGCACTCGCCGCCCGTCGAGCGGCGTGCTGTCGGTCGGGAAGGACAGGTACCGGTGGTCGGTGAGCGTGAGGGACCCCGCGGCTCGCAGCCACGGCCGCGGCGCGGCCACCAGCTCGGCCTCGAGCCCGTCGAGCCGCACCTTCGCGGCGTTCACGAAGAAGAACCGGCCCGGCGCCGTGGGCTCTTCCCGCGGTACGAGCCCGTCGCGCAGGGTGGTGCGGTAGGTCGTGACGGCCAGCGTAACCGGGCCGCCCGCCCAGGCGAGCCGGGCCTCGGCCTGCACCGCGCGCTGGGGCTGGACCGCCGCGTTGAAGCCACCGGTCCCGGGCCGCGCGAGCTCGGTCGTCGTCGGCGTTTCGAACGCGCTGCCCAGGCTCGCGTGCGCGCGCCACGGGCCGCGCGCGTGCTCGAGCGCAGCCGTGAACGAGACCGCGTCCATGGCGCGCTCGCCCGTCGCGTCCCCGTCGGCGAGCAGGCGATCGCGCACCGCGAAGCGGACCCGATCGTAGCGCAGGCCGGCGGTGCCGAACGTGCGTGGCGCCACCGCGGCGCGCACGGCGGCGCGCACGCCCCACGCCAGAACGGTTTCGCGCTGATCGATCGTGGCCGTGGTGCCGCGCACGCCCGAGTCGTTGGCAAAGTTGAGCCGCTCGTCGCGCTGCTGCTGCACGTCGAGCCCCGCGAGCAGCAGTGCGCGCCCGCCGAGACTGCGGCTCCCGGAAAAGCGCGCGCCGACGTCGACGCGGTCCAGGACGACCCACGCCGTGGGCAACGGGTTGTCGAGGTCGCGGGTGAGACCGAACAGGACGGCGGACAGCTCGCTGTGCGCGCCGAGGCGCGCGGCGTCGGCCGAGAATTGCCACTCCGTGGCGCGCTTCCCGGCGTCGAAGGCGACGTTGCGGCCTTGTGCCATCCGCGGGTTGGTGGCGAGCTGGGCGGAGTCGAGCGCGCCGGGGTTTTCCGCGCGCGCAAGGTCGCTGACGCGCACCCGCGCGCCCACCTGCCACGACGCGCCGGCCGGCCACCGCACGCCGGCCGACGCCTGGCGCAGCGCGCCGGCGGCGTAGTCACGCCAGCCGTCCTGGCGGGTTTCGCTCGCCGTGAGCACGACACCGCCCGCGCCAAGCCGCGAGCGGACCGCGAGACTCCCTTGCCGCGCTCCGTCGCTGCCCGCGAGCACCCGGGCCCGCGCGAAGCCCGCGCCGAGCGGCGCCGGCGCGTGCGCCGCGAGGACGCCTCCCGCCGCGTTGCCGTAGAGCGCCGCGGTCGCCCCGCGCACGATCTCCACCCGCTCGAGCGTCGCGAGGTCAAGCTGGGCAAGATTGGCCTGCCCGTCGGCCAGGGTCTGCGGCACCCCGTCGAGCAGTACCGTGACGCCGCGCGTGCCGAACGCCGCTCGCGCACCGGCGCCCCGCACGACCAGCCGCGTGTCGAGCGCGAACGAGCCGCGCGCCTGGGGGAAGACGCCGCTGACGCCCGCGAGCGCGTCGTCGAGCTGGGCCGGGCGCGCCAGCCGCAGCTCGCGCTCTCCCAATGAGGTGCGGGAGAGCGGCAGGCGCTGGCTGTCGGCGCTCGCGCGCACCAGGATGGGTTCGAGCAGGCCGCCGGCGCGCGCGGTGTCGCGCGGCGCGGGCTGCTGAGCGGCCAGCGGCGCGACGAACGCGAGAAGCGCCGGACAGGTTGCAGAATGGAAACGCATGATGCCGCGCTAAGCTAGCGCGTTCGCGCGCTAGTCGCTCGCGGGCAGCACGCTTCCGGCCAGGACCGGTGTGCCGGTGGGTTGCGGCGATCCGCCGGCGGGCTCGGTGGTGACCGCAGCGAGCGTGGTCGCGCGCGCTTCGGGCGGCACCGCGACGATCAGGATCGCGTGACCCTCGGCGTCGGGGTCCAGCAGGCCGGCCGAGATCTTGCGCCCGTCCGCCGTCACGAACCACAGCTGGTAGGCCCGGCCCTGGGGCAGGCGCGGAAGCCGGAACGCATGGAACAGCCACTGCCGCTGCCCGTAGTTCCAGGCGAGCTGGGCGCCCGCGCCTCCCGTCGTGTCCGTGCCGCGGACGTCGAACAACCGCACACTGTCGGCCAGGATCACGCCCAACCGACGCTCGAGCACGTCGCGGCGATCCACCAACGCGTCCATCTGGCGATGCAGATTCTGCAACCGGAATGTCTGGACTCCGGCCAGCGTCAGGCCGGCGAGGCTCGCGGCGAGCGCCAGCCAGGTCGGGGCAGCGCGACGGGGCCGCAGCGGAACCAGCGCGCCACTCTGCGCCCGCGCGCGCGCCAGTACCCTCGCCTTGAGCTCGGCGCGCGGGGCCGGGCCCGCGGCGCCTTCGGCGAGCAGAGCCGCAATCTCGCGGAAGTCGCGCACGGCGCGCCGCAGCTCCGGCCGCACGTCGAGCTCGCGCTCGAAGGCACGCGCCTCCCCGGACTCGAGCGCCCCGATCGCGTAGGCCGCCGCCAGGTCCAGGAGGTGCTCGTCGGTCACGCGCTGAGCTCCGTGAGCATCGGCTGGAGCAGCTCTCTCAGTTTGATCATCCCGAGCCGCATCCGCGTCTTCACCGTGCCGAGCGGCTCCTGGAGGCGCGCGGCGATCTCGGTTTGGGTGAGCCCGTCGTAGTAGGCGAGCTCGATGCAGCGCCGCTGGGGCTCCGGCAGCGTCGCCAGCGCCGCCAGCACCCGCGTGCGCCGCTCGCCCTGCTCGGCGGCCCACGGCGTGTCGGGCCCGATTCGTCCCATCGCAGGCGCACCCTCCGACTCCGCCACGGCGGCGCGGTCCACCGCGCGGGCCTGTCGATCACGCGCGCGCAGGCGGTCCAGCGCGCGGCTGCGCGCGAGCACCACCAGCCAGGCGGCGACGCTGCCCCGCTCGGCGGCGTAGCCGCCCGCGCCGCGCCACGCCTGGGCGAATGCGTCCAGGACGACCTCCTCCGCGTCGTCGCGGTCGCCGAGGATCCGGTGCGCCAGGGCGTACAGCGTCCGACCGTAGCGGTCGTAGAGCGCGCCCAACGCCGCCTCGTCGCCCCGGCTGATCCGGGCGACGAGCGCGCCATCGGGCTCCGGGCGAACATCAGCGCCCCCGGGACCCATGTCCACACGCGTCAGCGTCATCACGATGGTGGTTCCGCACGCCACGCCAATCTAGGCCCCGGTTTCGAAGCGCTCAAACAGACTACGGCGGCAACGGCAACAACGGATTGGTGGGGCCCGGCGGGCGGTCAGGTGCGGCACGTAGCTCAAGACGGTCTTGGGTCTTGGGCAGTGGGTTTCTCCCCAAGACCCAAGACCTGAGACCGCCTCTTGGTCCGGTCAGTCCGGATGCGTGCCGATGCGTCCCCAGCGAATCGCCGTGAGGAACGGCAGGGCCCGCCAGGAATCCCGGTCGAAGGAATAGTAGACGAACAGGGGCCGGCCCCGGATCACCCGCCGGTCCACGAAGCCCCAGTACCGCGAGTCGTACGAATTGTCGCGGTTGTCGCCCATCACGAAGTACTGGCCGGCGGGGATGGCCAACGGCCCCCAGTTCCCGCGCGTCGGCCGGTAGGCGTCGCGATCCACCGCGGGCAGCAGGTAATCCAGCTGCCAGGTCCGCATCTCCAGTTCCGAAGGGTCGGTGAGCGAGTCGGTGTGCAGCGCGAACGGCTCGACCTGCCTGACGCCGTTGCGGTAGAGCACGTTGTCCCGCATCTCCAGCGTGTCGCCCGGCATCCCGACCAGCCGCTTGACGACTTTCACGTCTTCCTGGGTCCGGGAATCGAACACCACGATGTCGCCCAGCTCGGGCTCGCGGATCGCGGGCAGCCGGGTGTGGATCAGCGGCATTTCGGCACCGTAGAGCGCCTTGTTCACGAACAGGAAGTCGCCCACCAGCAGCGTGCGCTCCATCGAGCTGGACGGGATGCGGAACGCTTCGATCAGCAGCGACCGCAGGATGAACCAGATGACCAGCGCCACGGCGATGGACTTCATCCACTCCCACAGCCAGCGGCCGAAGGTCTTCTTCTTCGGCGCCTGGGCGGCGGACGCGGCGGCGGCCGCGGCGGTCCTGGTCGGTTCGGCCATTACGGTCTCCAGTCGGCGATGAAGATGTTCGTCTCCCCCGGCACCCGACCGTTACGGTTCGAGGCCCAGACGAGTTTCCGCCCGTCGGGCGAGAACATCGGGAACCCGTCGAACTCGCCGTGGGTCGTCACCTGCTCCAGGCCCGTGCCGTCCGTGTTGACGAGGTAGAGATCGAAATCACGGCCGCGGGGGTTGCGGTGGTTCGACGCAAAGATGATCCGGCGGTCGTCGGGAGTGAAGTAGGGCGCGAAGTTCGCCCCCCCCAGGCGGGTGATCTGGCGCTGGTTCGCGCCGTCGGCGTCCATCACCCACAGCTCCATCTGGGACGGGCGGACGAGATTGCGTTGCAGCAGGGCACGGTAGGACGCCTGCTGCTCCGGCGCCGGGTGGCTCGCCCGGAAGACGATTTTCGTCCCGTCGTGCGAGAAGAACGCTCCGCCGTCGTAGCCGACGTCGTGGGTCAGTCGGCGTACGTCCGAGCCGTCCACGTTCATCGTGTAGATGTCGAGGTCTCCGTCGCGGACCGAGGTGAAGACGATCCGGCGACCGTCGGGCGACACCGTGGCTTCGGCGTCGTAGCCCGGTGAGTCGGTGAGGCGTCGGAGGTCCGAGCCGTCCGGGCGCGCGGTGTAGATGTCGAAATCGTCGAGGGCCCAGACGTAGCCCTGCGCCATGTCGGGCCGCGGCGGGCAGGCGGGACTCGCGGCGTGCGTCGAGGCGAACAGGAGCCGGCGATCCCCGTCGTAGAAGTAGCCGCAGGTGGTCTTGCCCAGCCCGTTCGAGATCCGGCGCAGGCTCGAGCCGTCCACGTTCATCACGAACTGCTGGTCGCAGCCGCCGGAGTCCGGCGTGGCCTGGAAGGTCAGCCGCCGGCCGTCGGCCGAGAAGTACGCTTCCGCGTTCTGGCCGCCGAACGTGAGCTGCCGGATGCTCGCGAAGTGGCGCTCGCCCGGTTCCGGCGCGGACGTGGCGGGCGCCGGCCCGGGAGCCGGTGTGCTCGCGCGGCAGGCCAGGGCGAAGGCCGCCACGAGCGCGGGAACGACGCGGACGTTCATCATCGTGGATTCTACGCCGAGTGGCGCGTCGGCTCTACCCCGGGGCGCATTGGGGCGGCGAGGCGGCAGGCCGGCTCAGGCGGCCGCGCGGGAGTACCGGGATGTAACGCCACCCCTCGACTCGGCCGTCGGGCGCGGGATCGAGCGCCCAGAGCCGGAGGTAGCAGGCGCGCCCGCCGGCGGCGGCGGGCGCCGTGGGGAGCGAGTCGCCCTCGATGTCGAACCGCCAGCCGGGCGCGACCACTTCCAGCTCGTCGCCCATCTGCCCGACCGCGCCGGGGATGAACACGGGGAACCGGGTGTCGGCGGAGTCGGCGACGTAACCGAGCAGGTCGGGCAGGCCGTCACCGGTAAGGTCGGCGAAGGCGAAGGCGCCGACCTCGGCGGCGGCGCTCAGCACGTCGGAGCGGCCGACCGGCGTGACGGACGTATCGCCGGCGTACCACAAGTCGAGCCGTGCCTGCACGATGCCGGGGAGCGCCGACTGCACGTCGAGCAGCACGAACGTGCCGCCATCGGGAGCGGGCGCGGTCCACGCGCCCGTGATCACCACATCGGTCGCGGTGTAGCGGCCGCGTGCCCGTTCCGCGGCGCGCGCGGCGGCACTGGTGTCGGCCGGCGTCGCTCCGGAACCCGCTCCGCCCCCGCAGGCGGCGAGCAGGCTCAGGGCAGCGGCGCCAGCGGCCGTTCGAGCGGGGTGCCGCTGGTGGGGTCGGCGTAGACCTGTCGATACCATACGTAGCTCGCGTACACGGTGCGCACGTAGTCGCGCGTTTCGGTGATCGGGATCCGTTCGGCGAACAGGTCGGGGTCCTCGAACTCCGGCCAGGCGCGCCACCGGGTGACGCGCGTGGGTCCCGCGTTGTACGAGGCGAATACGGCGTGGGTCGGGAACCTGTCGCGGGTGATGCGGTCGCGCAGGTAGCGCGCGCCGAGGTGCAGGTTGAAATCGGGTACGAACAGCAGGTCGGCATCGAACCGCCCGAGCCGCAGCGTGGCGGCGAGCTGCTCGCCCGTGGGCGGCATGACCTGGCTGATGCCGCGCGCGCCGACCGGCGACACGGCGCGCGGGTCGAACCGTGATTCCTGGCGGATGATGGCGGCGACGAGCAGCGGATCGACGCACTGCTCGCCCGCTTCGGCTTCGATCACGCGCCGGTAGCCGTAGGGGAACAGCGCGCGCACCACGCCGGGGATCAGCCCGGCGCGTCGCCGCGCCGCCTCCCCCAGCGCGATGGATTCGCGCGCGTAGCCGGCCTCCGCCGCCGCTCCGGCGACCGCGAGCAGTACCTGTACCGACGTGGTCGTGTCGTCGGCCCAGCCTGCGGCTTCGGCGCGCGCCTCGGCTTCGAACCCGAGCCCCGCGAGCAGGCGCACGCGCTCGCGCGCGCGGGCCGGCGGGAAGCTGCCGAGCCGGGGGAGCGCGAGCGCCGTATCCACGACCAGGACGCTGTCGCCGAGGATCTCCCGGGCCCGGGTGCCGTAGAACGTGAACGGCGCCTCCCGCGCGAGGCGTCGTAGCGCCGCGCGAGCCTCCTCGTCGCCCTGCTCCAGGCGGATCCGCGCGCGCCAGTAGCGCGGGCCGGTGCCGAGGGCGCCGGCACTGTCGCGGGCGGCCGCCCGCACGATGAGCGCCAGCGCCGAATCGGGGAGCCCGTCGGTGTAGAGCGCCAGGCCGAGCCGGAACAGCGCCGCGTCGGTAGCGCCGGCGTCGGGGAACCGGCGGATCAGCGTCAGGTAGCGGGCGCGCTCGGCGGCGGTCTCGTTCCGGGCGCGGTGGCGGTCGGCGGCGGCGAGCACCGCGCGCGCCACGTTGGTGTCGCCGGGGTGCGCCTGCACGAGGGCGCGCAGCAGGGGCTCGGCCTCGACCGAGCGATCGGCCGCGATGAGGGCCGCGACGCGCGCGCGACCGATCACCGGCGCGCGGCCGCGGCCGGCGCGCGCGTTCGCCGAATCCAGGGACAGCAGCGCCAGGCCGTGCAGTCGTCGCTCGGACTGCAGCTCCGCCAGTGCCAGCCAGGCCGCGACGCTGGTGTCGGCCGCACGGATGGCGCGGCGGAAGAACCGCTCCGCGGTCCACGGGTCGCGCTGCGCCTTGTAGGCGCGCCCCACGGCGAGGTATTCGCGGAGCGTCAGCGAATCGAACCGCTCGGTGAGGAACATGGCGGCCAGCAGGCCGTTCGGGCGCACGGTCTCGCGGAACAGCAGCGAGTCGGCGCGCGCCCGCGCCGCCCGCACCCGGCCCAGCGCGAACTCGGCGCGCGCGATGTCGAGAGGGCGGCCCAGGCGCTGGTACACTTCGAGCGCGGCGAGGTGGTCGTTGCGGGCCCGCGCGACGAACAGCGTGGCCCGCTGAATGGCTGCGGGCGACCGGGCGCCGCCGACGATGACGAAGGCGACGGTCGTGTCGTCCGTGAGTTCCGCGCGGCGCAGCGCGAACCAGTCGGCGATCTCGGGCAGCGCGACGGCGGCGCGGCGCCAGGCCGCGGCGGCCGAGTCGCGACGGCCGGAGTACTCGAGCACCGCGGCGAGCCGCGCCGCGGCGGCCGCGCGTGTCGACGGGCTGGCCGCGGGCAGCTCGGCGAGCGCCCGGTAGCGCCGCTCGGCATCGCGCCACCGCTCGGCTCGCTCATCGGCGCGCGCCGCCAGGGCGACCCACGCCGCCACCGAGTCGCCGCCACGACCGCGCCGCAGCACCTCCTCCACGCGATCGAACTGTCCCAGCCCCTCGATGGCCAGGGCCGCCGCCAGCAGGCTCTCGGCCGGCAGCGGCCGCGTGCCGCGGGGCACCGTGGCCACCCGCGAGGCGTGCCAGAATCGGCCCGCCGCGAGCAGGCTCTCGGCCTCGCCGGGCGGGACCGGCGCGCAGGCCGAGTCGGTCGCGGGCCGCGCCGCGCGGCCCCTCGTTCCCCCCCCCCCCCCCCCCCCCCCCCCCCCCCCCCCCCCCCCCCCCCCCCCCCCCCCCCCCCCGCG
>Ga0187892_10000883_pt1 | contig 74480 bp, 60 predicted proteins | sample MA1701073metaG_FD_139345 | JGI IMG/M metagenome (GOLD analysis project Ga0187892, IMG submission 139345) | Bio-ooze microbial communities from a basaltic lava cave in the Kipuka Kanohina Cave System on the Island of Hawaii, USA - MA170107-3 metaG ...
AAAAAGGGCAAAAAAAGGCAAAAAGGCCAGAATTTTTGCCTTTTTTGCCCTTTTTGCCTCTTTTGCTTCCCGCTGCATTCCGATCCAAGAAGTCGTTTCTGTAAATGTGTCCTGACATCAGGTCTGGCTGACAACCTTGTCTCCAAGTCGGAGGCGAACGGTCACTCGCAGGTGGGCTGTGTGATCGGAATCCAAGCTGCGCGCGTTGTAGACGAAACATTGATAGCGCAGCCGCTCGCCCGGAGCGAATTGTTGTTTCGGCGCCGATTCTGCGCCCGTGTCGTTAGCCGCTAGAAGAATCAGGCTCGATGCGGTCAGCGCGCCACGACTCAAGTCCGCGACTTCAATCACGCGGCTGGCATTGCCGATGCGCCCGGAGCGTGTGTCGCGCACGGCGACATTGATTCGCGCGTGCCCCGGCGTTGGCACATCCACCCGGAAGCTGAACGGGATGCCTTGCTGTTCGACCGCCTTCAGATTCTCTGCCGAGAGCGTAAAGCTCAAAGCTCTGGTTTCCTGCTTGATTACTTTGCGATCCGAACCGATGACTTGCGCGGCGAGTTCGAGCGCAATAGCGCGCCCGCTGTCCGCCTGCGGTTCCATCGTCACCCCCGCGAGCGCCACGTTCAGCAATGAAGTTACGCGTAGCGTCTTTCCGTCGGGCGAATGAAACACCGGCGTCAAATTCACTCCGATGTCGCGGAGCGCGAACGGCGTGTTCAGGGCGACGTTCAGGTTCGTTTCGCCCGGCTTGAACAAACGTGTAGCGGAGTAAATCGTCTGGCGGGATTGCGCCTTGAGATGCGGACGTTTGACCTGCACTTTGATCTTGTGCGGCGCGTTCGGGTCGTCATCTGCGAGCTGATAGCCGAGCAGGTAATAACCTTCGTTTTCTTTGAGGATTTCGCCGAATCCAAGGCTCAGGTCATTTGTGTTGTAAACGCTACGGCCGCCGGTTTCCTGAGAGAGTGCAATCAGGCTGTCCATGTCCTGCAACGTCCCGCTGGTCAGCCCCAGGCCGCGCGGGTTGAGCGGGTAAATCGCAATCCCGGCGCGATTCGCCTGCGCCGTCAGTTCGCGCAATCGCTCGCGCACCTGTTCTGAGCGGGTCAATCTTGGGTGAATGATGAAACCGCGCGAAACCAGTACGACCAGTTTTCGCCCTGGCAACGTTTGCACTTGCTCGATGGCGTTGCTGAGCGTTTGTAGTACGGCCAGGTTTTGATCAACGAGGTTGCCAGCGATGCCATCATTCGTCACCATCACGCGCACCCAGGATGCGGCAGGAACAGGTTTCGTAGCGTGTTCAATCGCCGCCCGCAGCGCGTCGCGGTCAGTCGTAAAATTCGCCAGCACGCCCAAGTCACGTTCAGTGGAGTGAATCGCCACCAGGTCGCGCGAGCCGATCTGATGATCTACGAATTGATGGAGCAGGCGCCGAATGTTGTTGGCGTCCGTCGCCGCAAGACTTCGGTTCGAGGCGCTTCCCGACCTTATGTCGCCGCTGGGGGTGGTTAAGACGACGTTGGCGTCAATGATGGGCCTGGTGATGATAAATGCGATGGCGCGGCCCAGTTCGTTTTTGCTCAAGCGCCCATCCGTTGGCGCAGCAGTTCGCGCGCGTTCGCTGGCCAGATTGATGTACGAACAATATTCCGCCGGGTACGCGCGCCCATTATCGACGATGACAAAGTCTTCCGCGCGCAAATCGGTAACCGCCTGCCCGTTCCCGTCGCGCACGATGGCGTCCACCTGCAGCAGCGTCGTATTGATGCGCAGCACATCCGTTTGCTCGGCGCCAGGCGCCTGGGCGGGTTGGGCTTTTTTCTCTTGTTTTTGTGAGAACCCCGAATTGAATAGAAAGCCGATAGCGAGGCTCGCGCAGAGCATCGTTCGCCACGTTTTTGCCAGGCTGCTGATCATTTTGTTTCGACCTCCTGCTCGCTCCAGATTTCGGCCCGTCGTCCTCAAGACGCGGACAGAAAAATGGAATCCTATTTTTCTGTCCACTATGTTTCTGTTCGCCTGTCGCACTCATTCCTTTTTAGCTGCCGTGGCCGGTTGAAGGTCTTCGGACACCCGTTTCCAGGTGGTGATCTCGGTCATCCAGCCCTGCTGCTGCCGGATGGCAAAGGAAGCTTTCAGGTGCGGCGTCGCCTTGTGATCTTCGAGCGCCTGCGGACTGCGCCATATTTCGTAGCGCATGAAGCGATTCGGTTTCGCGGGTGATTGGTAGAGGTCATACCGTAGGTTGCCTGGCTCGGCGCGTGTCGGCGCCGAGAGCTGGAGCAACTCGTTCTTCAATTCTTCCTCTCGGCCTTCCTTGCCCGTGATGAAAGTGATCGCCGTGAGCAACTCGTCCTGATTGGCGGCCGTTCCGGCTGGCGGCGATTTCAATTCAACCAACAATCCGTGCGCATCGGTGTCGCCGATGTTTTCCGAAGCATGCGTCACAGCTTCGCTGAAGAGCACGTCGCCTGTCTTGGTTTCACGCACGCCGCTGCGGCCGTCGGGAAACTTGAACATGATCTTGAACCCGGTCAGCACGTAAACGACGTGCGCCGGATGGGCGTGGAAAGCTTCCTTCGCTCCCTTGCGCAGCTTGAAGTCCATCACTCGCACGCGGTCGTTCTCGACAATGACCTTGTAGTTTTCCGGATAGATCGGCGCGGGGTCTTGGGCCAGCGCGCTGAAGCCCAGGATCAGCAGCGCGACGAAACTCAGTGCAAAAGATTTTTTGGTCAACATATTCCTTCTCCTGTTATCTTTACTTCTTCGCCATCTCCATTGGCCGCACGCCCGGAATGTTCAGTCGCATCCGATACAGCCCGCTCCGGGCGCACAGGTACAAGGTCTTGCCGTCGTCATCGCCCCAGGCCATATTGTGAATGTGCTTCGGCGCGATGATCGTACCCAGGTGATTACCTTCAGCCGAGAGCACCCACAAACCGCCGGGGCCGGAAACATAGAGATTGCCCGCTTGATCAACTTTGATGCCGTCAAGCGCGTCTTCGCCCTTCGCGCTGGTCATATCGAAGAAGAGCTTGCCGTTCGAGAGCTTGCCGTCGGCGCTCACTTCGTAACGCCTGACGACCTTCTTCTTCTCATCCCAATTCCCAACGTACAGGTATTTTTCGTCCGGCGAGAAGGCGATGCCATTGGGCCCGGTGAAGTCCGTGCTGATGAGTTGCAGCTTGCCTTGATAGATCGAGTAGACGCCGCTGAACTTCAATTCTTTACGCGGATCGTCGAAGAACTTCGGTAGACCGAAGGGCGGATCGGTGAAGAACAACGCGCCATCCGAGCGATAGACCAGATCGTTCGGGCTGTTCAACCGCTGGCCTTCAAACTTCTCGGCCAGCGCCGTCTCGCTTCCGTCTTTCTCCAATCGCACGACACGATGGTTACCGTGCTGGTTGATCGTCAATCGGCCTTGAGGATCGAGCGTCAATCCATTTGACCCTGGCTGGCCGTATTCAGCGATGTCTGCGCCCGAATAGCCGCTCGGTGTCCGAAAGACCTCCAGCTTGCCGGGGTCGCTTCCCTTCGGCGTGTATTTGTAAATGATGTTGCTGTTCGGATCGCTGAAGAGCAGATAATGGCCATCGGGAATCCAGATCGGCCCTTCGGTAAATTTGAAGCCTTCGGCCAGTTTGAAGATCTTCGGGTTCGGGCCAACGATTCTTTCGATTCCTTCAGGATCGTTCTTGACGATCTGCACGTTGACCTCACTGGGGATTACTGCGAGCGGGCCTGTCTTCTCGGTGGGATAAAACTCCAGTTTCGCCTCGCGCACCCAGATGAAATTGGTCGGCGGGTTCGAGATCGGGCCGTTGATACCGAACACGGCCAGTTGAATCTGTTGCCCCGGCTTCACGTCGCGGCCAATCACCAGACGGTTTGGCGCGTTCCAACCGCTGATGACGGAGCCGCCCATCTGTCCGAGGTAACGCGACAGTTCGCCGTCAACCCAAACCTCAGCGTAATCATCCAGCGCGGTCTGAAAAACGACAGTCGAGCCTTTCGTATCGAAGGCGCCGACCCGTTCGGGAATGGTGAGCTTGATGCGGTACCAGTTGAAACAGATGCGGCCAGTCGAACGACGATCGCTCAATGAAGTCGGGCTGATGACCTCCCACTTCGAGTCGTCGAAATCCGCCGGGCCGGCCTTCGGCTCGTAATCATAGGTCTTGATCGGGCGACCTGTCGGTTGCTTGTCAAGCCCCGGACCTTTGAAATCCACTTCGACGATGCGCGTGTCGCTGTAGCGCCACTCGCTTTTGACCAGCTTGGCGCCTTCGTCTGTGGCGAGATCAATCGTCGCTTCGGGCTTGCCGGTTGGCACACCGGCCGTGGCCTGTGCCGCCTGCGCGGCGCGTGACGCGATGTCGGAAAAGCCGGCGTACAGCGATGCGGCCGACCCCAGCAGCATGGTCGAAAACATCAGCCGAAAAGCTCGTGATTTCATTTGCTCCCTCCTTGAATTGCCGCCAGCGTCACGGCGGCCCCGGCTTTGGCAATGTCTTCATCTTCCTGCGGAGTGTTGCCGCTGACGCCAATGGCGCCTATGACTTTGCCCTCGTAAATGATCGGCACGCCGCCTTGCAGCGGAGTCGCGCCGGGCAGCGCAAGCGCCGCAACGCGACCATCACGAACCTGGTCTTCAAAGACCTTGCTCGGACGGCGGAAGATTGCCGCCGTGCGCGCCTTGCCAATGCCGACTTCGACGCTGGCGACCTGCGTGTCGTCGAGCCGCAGCAGCACGAGCGGATAGCCGCCGTCGTCCACCACGACGATGACGACCGTCGAGCCGCGCTTCTTCGCTTCGGCTTCAGCGGCGGCGGCAATCTTCTTGGCCACGGCCAGTGTCAGCGCCTTCTTGCTTGGCAGATCGGCTTGCGCGGCGATTGAAGCTGCGGTCAGTAACAAAGCTGTCAGCATTACTCGTATCGGTTTCATCATCTTCTCCCGTTATCGTGCTTTGACCACGTAGTAGTTGAGCGGCCCAGGCACTTCCTTGAACCAATGCGGCGTCCCCGCGGGGACGATGATCACGTCGCCCTTGCTGATGGTGCGCGTCTCGCCGCCTTTGACATCCGTGCCGCGAATCTCGCCAGGCCCGATCGGTTTACCGCCGACAATCTCACCGCCGGTGACAAACGTCGCCGAGCCGTCGAGCACGTAGATGATGTCGGCGTCCTGTTCGTGGACTTCGACCACGCCCGCTTTGTCGCGGTGGCTGGCGTGAACCATGTATTTATTGCTCGCGTCGAAGAGCACTGCGCCTTTATCAAACGCGGCGGCGACTTTCTCTTTCTCGAAGTAGCTGACGGCGGCTATCACCGAGAGCGCATTGGCGCCTGCGACCGCCAGCTCTGTGTCTTGCGCCGCGCTGGCCGCGCCGCTCACACCGACCGCGCCGACGATCTGACCGTCAACCACAATCGGGACTCCACCCTGCAACGGCGTGAAGAGCGAATCGGGCAGTGAGACCATCGCCGTGCGCCCGTTCTTGATGATCTCCTCGAAAGCTTTCGTCTCGCGTTTGAAGAGCGCGGCAGTCCGCGCTTTGCCAGTTGAAATCTGCGAGCCGGCGGCGAACGTGCCGTCCAATCGTTCGAGCGCCATCAGATTGCCGCCATCGTCAACGACCGCGACCGCCGCGCCTGGCGCGTTGAGCTTTTTCGCCTCCATCTTCACCGCGTCAATGACTTTCTTTGCTCCATCAAGCGTCAGAACTTTCTTCTCCATCACCTGAGCCTGCGCCAGCGTCGCCAACGCCAGCATCGCGATTGCGGCAAACAGAGTTTTCATAGTGGTTTTCATCTTTTCTCCTTCCGCTTGTGAGGCTGGAGAGTGGCCCGAGCGAGAGATGGAGGGAATTGATCCCCCGGCTCTCCCGGCTGCAGGCGCGCTCTCCCGCTCTCATCCCGGTTCCGGCGCTTTGTGATGCGCGCCAATGGAACGATGTTACATCTTCGCCATCGAGTGATCAGGTGTGATCGTGATCCTGAAAAGCTCGCCGTTCTTCGTGAAGAAGGCCGACGTCCTGGCCGGATGCGCCTTGCCGTTCTCAGGCTCGCCGGCATTCGGATCTTTCTGACGCGGCCCTTGATTCGGGCCGATTCCCGGCTCTTCGTCCTTCTCGGTCCCGGCGTCAAAGAGCATAAACTTGCCCGTAATGTCGCCGCTGAGCGGCTTGCCATTGTTGAACAGGTCGATGCCCTGACGCTTCGGCGCGTAAAACCAATCGTTGGACTGGCCGAACATCATCACCAGCGACAGGCGCTGGCCGGGTTTGGCCATCAGCGTGAACTCGTAAGCGCCGCCGGGGCCGATCGGGCCAGGTTCGCTGGCGCCAACCGGAGTATTGAAGACACCGTGCTGCATGCCACTGTGCTCGCGGCCTTCGAGATTCTTGACCAGCAAGCCGGGATTGCCGGACTCAGCCAGTTCTTCCAACCCGCCATTGGCCGGAACGCCTTCCCGGAACAGGCGGACTTCGCGCTCGTGAACGACCCACAGGCCCGGCGACAATGCGAAAGGCCACTTCGTGCCATTGGAAGCCGTTTGCCCATCGGCGCTGGAAATGTTCTCGACGCGGACGGTGAATTTGACCTCTTTACTCTTGCCTGTTTGTGCGAACGCCGGCGCGGCCAGCAACGCCAGCGCGGCCAGACTCAGGAAAAATTTGTGTTTCAACATGTGGTTACTCCCTCCAAAGAATGTTTAAGGTTGATTCAAGACGGCATCGAACTCATCCCGCCAATCGCCGCCGAACTGACGGTTTGACTGCATGCTCCGAAGTTGCATTTGAAGATGCAGCGTTTGTGATTGTGATGGCTCAGCTTGGCGCACAGCACGCCGCGCGCGCCTTTCAGCCGCAGGTAGCACTCAGCCGCGAGCAACATCCCCAGCGGCGGAGCCGTGAAATAGACCCAGAGCGCATCCCAAATCCGCGCGCTATACGCCGAGCCGAAGGTCCGCGCCGGATTCAGGCTCATCCCCGAAAGCGGCGCTTCGACGCTGATGTAGGCGGCCACGAGCGCGCCGGCGAACAAGCCGGTGTAGCGCGCAATGTTCATCCGGTTCGAAACATTGAGCACCATCGTCATCTGAATGAACGCGATGATGACTTCGGCGATGAATGCGACAGCTACTCCGTTGTTACCCGGCAGCGTGGCCACGTAATTCACCGATGGATGCATCAAGGTACTTCGCAGAATAACTGCGGATAACATCACACCGATGACAGCGCCAATGAACTGAAAAATGGCGTAGAAAAATGCGTCCGCCCCATGCACTTTCCCCAGCCGCCAGAACGTCAGCGTCACCGAGGGGTTGAAGTGCGCGCCCGACCGTTTGCCCCAGGGCGAATAGATGATGCTGATGGCCGTCAACCCCATCGCCATCCCCATCAGAACGCGCCGCAGCGCCGGGTCGGGAAGCGCCTGACGCACAGGAAATCCCGGATATTCGAGCAGCACGCCGAACGCGCAGGCCAGGAACATAAAGACTCCCAGTTCTGCGGCTTCCATCAGGTACTCCGGCCAATGTTGTTTCAAAGCATTCAGCATCTCACTCGGATAAGGATAGAAGGCACTCAATTTATTCCCTTGTTTCCTGGTTTCATTCAGCAATGTGCAGCACGGAATTGAAACCACCGTGGTTGTCTTCGGTTTTGAGGCCATTGCTCGGGTCCTCGAGCCAACGCCCGTCATCCACGACGAGCTTGTACTGGTAAGTTCCGGGCGGAAGGAGGGGCAGCGCCGCCTGCCACATTCCGCTCGCGTGTCTGGCGAAGCAGGTCTGTTTCGGGTTCCAGTCGTTGAAGTCGCCGGCAAGCGAAACCTGCTGCGCCGCATCGTCGTGATACCAGAAGACCAGCTTGCCGTTTTCGACGCGCGGAGCGTTGAAGTCGCACTCTTCGTGCGTATGCGCTTCGCGTCCGGCTTCAGTGACTGCGCGTCGCGCGTTCAGCGCGCCGTACCCTTGATGACGGAGCGTCAATCGCGGAGAGCGGGCCGCCGTGGCAATCAGGATGTTTTTGATTACTCCGGGGGTCAGTTTCGGATTGGCTTCAAGCATCTGCGCAATGACCGACGCGACTATCGGCGCGGCGAACGAAGTTCCGTCCACATGCTGGTAATGCGTGGCGACGATTTTGCGCTCGCGTAAATAAGCTCCCGCTGTTTCACGAATCTCCGTCGCGGACATACCGGCGATGGAATCGGGCAACGCCGCCGCCGGCCATAATTCACCGGCCAGTTTTCGCAGTTTGTAATCGGGGGCGGCGGCGATCAGCGAAAGCGCCTCCGCCTGACGGTAAAAATCGGTTTCAGGCAGAATTGGCGCGGCGACCCAGATCGCCGGCGCAACGATCTCCGGCTTCATCAATCCATCAATCGTCGGCCCGAAACTGGAGCAATACGGATCAGGGTGATGAGTATCCAGTTCGTTATGATCGTTGTATCCGCCTATCGTGATCACTGATGGCGCATTGGCCGGAGGAATGGGGCGCGGCTGATCGGCGCAACCTGCATTGCCCGCGGCGGCGACGACAGCAATTCCGGCTCGCACGGCCCGTTCGGCTGCCGCATCCACCAGGCTGTCTTTGAAAGACGCATCGACGTCGCCGCCGAGCGACAGGCTGACGATGCGAATCCGGTAGCGATCTTTGTTGGCGATCACCCAATCCAACCCGCGAACGATGTTTTCATCGGTGATCCGACCGCGATCGCTGACTTTGACCAATACGACCATCGCTTCCGAAGCCAGGCCGCGATATACGCCGTCAGACAGAAAGCCATTCCCGGCAGCCGTCACCGAAGTCTGTGCGCCATGCCAATCCCAGGGTTGTGGGGGCGGCTGGACATCGAGTCGCGCTTTCAGGTCCGTCACGTCGTGATATGCCAGGATGCGATTGCGCGGTCTGATCAGGTCCGGGTGGGGATAAAACCCGGAGTCCAGGAATGCGATTGTGATTCCACGTCCCGCGAGCTTTGTATCCGCGCCCAGGCGTTCTGAGACCGGGATCACGGCGAAACGATTGAGCGCATGCGTGTGCGCGTGATCATCTGTCGAAGCATCGGTTCTGATTGCTACATTCATTGATGTATTCCTTCTCCTGTCAGCCGCGAATCAGGCGGCTCAAAGTAACCGCCGTGACGTTAATCCGCAGTTGTCAGCGGAATATTCCAGATGGCGTTTGATTCCATCGGAATGTATTGGTTGGTGAAGGGGATATAGAGCGTGTGGGGGGAGGGGTGAAGGTGTGCGTCAGCAAAACAGAGCAGGTATTTTGATTAACATTTGACCCGGAGGAGGAAACTATGTTCAAGCAATCTTTATCATGGCTGCTGGCCAGCTCGCTCGTCTTCACACTGTGTTGCGCGCCCTCGGTCTCTGCCAAATCAAAGACGGAAAAAGAAGCGCAACGGGTTGAGAGAGTGAAAGCAGGGATCGCGCGGCTTGGCATTGGCAGCGAGGCGCGCGTGGCAGTTAAGCTGCGGGATGGGCGAAAAATCGCAGGATACGTCAAGGAAGCAGGAGAAGATTCCTTCGTCATTGCCGACTTGAAAACCAGCGCGTCCGCCACGGTCGCTTACCCTGACGTAACCCAGGTCAAAGGGCATCATCTTTCAAAGGGCGCGAAGATCGCTATCATCGCGCTCAGCATTGGTGTTGGCGTGCTGGCCTTTTTCCTGTGGCTGGAAAACGCCGATTGATCGGCTAGAGGGTGAAAGCAGTCAATTCAAGTTGAGCAGAACCATAGTTGATCGAGTCAGGCGTGAAGGCGTGGCAATTTTGAGCAACGACGTGGAGGAGAATCCGGCTCTACGCGAGGTAAGCAGTTTATTAGTCTCGCGCATCCAGTCATTGCTCGCCGTTCCGATCATGCTCGATAAGCAGGTTCTGGGCGTCATCTATTTGGATTCAAGCGACCCGCAAGCGGATTTTGATGAAAACCACCTACAGCTTGCGTCTGCGATAGCGGGGTTGTCTGCCGTGGCGCTCGACAATGTGCGCCAACTGGAGTGGTTGACCGGAGAAGCCGATAGACTAAGAGCGGAGATCAATCTTGACCACGATATGATCGGCGAGAGCGCGCAGATGAAATCGGTCTATCAAATGATCTCCAAAGTCGCCACATCCGATTCCACGGTTCTTATTCTCGGCGAAAGCGGCACTGGAAAAGAGCTGGCGGCTCGCGCAATTCATCGTTTAAGTCCGCGTGCGGATAAACCATTCATCGCCATCAACTGCGCCGGTTTATCTGAAACACTGATTGAAAGCGATCTCTTCGGCCACGAAAAAGGAGCTTTCTCCGGCGCAGTGGCGCAAAAGAAAGGCAGGTTTGAAATCGCCGATGGCGGCACGGTCTTTTTGGATGAATTGGGAGAGTTGCCTTTGCCACTGCAAGCCAAGTTGCTGCGCGTGCTGCAAACGCGCGAATTCGAGCGAGTAGGCGGAACCCGTTCTATCAAAGTCGATATACGGCTGATCGCCGCCACGAATCGCGATTTAGAAGCCGCCATCAAAAACGGCGGCTTCCGCTCCGATCTATATTACCGGCTCAACGTCGTCTCGCTGACGATGCCGGCGCTACGCGACCGGCGTGATGACATTCTCCTGCTCGCGCATTACTTTGCAATGAAATATAGCCAGAAGTGTAAGCGGCAGGTGAAGGGGCTGATTCCTGAGGCGAAGGCTCTGCTAGTCGGTTACGATTGGCCAGGTAACGTGCGCGAATTGGAGAATGTGATCGAACGTGCGGTGGCGCTGGGGTCAACAGAGATGATTCAACCGGAAGACCTGCCGGAAGCGCTGAATGAAAACGCGGTGAGCCTGGGCGTCCAGCCAACGAGCTTTCACGTAGCCGCCAGAGAGGCGAAGAGACTGATTATACTCAACACCCTGGAGCAGACCGGCGGTAATTACACCCAGGCTGCAAAAATTCTCGGCATACACCCAACCAACCTGCACCGGCTCGCCCGTAATCTTGGGTTAAAGTCAACAACGAACGCCTGAGGCTGGAAATGGTATGTTCTGTTCCGATCCGATTAGCCTCCATCATTCTACCCCGAGCGCCTTGAACGCCGCGTCAATCGGATCTGAATAAAAACTGGTCTGGAATTTAGCGAATAACTCCCCAGGTATCGTCGGGATGTCGCGCACGCTGGCCATCGGCAGCAGAATCCGTTTGGCTCCGGCGTCGAACGCGACCTGCAAAGACTCCGCCAGATTTTCGACAGGAATGACGGCGCCGCCCAGGCTCATGCTTCCCAACACGACCATTTGCTGCTGCAACGGGCGGCTCATCACGCCGGAGCAGAGTGCGACGAAGGCTGATAAGGTCAGCGCGGTCGCCGGGCCTGTGTTGTGCAGTTCTACGACGTGCAGATGGTAATCGTGATCGCCCGCCTTGATCGAAGCGCTGATGCGCGAGGCGTTGGCCTTGAAATAATCGAAGCCGACCTTGATGGCTTCTTTGGCCGCGCTGTTTGTACCGAGTCCCGAAGTTCTCAATGCGCCGTTGCCTGCCGTCACCTGTGTCTCCAACCGGTAAAGCCCCAGATGCCCGCTGTTGCCGAAGGCCACGGTATGCATCACTCCCGGATTCAATGGGCCGTCCGGAATCAGCGTTCCGCCGCCCTGTTCGGGAACGCTGATGAACCGTTCCTCCATCGCCTCGCCGTCAATGTAAGAGAAATGCACGTCGTAAAATTCCATTCCGCCGATCTTCTTCAACTGTTCTTTGACGCGGCGGCGCGCTTCCAGAGCGTATTCCAGGCAGCGTCGCACGGCGTCTTTATCGTACTCCTCGTTCGGATAGAGCAGTTTGAGCAGGCCGGAGACGGTGCGTTTGACGGCTATCGTATCGCGCTGGTTCAAATCGCGGCCGAGCTTGTAATACTTGTTGATCGCGTCGCTGAAGTTGCGCTTGCGCATCTCGCGCAGCCATTCGGCCAGGTAATCCACAATCAGCCCGTATTGATTCGTGAAAAACTCAGGCCGCATCTTCGGAATCTCCCAGCCGGGAATGTAAGCGTGAAAACGGTCGAAGAAGGCCGAATCAATCATCGCTTCGGGGAACGGCGCGAATAGATGGCTGGTTTTGACCAGCAGATCAACCGACTGGTTGATGTTGCCGACGAAGACCATCGAGGCGTAGGCGTTGACCGCGTCGCGGCCCCGGGCGAACGATCCCGAAGCCATATAATCTTTCATGATCTGCACGCCGTCTTTGTCTTTGAATGAAATGCCGGCCACTTCGTCAAACGCCACCGTGTCCCACAGCCCGACCAGCCCAACCGTGCGCCGCGCCATGTTGTAAAACAGATTCGCCACAGTCGTCTGCCCACCCGAAATCAGGATGCTGTTGGGGCTGATCTCTTTGTAGATGTGGCTCTTGCCTGTGCCGCGCGGGCCTAGCTCGCAAACATTGAAGTTGTTCTCGACCAGCGGAATCATCCGCGCCAGCAGATGCCATTTGACCCGCCCGTTGAATTGCGTCGGTTCCATGCCGGTTGACCGCAACAACACGTCAATCCATTGCTCTTCGCTGAAAGCGCGGCGCCCCGCGAACAATTCATCGAGGTCCATGTTGGGCATCTGGATCGGCTTCAACTCGCGCAGGATGAATGGCGAGCCTTTCTGACCTTCCTCGAAGAAATATTCGAGCGTGACGATGCACCAGATGCCGCCCGCCAGCAGCTTCTCGTATTTCTTGACCGTGCCGCTGTCTACCTCGACTCCCTTGACCCCCAGGTTCGCCAGCAACGCTTCGTAAACGTCCCTTCTTTCGTTCAGCGTCACCGTGACTTTGTCAATGATCTTGAAGCTGCCGCGCTCGCGGATCGTTGATTTGACCTTTTCGGCTTCATCGGGACGGACGTAGTTCTCGGCCAGAATCCGTTTGACCGTCTGCAATCCATCCTGGATCACCGCTTCGTCGTTCGAGGCGCAATAAGTTCCGAGCAGATATTCCAGCACGTACACGGGCACGTTGGCGCCTTCCTTGACCAGCTTGGTCAGGTCTTTCCGCACGACCCGTCCGGCGAAATGGCGGTTCAGAAGCTCGTCCAGGCTGTGATCAATTGTGTTCGTTTCAGAAGTCATCGCTAAACGCCCTATCAATTGTGACCGGGATGATCTGTTCGACCCCGGTCTCCACATCCGTCAAAACCAGTTTGTATGAAGTCGCTTTGTCGTATTGGCGATTCTGCAACACCAGACTGACCCATCGCCTCCGGTCGTCCACCTTATCCGAAGCGCTGTCGAAGGTCACGGTCTCGATGTTGGTGACCGCATTATTTCCTTCGTACACGGCTATCTTCAACGTGACCGGCTTGACGCGATCGCTGACCGGCTCCATCTGGATCAACTCGAAGCGATGCCGGTGCGTCGTGATCCGGTGGTTGACGCCCAACACCTGCACCGGCGCCGGTTTCGTCTTCGTCTCTTTGACCGACTTGCCTTTGACGTGCCTGACCGTGATCACGGGCACGACGATCTCCTGCAACATCGCCCCGCCGTGAATGAACCGCGCGCCTCCGACGAAGTGGAAACGGTTCGCGCCTTTCGGAATCCAGAACTCCATCTCGACCTCGCCGCTCTTCGTTTTCGCCGTGACCGAAGTCATCCCGCGCCAGACCGCTTCGTGATCAGGCAGGTTCTGTCCGATCAAATATCTCTTCTTCGCCAACACCGCGCCTTCGGGACGTTGTTCCAGCTTGCTCTTTTCCGCTTCGCCCGGCGGCGTTTCGGTAAACAGGAAGCCGTGATCGGCCGTGATCACCACGTGGTTTCCGTTCAGGCTGTTGATGACGTAAGCGGTCAGATCGGCCAGTTCGTCAATCGCCTGGCGCACGCCATCGAACGTCTTCGCTTCGGTCGAAGCGGAATCGCCGATGGCGTCAACCACATTGTGGTAAATGTAAACGGCTCGTTTCCCGCCGACGAATTCGCGCCCTTCCTCTTTCTTCATCTTCATCAACTCGCCGGCCTTGCACGCCATTCCCGACGCGGCTTGCAATATTTCATCGCGCATCGCCGCCGGTTTGCCGTCAACCATCACCTCGCCGTTGGCTTTGTAGCTCAATTGCGCGTGCGGCAACAGCGCGGCCATCCCCAGCGCCGTGTACGAAGGCAGCGCGCCGAGTTGCGAATCAATCGTCGCCTCGAACCGGTACCTGCCGTTCAGCGCATCGGTCAGCTCCCGCGCCGCTTCATAACGGAACGCGTCGCTGACGATGACGTAGGTCTTGCGGTTCTCCGCCTCCTCAAGTCTGGGTTTGATGAAATGGTCGTAGAACTGGTACTGGTTCGGAATCTTTTCAATCCGCCAGTTATTCAGCAGCGCCGTTTTGCCTTGAGGATCAATAAACCGGCCCCAAGCCAGCGCCAGGTTCGGCAGATACCAGTTGACGTAGCAGGCTTCGATCTCGTCACGCAGCGGTTTCAGAATGCTCCAGCCTTTGGCCTCCGCCTGATCCGCCGCTTCGCAAAACAGCCGGTACAACTGATCGAAGCGGTACAACTCTTCTTCGTAAGCGCGGTACATCTCGGCGGCTTCCGTGAATTCAAACCCCTGCCGGCGCTCGTTGCGAAGCGCGTAAAATTCCGCCGCCGTGACCAACGCGCTGTAAACGGCGTGCATCGCCTGCCGGGGAATGCCGGGGTCTCCTGTGACCTTCGGCGAAGCCCAATGCCCTGATTGCCGGCGCAACGCGACTTCGCGCACCTCTTCGACGTTGATTGTTTCAGCCGTGTTTCGGACCAGGTCGCGCAGATTGACGGCGATTCGTTTTTCAACGGCCTCGAAGCTCATCACGTCAATCAACTGGCTGATCTCCAAACTGTGCAGGTGATCTTCCAGCTTGATGATCTCGGCAACTCGCTCCGACAACCGGTCGTAACTCTGCGCCCGGCTGTTGCTGTCGCGCCACTGAGCCAGACAAACAACAGCGTTTGGCCGCGCCGATGGCGGCAACGCCAGATTTCCCAACGAAACTGGCAATCCGTTTTTCAGGTGGTGCGCGAAATCGGTGGCGAACAGCCTGATCAACAGCTTCTTCAGCGTGGGCGTTTCGTCCGTATAACCGAATTCGGTTTTGATCATCCGCCAGAACGGTTCGTCCAGATCGAACTTCACCATCTGCTCCCACGCGGCAGGCTCCGCGTCCGGATCGATCTCTTCGGCGTTCTCGGCGTAGGCGTGAAACAGCGTGCGGACGATGTTGAACAGTTCCGGCTGGTCGGCCCGCGCAACGACGGCCATCATCTTTCGGTCTAAATCCGCCGCGCTGTCATTCTTCGTCACCAGCGCCTTCAACTTTTGCAGCCGATCTTTGTTGTCGAAAAACTTCCGCCGTTCGGCGATGTGCTGGCGCAGGTGTTGAGCGTCCAGACCAAGTTCGTCCAGAATGATCGAGGCTCGATCCGCGCGGAACGCCCGGCTGTAAAGCCTGATGTCCAACAGCCAATCGTCCTCGTAATCAGGCTCTTCCGCTGGCGAATAGAGCAGGTAGCGGCCTTCCGAGTCTTCACGTTCGATGCGAATCTTGGTTTCCAGCGCTCCCAACTCATCAAGCCTCAGTACGCGCACGCCGTCGAGCGCGAGAGATGGTAAGACCTCCTCAAATTCCCGTTCGGGATCGTTCCAGAAGACGAGGCGGTGTCCTTCGTCGTTGAAGGCGCGGTTGAGCGCATCGGTGATTTGCCGAGTGTCCATCGATGGTTTTTGAGTCGGCGCGTTCGCGCCAAGGCAATTCAAGCCACGCGCGCGACAGGGCGTTTAAGCATCTTTGCGTAGCGGTCAGGCGATTTGGCGATCTTCTCAATCAGTTTCACGGTTTGTAAATCGTAATACGTGTTATGGCAGTTCGGGCAACGCAACGCCGGCACATTCTCAATTTGAACGCCTTTATAGAGTATGTCTTTCCTGATGGCTTCGACGCCCGGTTTGTCGCACAAACTGCAATAGATGACTTCTTTCGCTTTGTTCTTTTTGCTCCTATTCATAGTCAGAATATTTTACCCACCATGCGGTGATGATAACCACGTTTTCATATCTGTCGGATTTGATGATCAAGGCAAGCTCGCGACCGTCGCGCGAATCCCCACAGAGTTTATATTTTATGTCCCCATAGTTTTCGTCAAATTGGTCTTCGATTATTTCACCCGTCATTATCGCGTTTAGAGCATCGGCCTCTGAAAAATCCTGGTTACCAAGTTCGTTAAAGGCATGATCGACAAATATCATGCGTCCGGCTCGCGCGGCCCGGCGCATCTTTTTCAATATTTTGTCATACATCGAAGCGATCTCCTATCGGGATCATGGCCTTCATTAATCAGGCGCCGCGATGCGGCGGAGAAATGGAATGTTCATTCCATATCCTCTTTGAAATCATCCAAAGCTAATTCGCGATTTCTGCCTTTCGCCTTTTGCTGTTCCAAACGCGCCCTGACCTCCTGCTGCGTGTGGACGCGCCCTTGCTCGAAGTCTTTCAATCCGGCTTCCAGCAAACGAATCATCTCCGCTTCATCCAGCAGCGCTTCTTCTGCCTCGCTCTGTTTTTCGTTGTCGTGGTGATTATCGTTCATTTGATTGCTCCTCGTCAGCGCCACGCGCTGTTTGTGGTTAATCCTCGCCCCCGCCCGTCACCGCTTTCACCTCCGCCAGCAAATCACCGAACTTGCCGTAATTGACCTTCACGCCGTCGTCCAGATCGAGCCGGATGCGCTGCTCGGCGAATTGAATTACAAGCTGTAGCGACTCAACAACAGCTTGCCCTCGTAATCAATCAGCCCCAGCACAACCCGATCCAGCCAGCCGTGGCGGCCGAGCACGTTGCGGTTAATGTTTTCATCGGCGGCGAAATAGACTACCGAGTCGAAATCGTATCCGGCTGCGCCAAGCGTGACTTCGTGGCCGTACGTAAGGAAACTGCCTGTGGCTGTACCGATCGGCTGAGGCAGGCCGCTCTCGATACTAAGCCCCAGCGCCTCGCCGTGACGACGTTCAAAGATGCAATAACTCGCTCCAGTGTCAACTTTGGCCGGAATGTTTACGCTCACCGCAGACAGACTCAGCGAGACATCGAGAGTGATCCCTGGCTGGCCGGGATCGTATTGGACCAACTGCTCAAAAGTCAGGCTTTGTTCCATCGCTACCAACCTCCGAATGGCGCGTCGTTGGCCGACGAGATGTGCGTGAGAAAGGGGCGCTCGACTCCCTGCCGCCGCGCCTGTTCGTGCGCTTCACGAATGGTCGCGCCGGCGCCTACCAGCCGATCCCCATCCAATGCGACATACTGTCCCGCGTACTCTTCGCGGTGCGCCTTTAGCCAAGCCATGTGCTGCTCCCGTTTGACGGCTGCGGCTTCCTGATCCGCGCTGGCTCCGTTCTGTTTTGCCGTCGCCTGATCCAGTTTGGCCTGTTCCATCAAAAATTGAGCCAGTTCCAGCTTCTCTTGCGCCGAAAGCGGGGCAAGTTGCTCTTTCAACAAGTTGATCTGTTCATTAGCCATCTTAACCGTCCTCGCTTAGTAAAATCTCTGCGGATATTCTCTCTAATCAAGGCCAATGTGTCATCCTCTACGACGTTCGTCGCTCATTCTTCACCTCCGCCTGTAATGGTCTTCACCTCCGCCAGCAGATCGCCGAACTTGCCGTAATTGACCTTCACGCCGTCGTCCAGATCGAGCCGGATGCGCTGGTCGGCGAAGTGGCGCAGCTTTTCGTCGAACGCCACCAGCTCCGCCTGCTGCTTCTTGAGCGTGTCCTGCTCCTTCTCGATCTTCTTGCGGTGCGAGGTCGAGGTCGAGGCGGACTTCCCGGTTTCCAGTTGCTGGATGCGCGCGGCCAGCTTGCCTTGCAGCGGGATGACGTATTCCGTCCGCATCCGCGCCAGCGTCCCTTCGTGGTAACGGTGCAGGTAGACCAGGCACTGGAACGCGCGCTGTTTGCCGCTCGAAAAGAGCCAGTAGATCGGGCGCTTCTTGTAGGTCTTCAGATGGTCTTTGAAGAACGATTGCGCGAAGTAGCGGCGGATCGTCTCGCGCGGCTCTTCATTGCGCGCCGGGTTCAACGATTCGGCGACGTAGCGCAGGTTCTCTTCCAGCAGCCGGGCCGTCGGTACGGTACCGGGAGCGGTAGCGACCGGGTCTGCCAATTTTGATACCGCCGAGTCAACCAGGTCGCTACCGCTCCCGGTACTGTACCGCTCCGCCGGCCACGCCTTGCCGATGAATTCGACGAAGCGGTTGGCCGCGTCGTCTGCGAACCACTCGGCGTCCATCGCGGGCGCGATGCCGTCCGCGTCGGCGGGAAAGGTCACGTAAGCCGACGGGTCGAAGCCAACGCCGCCGCTCTCGGCGTAAACCAGGCCGGGGCGGTCTAAACTGTAGCGGCCCATCATGCAACCCACCGCATACGAAACCAGCCGCCGGATGTCGGCCTCACGGTCGGCGCGGGCTAGCGTGATCTGATCTTCGGGCACTTCGGGGCTGAGTTCGTCTTGCAGACCGTAGGCTTCGATGAAGAGGCGGTTGTTCTCGGTTTCGAGTTCCTGCATCCGGCGGATGTTGGCTTGGCAATGCGCATGCCAGTTCAGGAAGGATTGTTTGGCGGTAGCGGCTCGCAGATCGGAACGAAGTAATGGGAATGCTTCAAAACCCCAAGCTGTTTCAAGAGAGTCCCAATCACTCCGAGCAATGGCTATGCACTGTTCTGTAAGTTCCTCCACTTGAGATTTAGTTGGTTGAACTTTCTTTTCGTCGTAAGGCAGCAAGGCTACTGTCCCCACTAAGAAGTGAAGAGCTGGATTCATAAGAGTCATAAAGTGAAGGACGACATTGGAGCAAAAATAGCCGAGGAAAAATTTTGGACTCTCTGAAAAGAAGGAAGGTCCTTCAACGTTGAATGTGAACCCCGCTTCAGAGTACCTAGCGCTGAAAGCACTAATGCTGGTGTGTGACCAAGTAACACTTTCCTTGAACAAGAAAGAGATGTTCTGCGGCCTTGCACTTGGATGGCTAATGATTTTCGAGCCGCCGTTCTCCCAATCCATTACGTAATCGCAGTTTCCATACCACCTTCTGAAATCGCCGCCCTTCTTATGCGGGAACCATTTGAAGCCAGATTGCTTGGCCTGTTCGTTGTCCGTCACTCCAAATCCAATTCTCTTTATGCTGACTTCAAACCATTGCTTTAAAAAAAAGTCATTGTCTCCGGTTTGAATACCAGAGCAAGGCTTGCCAATGACTTCGAGATTGGGTGATTGAGAGAATATATCAAGTACTTTTCGGCTGGCGTGGTAAGTGATAGGGCTGGTGGGAATCTTTTTGAAATCGGCAGTTGAAACAACAAAATCATTTGATTGGAAAAAGCGGACTGCCAGATCTTCATTACTCAGGACACTTCCTTGATTCTCAAAAAGTCGCCTGAAGTTGCCCTTGTGTGATGGCAGATGATGCTTCCTAATTACGAAAGCACAGCTTCCGAAGTCCGAGCCAAACACTCCGCGACCATTGTGAACCAAGCTATCTATGACATGGTAACTCACAATATATTCTCGAATCTTTTCGTAAGTCGGTTGAAACATCCATGTCTGCCAAGTAATCAGAGCAGCAGAGCCGTGCCGCTTGCACAAATCCAAGTTTCGTTGGATGAAGCAGCCGTATAAATCCTCTCTGTTATTCGGAAAAGCGACTTTCAGACTTTGCTTGACCCGAGGGTTGAAAAACTTCCTGCCCATATACGGCGGGTTCGTAATTACACAATCATACTCGCGCGCCATTATCCTGGCTTGCTTCACGAATGGCAGGACGGCATCGCCAATTGAGTGTTCCAACAAATTTTCGCTCTGCAGCTGCTCATTGACTAAAGCTTCGATAGCGGGCAGTCCGCGGGCTATGTCGTCGGGCACGCTTATAAGCGAGCCGAAGGTCTTCGCGTCGCGGAACAATAAGAGCAGGTTGGAGATTGAAGATTGGAGATTGAAGATTGCCGGATCAACGGATTTCGCAGTCTTCGCGTTCTCGATCACCACCGAAGGCTGCATAGAAAAGTCATTGAACAATTGCCCGTTGTCAATCATAGGCTTCGGTTGAGCGGGCGCGTTGAGCAAATCGCTCACCAATTGCTCGACGTTCAAATGGGCGCTCTCCTGAATCGCGAGCACATTCGGGAATGCGGAATAGGAGCCGTTTTCGCTTGTGGCACCGCGTTCCTCATTCATCCGCTCGAAAATCCTTCGATCATCCGCGCGCGCCTTCATCAGCAGCGCGAACGCCGCGAGTTGGGCGGCTCGGTCGTCAATGTCCAGCCCGAAGAGGTTCTTCGACAGGATCAGACGCGGGATGTCGCGCAGCCGGTAGCCGCGTTCCAGGTAAATCTCTTTCAGCAGGTCGTAGGCTTCGACCAGGATGTGGCCCGAACCGCAAGCCGGGTCGAGCACGGTGATCGTTTCGGGATCAATCGCGGCGGGTGTGATGGCGGCTAGCTCGGCTTTGACTTCCTCGGTCTGCTCGGCGGGTTCGATGTAATACTCCATCTTCGAGCGCAAGGGAGAATCGGGATAGGTTTGAAGCCACATCCGCCCGACGGAGTTCTGGACCAGGTATTTGACGATCCAGTTGGGCGTGAAGAGCTGCGTGGCCGCCGGGATGTCTTCGGATTTGACCACCTTGCCGATGACCTCGTCCTTCTTCTCGGAGATGTAGAACTGGTAAAGCCAGCCGATGATCTCGACCTGGCGCCAGTCTTCTTCGTCAATTTCGCGCACGAGTCGTCGGATGAGCGAATCGGAATGGAGCAGGTTGTCGGGCAGCAGCAGTTCGGTCTCGTCGTCAATCTTTTCAAAGAGGAACGGCATCGCGGCGTGGAGCGCGTTGCATTGAGCGACGAGCAGCATCCGGTACAGCTCCTGCTCTTTTCGCCCGTCCAGCTTGAGTTCGATCACTTTGTCGCGGTCGAGTCCGGGCAATTCGACGTGCTCGGCGTGTTCCAGGATTTCCGGCGTCTGTTTGTTTTCAGGATGGCTGAGCACGCGGTAGCCATGATCGAAATACCCGTGCAGTTCCATAAACCGGATGGCGACGAAGCGGTTGAACCAGGTGTAGGCCATCGCCTCCATCGTCTGCTGAAAGCCCTGCCGTTCGATGCGGCCAATCAGCGATTGCCGTTTAGGGACGACGGAGCGCGGGAAGGCTCGGCCGCCGATGATAGCTACATCGCCCTGCTCGATGACGGGTTCGGTCTTTTTGGCGCTGAGACCGTAGAAGGCCGCGCGATCCGTCACGGCCTGAATGAAGTCTCGGCGCGCTTGCGGCGCATAGTTTTTGAGCTTGGTGCGGTTCATATTCAGCGAATCTGAATGCGTTCGTTATTGGCGATGGCGGCTTCCAGCGCCCGTCGCAAATCATCGAGGAACCGCTCGACGTCCTCCGGCGTCTCCAGGTAGCCGGAATGCGCCAGCTTGGCCGGTTCGATGACGCGATGCTTTTTGATGACGGCGGCCGGAGTCTCATCGCCGGCCTTCGGCGATGCGTCATTGGTGAACGCCTCGATGCTCGCGACCGCCTCGTCGAAGGCCTTGAGCGCGGTCGCTTCGGCCTGGGCGATGTGGGCCAGACTCTCCTGCGTTTCGACTTTGCCGCGCAACGTATCGAGCGGCTTCAGGCAGGCTTGACTGAGCGCGGCGTCCACTTTCGCCGTGGCGAGATCGGCCTGCAACGCGGAGAGATGTTTGTCAATCTCCGCGATTGCGTGTTGGCGGCTGGCGACGAGCAGGCCGGAGTTGACCGTGTTCACTTTGTTGATCAGCCCGTCGGCCTCCTTGATCATTCCGTAGGGCGCGGGCGCGGCCAAAATCTCCTGCATGCGATTTAGCGCCGCTCTGGCGTTGGCATCGCTTTCCAGTTCCGTGCGGTTGAGCTGGTACTTGTCGTACTCCTTCCGCAATCTCTCCCAGGCCGGCTTTTGATGGCCGTAGAAGTTCTCCAGCTCGTGAAAATTCTCGGCCAGATCGTGCAGTTCGTTTTTCAGGCTGTTGAACTGTTCGATGAATTTGAAGCTGCCGTCGTAAGCGAGCAGCTTTTTGATCTGCGCCAGGCCGTCGGCGATCTCGTTCTGGCCGGGATAATTGCCGGTGTCGGCCAGATGTTTGAAGCCATTGAGATCGGATTGCCACTCCCGCAATCTGTTTTGCAGGAAGGTGAAGAGCGCGTCTTCGCCGTCCGGGCCGGCTTCGTGAAAGAGTTCTTTGCCCAGATTGCGGGCGTTCTGCACGGCTCTGGGATCGGAAGTCTGGCGTTTGAGGACGACGATCTTGCGCCGTTTGCTGGCCACGGTGATGGCTTCAAAAGCTTTGTCCGGCGGAATCAACGCGCCTTCCATCATCAAATTGATTTCGCCCAGAACCAGCAGGCGGGCGACGAGGATTAGCGCTTCATTTTCAGGCCAGCCGTAAGGGCGCAGCGCGTAACGTTTCTCGATTATGTCGTGCAGGATCGTCTGCTGATTTTTGGCCGCGCTCAGATTGATGTACGCGCGCAGATCGTCGAGCGCGTCTTTGTTGCCTTCGGGTATCTGAAGCTTGAGCGTCTGCTGGCCGATGTCGTTGCTGCGCAGGATGGCTTGAATCTCTTTTTCGGGTTCGGGGTTGAGGTGTTTCAGATACCCCATCTTGGTGAACGAATTGTTGACCAGGTATTCGAGCGCTTCGTTGAGGGTGGCGAGCGGCGCCGCGGCCTTGAGCTTGAGCGGCTGCCCGACGGCGTAATAATCGGCCTCGACCAACATCTCGCCGACCAGTTTTGTCAGCCGCTCGCGCCTGCTCTGATTGTTCTCGGAGATGTTGCGGAGGATTCGCTTGGTGGAATCGGGCAGAGTCCCGTCGTTCTTGTGCTTCAGATACCTTTCCGTTTGCAGGTAGGCTCGCAGCTCGCGTCCCAGACTCAGGTCATTGCCCAGCCGGATCAGGACCTGGCCGCCCTCATTACCGCTTTCCAGAATGCAGCGGGCGTTGTCGTACAGATCGTATTCGTCGTTGAGCGGCGTGACGGCGGAGACCTGCAATGCTCCATCCATTCGATTGCCTGTCGGATAGAGGTCGCAAAATCGGTTGAAATCAAAATCCTTCTTGTTCCGTTGATAGCGATACTTGCGCTGATCTTTCAGAACGTCGTTGAAGATGAGTTCGCCGAGAAGCTTCGATTCGGCGCCGCTGGCGACTTCGACCAGCTTGATATCGTGATTGATGTCGCGCTCTTCGTTGGTCAGGAAGAAATAGAGGTCGCCGCTGCGGCTGATAAGCGTCTCGTTTTCCAGCCGCTGGAGCGACGCTTCGACTTTGCGGCGCAACGCCAGCCGGTCGGCGTCTATCTCGTCCAGGCAGAGCGTGACCAGGTTGTCCACGTTGGTCTTGATCTCTTCGACGTAGCGGACGAGGAAGAGCGTTTGCAGCAATTGAATATCGAACGGCTGTTCCAGGCTGGGGTTGTCTTTGGCCTGATCAATCGTGAGTTTGACGGCGGTGTCGAGAAAGTTTTCGATTGATGAGTAGAAACGGTGGAGCGGGACGAGCACGCCCACGTCTTCGAGCGCGACGTCTTTGGCCGCCGACTGGAAAGCGTCGAGCAGCGAGCGTTCGCCGCGCGCCAGATGCATTCCGGTGGCCCCGGCCCGGCGGATCGCCTCGAAGATTTTCTGAACGAGTTGGAACTGGTAGGGTGCGAAGGGATAGTTCCGGGCGAAATCGGCCGCGTCCTTGTACGGCTTGAGCGTCATCCCGCAATCGGTGAACGTGAGTTGGTTTTTGAGAATGTCGCCTTTCGCCTTGAAGAGCGTCTCAAGCTCTTCCGCAACGTCGGGCGGTTTGGTGAGCAGGCGCGATTGAATGACCTCATCCACGTTGGCGCTCGACAGGGACAGGCGGGTCTTGAAGCGGCCCTGAATCTTCGAGAAGTCGTTGGACTTGCTCTTCGGCATTTCGCCCAGAACGGCGTCAATGTCTTCCTGAGAGGTGACCACGATCCAGGCGCGCCCCTGGCAGACGGCGCCCAACTCTTCGGTGATCGTTTGCAGGTTGAGCATCAGATGCGTGTCGGCGCCGATGAATTGGCCGACTTCGTCAACGAGGAAGATCAACCGGCGGTCGGCGCCTTTCGCGTCGAGGTAATCCTTCACCCACTTGCAGAAGTTTTCGACCGTCAGCGCAAAGCTGCTCTCGGCGCCGTCAACCCACTTTTCGGCGGATTCGGCGCTGAGCTTGAGCGTCTCCGAAAGGGCTGTCACGACTTCGTCGCGATGAAAATGATAAGCGTCCCGCTCCGCAACCCATTCCGATCCGGTCGCGCGCCGAAACGCTTCGTGGAATTGTTGCAGCTTGCCTCTGCTTTCGAGGTAACGTTCCAGGTGGGCGATGTGCGGGTGGTCGCCGCTGTAACCCTGCATTTCGTTCAAGACCTTGAGGAAGACCGCGAGGATCGCGTCGCGCCCGGCGCGGTGGTCGGCCTTGCTATCAATGTTGAAGAGGATGACATCGGTGTGCGAGGCGACGGCGCGTTTGATGTCGCCGAAGAGCATGGCGTCTTCGATCTTGCTTTCGAAGAATTCAACCGCCTGCCGGCTCTGGCCGTTGTGAGCGTGCGCGCTGTTCCGCAGCAGGTAAGAGAGGACTTTGATGAAGTGCGATTTGCCGGAGCCGAAGAAACCCGAGACCCAGACACCGATCTTGCCGGCTGCGTCGGCGTCGCGAGTGTTTTTGAGGGCTTCACCGTAAGCGGAGAAGAAACTGCGGAAGTGTTTGTCGAGTTCGCGGGTGACGACGAATTCGTCCAGTTCCTGCCAGACCGAGGATTCATCCAACTGGTCTGCTTTGACCACGCCGTTGATGGAGCGGAAGATGTCCCGCTCGAAGAGGTTCTGAATTTTCATAAGGCGCTGAGTTTATTGCACGAGTTTGAAAGCTCGGTAGTAATTATTGTTCTTCAGCTTGCCGAAAAGCCTCAGCGATTGCCCGTCGTAACGTCCGGGATAGAACATCACCAGCGGCGTCCGCCCGACAATCGGATGCAGGTTGTTGAGAAGAGTATGAGACCGCAACAGAGGCCAGACGCTCCCCACGCCCGAAAGCAGTATCAGATCGTGTTGTCCGGGCGGCGCGACTTCAGCAAAGACGGCAGCGAGCTTGTTTTCGTGAAGCGGGCCGGCCAGAGCTCTCATCAAGGCTTCGCCGCCCTTCTCCCGCTGCAGCTTGAGGGTTTTGTCGAGCAATCCGCGATTCTTCAAATAATCGAGCACAAAGTCGAACAGGTCGATGTGCTTGACGCGCAGCGCGGGTTTCTTCTGCGCCAGGGACGCGAGCAGAGAGCGGATGTGGTCGCGCACCTGCAATTCCCGTTCGGGCGGGTAATCGAAGATGTAGAAAGCGATCTCGGCGCCGATCCCTCTCCCGTTGAGGAAATCGTCGGAGATGATCGTGGGCAACACTCTATTCAAGCGTTCGGTCAGCGAATCGTTCATGCCGTTAATTGAATGCAACGGAGGACATATGTTTCGTTGCGCTCCTGTAAATATTCGATCACTTGTGGGGCAATGTAGACGGGTTGGAGTCGTAAAGTCTTTGTGTCTTCGATGAACCCCCCTTGCGCCAGGGTCTGGAAGACTGAGGATCGGAGCCGCTGGCGCGTGGATTCATTCCACAAAGGCATATCGCCGTCGCGCCCGCGGCAATCATTAAGATAATCCTCCCAGAGCTGATTGGAAAGCGCCGGGCTGAAAATTTTGTACTGCTCGCGGACGACGAGGTCAAGGAAATCCCCCAGCAGCGGGCTGTGTTTGACGGCGGCGGCGAGCGTGGCGTGCGTCGCGACAGTCTTGGCGCCGTCACGAATCAATTGCCACAGCCCGGCGTCCATCAGTTCTAAACGCCCGCGTATCAGCTTCGCCAATCGCAGCGCAGTCGCCGCGCTTCGCGTTTGCAGAACGTTTTGCCTGACAATCGCCTCGCGCCATCCTTCTTTACTGGTCTGTTTCAGGAGTAAATCGGCGATGATGCGGCTTTCCGGGACTTTTAGTGATCCTGCTGTGATGTCTGCCTTATATCTCATTGGGGCAACACTATTTTATTGGCTCCATTTCGAATACGGAAAGGCGATTGGCGATGAAGATGTCTTTTATCTGCCCCTTTTGCACATCGTATTCAGAGTGCTACGCCCCAAATTTCGTGCGAAAGCGGAGGCTCAATCCTGCTCGTGAATATTGATCCTGGCGAATAGGAGGACTATACTATGCTGCCTAGCTAAGTAGTCATTCAGCAATATCATTTTTTATGTTCGGCCAGGCAAGCAGCCCGGTTCGATACTGAAACCAGGCAGAGAGTATCGAACTGAACGCTGCTCGCCGGGGTGGCAGCCGGCGCATCATATTGCCTTCGCGTGTTTTTTCAAGTACGAGGACTACACATCAGTTTAGCCTGCCGCCGGGAAGATTATTCCCGAACTGCGATTGTGCTCTGATATTGCTCAACCGCTTTATACAGGAAATGCTGTGGAACTACGCTGCTGGTGCGGGTTTCCGTTAGCAACATTGCTTTAAGCCTGTAATTCAGGCCGTCTTGCGACCACTGCCCCTTACAATGGAATAGCGCTCCTACTCGGGCAACTAGCTTATGAGCCTGTGTACCCGAACAAACATACAAGATACAAACTTATCAAAGGGCTATTTAGAAATGATTGCAAAATCTGCCGCGTTGAAAAGAATATGCGCTGCCGCGTTATTCATATTCTACCTGGCGTTGTTATGGAATTACTACGGAGACCCTCTGAACCAATGCATTATCACAATCGTTGTTCTGGTGATCTGTTGCGTTTATTTATACTATAGTTTACAGAAGGAGATAATTAGAGCGGGTTCCGAGAAGCTCAGAGCAGACGAATTTGAAGAGGCTATTGCTGGCAGGTTTGGCCATCGGGTGGGAAAGCTGGAAATAGAGGCATCGATTACTAATTATAATGGAGACTGTGATACTAAATGGGTATGGGCTGATATAAGGAGCATTTACTCTGGTTCTCCGATTACTAGCATTCCCGGGAGGATTCATTTTTCGACTCAGAATGCCTCAATTTCTGAATTCCCCACACTTTTGCCCGAGTATACAAACAACTACGAAATCGAATTTCTCAGTAAAGGTACTAAGCTTTGCCTATTTCAAGTTAGAGTTAAAGAAGGCGCGAATGAGATTGGTTCTGGTTATGGATACACTGCATCGATCGAACGGGCATTCTGTATGAGTGAGGCGGAATTAGCTGAAGAAACTTTAAATTATGAATGGTTCGGTTTCGCGATGACTAGTATTATTGAAAACTTGAGTATTAAGATAGCCTTCCCGCGCCCTTATAAACCCGATAGCGTTCAATTCGATGTCTGCATCGGACTGGTTCCAACAGACATCAGCGACTATGATGAAATAGAAAGAGTTGCCAAAGAAGGTAGTTTCAGAAATGAATCGGGTGAAATATCGATTACGGTAAAGAAGCCAAAGTTAGGTTACCTGTACTTTCTTCGTTGGCGTCCTCTTCCGAAGATAATAGTTGATGGTATGAGGCAGAGAGAGCTTCATTGAGTTATAAGAGGCCCAAGACAAGCACAAAGCTCCAAATAAGCTCGGTGAGCATGGTGATAAGATTTATGAAACTATTTCATCATCGCCTCCCTCCTTACGAGAAACTCAGGAACACGCATAGGCATCGAATCGTGTACTGACCCAGGTAGCCTCTCACTTTAGTTTTGCGCGAAAATTGTTTTATGCGCCCTTCATCTTGAAGTCGCCAATCTCTTACTTTTGCGCATCGTGTGGCTTCTGCTCTACCAAGTCTGGGAGCAGCCAATCTATGAATTTCGCGCAATAACGATGTCTCAAATAGGTTCGGTGTGTATGTAGTTGATGTCAGGTGGTTCAGAGGTTTTACACGCCTCCGCCTGCACCACCATTTAATGTGTTGAACATTTTTCTAAATCCTCCTGATTTCTGGGATCGTCTTGTGATGCCGGCCAATTGAAGGTGAAGTTTCATTTTTCGTTCAAGTGTGCGGGGAATTCCAGCGAATGAGGCTTTCAGAAGGTATCACAGCCGCATCACCATATTCAACAGTTAATTCGTTAATTCCGTTAACTTCCATGGTAGAAAGATTGAATAATTCAAGGGCAAAAGGGTGCTTATTCTCAAGATGTTTCGTCAGTTCTTCTTTCTATTTCTTTAAGCTTCTCGTAAAACTGAGACCGACTGAGCCCTGAGAGCTTCGTCGCCGTTTCCTTGTTCCCCTGGGACTCAATCAGAAGGGCCCGGAAGTAAATCTTCTGTGCGCGGGCGAGCACATCGCGCCAGGCGTCATGGGCGGGGTTGAAGGTGACGGAATGTTGAGACCGTGTTGGCCCAAGACTTCGAACGGATTCCCGAAGGACCGCGGCGCTCACAAATCCGGCGGCGTCGGCAAAAGCCGCGGATCTTCTTACGATCGAGCGAAGCTCGCGAAGATTTCCAGGCCAGTCGTAACGGAATAAACAATCGAGTGCGCTTGTGGGCGTCTTCAAGTCTTTCCCGTATTCCTTGTTAAAGGCCTCCAGAAAGTGACGGAAAAGGAGCGAAAGGTCAGCTCGCCTTTCGCGCAATGGCGGCAATATCAGGGTAAAACCGCGCAGTCGTTCATATAGGTCCTTTCGAAATTTCCCATCGATACAATCCTCTTCCAGGTTGCGATTCGTCGCGAATACCAGCCGGGCCTCGACCGGCTCCAGGTGGTTGGCGCCGATGGGGCGGACCTTCCGATCCTCAATCACACGCAGAAGTTTGGCCTGCGCCGCCAGATCAATGTCGCCGATCTCGTCAAGGAAGATCGTTCCCCTGCCGGTCGAGGCGATCAAGCCCTTCCGCGCTTGAAGAGCTCCGGTAAAGGCGCCCTTTTCGTGCCCGAATAGCTCGCTGCCCAGCAGTTCCGGGCTCAGTTCGGGACAGTTGATGGGTAGAAATGGATCAGGCCTTCCGCTCAGGCGATGAATCTCATGGGCGACCAACTCTTTGCCGGTCCCGCTCTCTCCCAGAATAAGGATGGGATCATCGAGCGGAGCGATCTTCTCCAGGTGCTGATACAACTCGCGCATTTTGTGCGTGGCGCCTTGAAGCAGGCCGCAGGAGGACGGCTGTATGTCCTGCGCAACAATCAGTTCCGCCAGAATTCGTTCCGCTACATACCCTGAAGCCCAGGAACCCGGCGTGATGATTTCATTGACTCCGGACTTGAGCAGGAGTTGACGATCGGAGGCCGGTGGTTGAGGAACACAGAGCAGAAGCGAAGCTTCTGTCGGCAACAGCCCTCGAACTAAATTGGTTTTTTCCCCAATACTCACGATCCCTTGCTCTTGTATGACGAGCACAGCTTTTTTGATTGGTGTATTGGAGGGCGGTTTCGTATCAAGCTTGGCCGGAATGGAGTCCACGCCATCCCTGCGTAGCGCGGCGACCAAATCTTCGATTGGGAAATGGGCTTGTGCAAAGATAGCGATAGACATGATTGCCTCAGTAAAATCAAGCGAGTTCGCCTTCAAGGCCCTAACGCGCTACGGACTGATTGTCATTCCGCCGGTTTGAATGAAATCAGGTCTGTTGAGATGATGCATTGAGTTGTAGAAGAAAATATCGTAGCTCGAAGGGCCCACGACACTCAATCATTCTCAGATTCCTGTCGCGGCAAAGCGAAATGAGTTGTAAAGACGGTTCAACATCAATCGTTATGATCAGGACATTCCGGCCTGGGTATTTATCCAATGCGGAGTTAACAAATCTGGTTTGAGATGCAGGGTTGCCGCTGTCAACGATAATTACCAAGTTCCCCCAATAATCCTTTGGCGCAAGAAAATCGTTAAGGAATTTCTCTATTTTCCGAGAGTTATTTGAAAGCAGGCATCTCCACTTCTCTCCGAGAGTTAAGCCTTGAATCTTCTGATAACGGACGATGGATCGATTCATTGCATTGCTAAGTTGAATGGCGTCGGGGCATCGGGCTTCGTATCGCACTTCGAGAATATCCGCGGCGCCTCCGCTCCTGACGCCACCGAACCAGAGAAATAGCGAATCATAATCGTGATCGACGAGGCCGCCGATTCGTTTATTCAAAATGATGTACCGGTTTTCGCACCATCCATGTTTTGCCGCTAAATTAAGCAATTCTTCAACAAGGAAAAAATCATAGCGCCCGATAAGGTGGTCGCCGAGCAGGCAGAAAAAGGCATTGATTCGCGACCGGTCCTGCGGAAGCAACCGTTCGACATCATTGATTGCGCGCAATTTCGCCTCATTAGTGCGGATGTCAAAGTTTTTCTCGCTCTGAAGGTGTAATAATTCGTTGGCGCCACCGCGATGGACGAACTTCACGTCGATCGCAAGCGCTGGTAAAGGGATATTGTGAGCCAATTCTGCCGTGAGTGATTGTACTGGGAGGGGTTGAATCCCGACAACTTGGCGGTTAAAAGCTTCTTTAACCGCGGCCAGTAATCGGTCCCGGCCATCGGGTTGGAACCAATCCACCCATTGAAACTTATTGAGGCTCTCCGGCAACTCCAGCGCCGCAAGCCGCAACGGAATCAAAAATATATTTGTCTCAGGCAGGTTCTGTAGTATTTCTAAGGCATCCCTTCGTTCCTCTTCAATAATTCCTTGCTTATTGATCGAATGTTCTGATATGCAGGCCAGAAAGAGGCGCGAGCATCTGATTGCCCTCTTGATGGCAAACTCCCATTGCTCACCGCCGATCAGATCTCTGACATCCATCCAGGGATGAAATCCGTTTTCAGACAAAAAGCTATATATCGCCTCAACATGGACGCAGTCTTCACGCGCGTAATTTAGGAAAATCCGGGAATTCACCGGCAGACCTCCGCTTCCACATATGTATTATGGGCAATATTTCTGACACGAAGCTATCTTGTAACAACCGGACCTATTTTGCCGCTGACTGAGGCGGCTGAAACCGAATCGCAAATCTATGTCCCAAATCTCCGACAATCTCATTCGAGCACTCAACGATTTCCCCGTGGTACTTTTCCTCGACCAGCACCTTAGCCAGATAGAGTGGAAGGTAAAGGCCAGGGCGATTGGCGCCGGACCCGATCGAAGGGAGCGGCACGGCTTGAGTAAATGGATCGAATAACCGTTTGCGAAGCTGTTCGTTCAGGCGCCGGCTGCGGTCCTCGATGATAACAACCGGCCCCTCATCCGACGTTCGGCAATGAACGGATATCTCGGGCCGAGTTCCAGCGGAATACTCTACAAAGCGTTGTGTGAACCACTGAAGAATGCGCGAAACAATTATGAACATATCCTCTACTGTGGCCTCGATCGCGCAATTACCCGTCACTTTCAGTGAGTCCGACTGTATCGAGCTATTAATTTCCTTCCATACCGAGGTCACGAAATCCGCCATCTGAATGTTATTCTTAGCCTGCAATGGCGCTGTGTTCTCGATCCCTTCTAAATCTATTCCCCTGACTGATGAAAGGACCTGTCCCGTATCATGCAGATCAACGGCCAAATTCTGCAGTTTTTGATAATAGAGACTATCAGAAGACCATTCTCCGGAATCCAGCGCATCCTGTATGATCGAGAGTTGCTCCTGACCGATGTAGAGGCAGATATTGGAGGTCTCACTCAATCTTACGCTTCGTTTGGCGTTGTTTTCAGCCCAATAAGAAGAGAGCTTCAGCAACTGTTCGAGGACGGCGGGTTTGATATGACTGATGAGTACTTCCGCCATCTCGGCGGGCTTTTCGGCTAGCGGAAAATCGCCGCTCTCCGCTTTCAAGATTCCCAGGGTAAGTAGAAAATTTCGGCTGAAGGAAAGCGAGATAAATACAGCGTCATTGAGTGCATTGATGATTGTGTTTCCTTGGGCGTTGTGCGGTAGGCGGCTCTTTGCCAGATCGAAAACAAATGGCTCCATTCCAGCGCACTCCGCATAGGCCATCGCCTGTATCACGTCATAAGCCGGATCCTCCCCTTGGGGCAACCGTGTATCGCCGCCATAGGCAAAGGTACTGTCTTTATCTGTCAGAAGGAGAATAAATGGCGCTCCCAAACCGGATTTGAACTCTGGAACCAGGATCTCGCGGCATATCTTTTTGACAGCTTCCGATTGGTCCCGGCTCGATTCAGCAATCTGTTCGATTTTCCTGGCCAGATCGGGGCGCTTCACACTTAGGGCATGGCGCAGCGCCAGCGCCCGAATGTGCTGAATAATCTGATTCGGCTTGGAGATGCTCTTATGCAGATAGGCGGCCACGCGAAGGTCGAGCGCTAGTTCATAGTAACTCACCTCTGAATACGCCGAATTGATAAGAAACTCGGGATGCCAGGCGCCGTACATTCTCATTGCCTCGATGCCAAGATCGGCACCCGTGATATCAGGATAATCCGGATCCTCCAGGCGCATATCGAGGACCATCACGTCCAACTCTCCGCGCAACTTCGTAATCAGGGACCGTGCGGTCGCGACGTCACCGGCGCTCTCCACCCGAAATCCCCGCATCTCTAGAGCAAGCTGAAGAGACAGCCGCTGGGCTTCACTATCCTCGATGATCAGAACCGTTTTGTTATTCATTTATGCCTCCTGTCTCGGTTTTGGGAATCGGATCGTGAATTGCGTACCTTCGGGGTCAGTGTGAGTCAGATCGATGTACCCGCGATTTTCCTGTAAGGATCGTTTGACCAGAAATAGGCCCCATCCTCCGCTGTCCGGTTTTGTCGTCACGCCCAGATTGAAGATATGGTCGCGGATATTGGGCAGTATGCCGGGCCCGTTATCAGTGATCCGGCACCGGACCATGTCTCCGGCGTCATCAGCCTCGATCCGTATAAACCTCGAAACGCTGCCTGCGACGCCATTCATCCTTAGTGAGAGGCGTGGTGTTCCGTTCTTGTGATAACTCTCTTCGTCCGTCACAGGAAAAACAGGGGCGGCTTTCATGAAAAACAGAGCATCCTTGGAGTTGCTGACCAGATTGGCGAGTGCCAGGGAAGCGACGTGAAATGGAACATCGACTTCCAGGTCCGGGCTGATAAATATACCTAGAGAAATCTTCCCCTGGTCCAGGGCGATAGCGAACAGCCTCTCTGCATTGCGGGCCGCCGCCAACAGGTTACACGGTCGGTGATTATCGATTTTGGTTACATCCATCACTGCGGCGGTTAAATTCAGAAGATCGTCGGCTGAATCTTTCATCGAACTGACAAGTTGGCCCCAATGCCCCTCTACTTTCACCTCTCCAATGCTCACCGCATCGTTCAGAGCGATTATCGGATTAGTAATGTCTTTTACAAGGTTGGTCAATTGGTGATGGAGTGTCCCGGTAGTGACCGCAACGGTCGCCAGCCCCTGGGCCTGCGCCGTTTCTATCTGAAGCTGCTGGAACTCACGGAACAGAGAGGTGTCGGCGATCTCGGCAAACCGTTCCAGGAATAGTTTCCACGGAGAAGGAAACTCAAGTTCTGGTCCAAAACCCTTTCGACCAACGCCCAACCAGACCCAGGTCTGTGTCTGACGCAACTTGAGTTTTAGAATGTGATAGGTTTCTCCTTCAGACGACGCTAGACTTATTAGTTTTATGTATGGTTCGTCCTCGAATTTATATTGGCTGTCTTCTATTGATTCTTCATCATTCTCTTTAACTACTTGTTTCCAGGTTGGGCTTCCGAGTAAATCGCCATCATTCATTTGAGAAGCCACCGCCCATAAAAGGCCTGCCTCTGTCGCGGCACGCCATAATTCGTAAAACCATTCACTGACATTTTTGACTTTATGGCTATTGAGTCGCACCCCGAAATCCCTCAGCACTCCGTTGAGATGTTGGCGGGAAATTTCAAGTAACTTGTCCGTCACGATTGCGCGAATTGCGCGACGGTGGAGATATTGCCTGGCCATTGTTGGTTGCGTCAGGTCGTCTCTTTCCTTCGGTACGACGAAAACCAGTTCGCCGATAGAAATCTCTTTAAATTTGTCATCAGAGTCATAGGGGATCTTTACCAATAATCTGCCTGGAATGATTTCTATGTCTTTCTTTATAGCATTGTTGATCCCTGCTTCTTTAGCGAATTGATCACTTATGATTGCTTGGGAAAAGCTACTGCTTCGCCCGTTCGCTTGGTGCATAGCGCCAACGATTTGAAATCCAAAATTCATCGTGATCACCGTAGACAGTGGAGAGATGATGTCATGTAAAATATCCGCAATCTCTATCAGAGTGGGATTTATGTTCTGAATTGCTCGTTTTCCAGCGTGCCAACCGGTAAATCTGAAACTCAACTGGTCGAGTGCGGCGATTTCCCGGTAAGACTGCGCAATCGGAGCGATCAAATCGACCAGACTCCTAATCTGTTTAACGGCGATCCGGGTAAACGCCATTCCTTCTTCCCACTTGATGATCAGGCAGCCGATGGTGGCGCCGTGAAATCGCACCGGCACAGCCACGATCGAGGTTTTGGGATCGACGTCTTCGAGCTGGAGGTTCAATTGGCTGAACCTCTCGATTCGTTTCGTATAAAAGACCTCGCCCCCGCCTTTAATTACGGATTCGGCAACTTGACCCTTGGCTGATGACAGGCGATAAATGAACGGTTTGGGCGTGAGAGGCATTTGATGGCCCCAGTCGAATTGGGCGATCTGCTCTATCTTACGGCCAGGGAGCAGTAGATGCATCGATACCTTGGATGCTTTGGTTATCTCCCCAATGGATTTGATGACGCCGTCTCCGGACAGATATTCCTGTTTGCCGTCGAGCAGCCCCTTCAATATACTCCGCGCCTGATTCGCCGATACTACCGTCATTGACTGAATGGCTATATAGAGCGCCATAAAGAACAGGCCGAGTTTGAATGGTAATGCAAGCACAAGGACAATCGTGTCCAGTGATTCCAGCATATTGACGGCTCCCGGGTCGGCCAGATAGCTATTGATCGGCAAAAACCTTCCTTGCGAAAAATAGGGATTGAGGCTGTAGGCGGTTTGAATGATCCCATAGACGACCGCCACCACCACCGCTGCCCAGGAGAGCCGATGGTGGAGACGAAAGCCGATGTTTCTGGAACAGGCATAGCCCAGTGAACCTGCGCAAAATGTCGAGAGGGCGGCGTCCGGAACCCGGCTCCAGAAAGTCTCATCGTAATAAAACAAAGGTATCGTGCCGAGCGCCGTAAGCAGGACCGACCACCAGGGAAATGGCTTCTTATACCCCAACAAATCCCTGGCGGCTGCAAAAATGAGGATGTTGGTGGCGCCGGAACAGAGCGCCGTGCTTGTACGAATCAGATCATTGGCATTGGTATTCACCAGTTCCGGCTTGACCATATATCCGAATATGGACTCAATGCCATACTCGACTGCATAAACCGCGGCCGCGCATCCGAGAAACAGGACCCAGCGCTCTTCTGTGACGGCTTTTTTCCAGATCAACAGAATCACAGCCGCGCAGCATCCGGTCAGGACAGCCGTTACTGTTCGGAGTAGGAGCGGTTGGTGGCTGATGAAATTGATGGTGTCGCTGAGGAGTTGGCTAAGAATTTGTAAAACAGTATCCATAAAATTGTTGCGGGACACGCGCTATAAGCGATAGGGCAGCAGAGGTTTGGGATTGACGGTGGATTGAATACTTCCCTGTCGTTCAAGCTGTACTCGATCCTGGTTAAAACCGATTCCAGTTGTTTCCCTCGAATCGTACATTTCGTGCCGATTGGCCCTCCTTACTACATATCTTTAACCCTGACGACCTGGCGGGAATCCTTGCGTTCCCTTTATCTGTTATGGTCGCCGTGAGCATCGAAACTAAGCATTTTTCGTGCCGTATGTTTCGCCCACAACCTCAATTGGTTATTTATTGAGAAACCGGATGTTTAGAGAGCGCGAGTTGATTCGGGGAGGGAGCGGGGTGTACGGCTGACCGGATAAATAATCCGGGAAATCGGATTGGCCTTGATCCATCTGGAAACCCCGACCGCTTTATAACACAAGCCCGCGGAACGGGCGATTATCCGGGGGATGATCGCCCGTTCCGCGGGCCTGGGCACTCCATCAATTGTCGCTGACCGGAATGAGGTGTTCCCCTCCCGGAATCAGCTACAAGGGGTCTTTCCGGATCAGTTGTGGGATATCCTCGTTGCCATTACGCTGGTTCGGAGGAGGCTTGGTCTGCTGGGATTCCCCAGGCTTGGTCGCGGGGATAGGTCTCTTTTCGGCCGGAACGGGTTTCTCGTTCAGGTAGTCTCGAAACATTATCCCGATCGTAAATGAGACCGCAGCGACCGCGATTGCGACGATAAGAATGGTGCGGTAAAAAAGCCTCCTTACGGATGCAACGCCAGTGATGGCGCCGGCGACCATCTCAGAAACCATTCCCGCAGTCGTTGCAGAGCTGTTGATCGTGGGAAACACTGTCTGCTTCATATGTCCTCCTTCTACCTGTAGGCTCTGGGTAAAATCGCTGACTTTCACACTTCCTGGTTGGGCGAAAAAGGCAGTTATATCAACCTGCCGAGTCTGTCGATTATGCGCGCCGATGACGCGCGCTCTTGAGGCAAAGTTTGCTGCGCGGCAAACAAATCAGGGTTCTATTTTTCATCACAATCCTGACCGCGATCGCCGGTTTATAAACTTTGGGTTCTGATTTCATGAACAACTCCCTCCTTCTCCTTATGTTGCTTATGCACCATTCATATAAGCATTCATCGTACCAGGAATTTGGATATGCGATTGCAAGAGGTTGGAGGTGTTTTGGTAGAGAAAGGCGATAAATTCAATTCGGTTTGTCGGAAATCATATCCGCTTTTCCGAACACAGTATGGGGTTTCGTATCTCTGCGCTGGGCTGGCCGACATCTTTATCAATCCGGCCTACGAGAAGCCCGACTTTAAGCTGATCTTGAACCAGGACGGGGCCAAGAAGAATTATTGTGAGCGCAACGTCCCTGATTTTCAGTAGCGGAGTGTCATCGCCATCTCTGTTCGTCGAGCTATAGATTTCAAGAAAAATATTTGCAGAAAAACCTGACTTGAAGAAGCAAATAGGGTATCTCCTACCGGAAATAGCAGTTCAAACCCAGAGAGGAGAAAACCCTATGTGCAGTTTCCGTTTTACCATCAGTCCCCGCTATCGCAAAGACGTCGAGAAGAATCGGCGTCATCATCGCTTACGCCTCGTATCCGAGCTTCATTGACATTGACTTCCGCGTGCCCCTCATCGGCGTGGTCGTCGGAATGGGACTCGCCGCAATCTTCGGCTACGTTCATCTTGCGATGCTCCGCACTGATTACCTGATCACCGAAACCGATGCTCAGGCGCGGTGGGGATTGCTCGTCAAAGACGAAGAGATCATCCAACTCGGCTCGGTGCGCTCGATCAAAGTCACGCAGGAGCCGGTTCAGCGGCTGTTCAACCTTGGCGATGTAATCCTCTACACGACCAGCAACGATTTTCTGGCGCTGAAAGACCTGGATCATCCAGAACAGAAGAAAGAGTTGATCTGGAATTTGGTGCAGCGGGAGACGGCGCGAAGACAATCTCACTCCGACAAAGGCTGAGGCAGGGTTAACCAGCTAATCCTATAGGTTCAAGACTCAGAGCCGCTCCGATTCTGGACAATCACATACTTGTGGAGTTTTTTTACAGAGGCGGGAGGTTACAGGCAGCCAGGCTCCGGTTGATGAGGCGTTTGTCAATGTGCGCCCCTTGAGTCAGCAAGTCCTGATAGGCCTGGCGCAAGTCGGATATTTCTCCTGAACGGTAACCAAGTTGAAGAGCGCCTACAACGCCAAGCATAGCTACGCCTTGCGCCTGGGCCAGCAGCCTAGCCCGCCGTTCATCTATCAAAATCACATCAGCGGAGAGCTCTATTGCAAGCAGGATGGTTGAAAGCTCGCCCACACCGAGATTGTGCTGAGTTTGCCAGATGGCCAGTTGCGCCGGATTGGAGAGGGAGGCGACGCGAATCCAATTGGCTTGTTGCATCTCCGCCGCGCCGGGCTTGCCTGCGCCTCTGACTACAACTTCATCCCAAACTTCTTGCGAGACCACAATCTGGTTGAAGAGCCGGCGCAGCAGATCGAAATGGCCGAGCTTCGACAGCAGGATCAACGGCGACGAGTTCGAGACGACGATCATTGTGAGGGGCGTGTCAACAGCCTTTCAATCAGTTGCTGATCTTGAGCGAGGTCATCCATCGTGTAATGCAGCGGGGCTCCGCGCTCAGCGGCGAAATCCATAAACTCGGCCAGCGACACGCCGCACAATTCCGCCGCCCGCCCGAGCGACACCACATCTTCGCGGAACAGTTCCAACGCCAGCAGCTTCGCCACTTCGCGCGAGGCCGATGAAAAAGTACCGGCGAAGACGCTCGCCGCTCGCAGCAAATCTTCGGGGAGATCAATTTGAACCGTCGTCATATTTCATTCTCCTTCCGCGACTCAGCATACCACAGTCATAGCCGTCGTTCACCGTCTGAAGAACTGAACATACAGAATCAATGCGGCTGACAGGCAGCGTAGCTGTAAATCTCGATTGCGTGGAGGCGCTCCTCTGTATGCGAGTTCAATTGCGGCGCGGCGTTGCAGCCGTCATCAGTTGGATCATTACGAATTGCATCGCGCGGATTCGTTATGTGGAATTCCTCCACCGAGTCCCGCCTCAGCCTGAGCAGCGCAAACTCTCCGCTTTTGACGAGTCGCTTCTTCAAATCCTCAATCAGGCGTTGCGCGAGGGACATACCTGTTTTCCGCTGGCATCACTGATAACTCGCGTCGAGGTTGAATTGGGCGCGAATAAAACTTCACCGGAAGCTATTCTCAGTGCGCTTGAGCGACTGCAAACTCATCACCGGATTCGCCTCACGGACAAGCACGTTTCGCTCACACAATGCGTCAACGCCGAAGAGACCATTGCCAAAGGTCTGATGAGAATTGGACGCCGAGCGCGCCCGATCAATCCCACTCGACTCGGACAATTCATTGAATCCTCAGCGAGCAATCTTTCCAACGAACAGCGCGACGCCGTGCGACTCATCGCCAACGCGCCTGTCTCAATCCTCACCGGAGCGCCGGGGACTGGAAAGACCGCTACGGTCAAAGCTTCACTCGACGTATTTGAGCAGGCCGGCTACAAGGTGCGACTCGCTGCGCCGACCGGAAGAGCGGCCCAGCGGTTGCGAGAAGTGACAGATCATCCGGCGCAAACGCTTCATCGAATGCTGCGCGCGGATCGCCCGGAGCCTCGTTCGATCTTGAACCGGATTTTCCCCGTGGCCGATGTCGTCATCGTTGATGAAGCCTCGATGATAGACGTTTTCCTGATGGCGCAACTCATCAAAGTCTGCACGCCATCAACGAAGCTGATTCTCGTCGGCGATGTCAACCAACTTCCTTCAATCGGCGCGGGTCAGGTGTTGTTTGATTTGATTGAGAGCGGAACGGTTCCGGTCGTCGAACTGCGCACGAATTTCCGGCAGACGAACGGGAGCCAAATCATTACCGCCGCCGAAGCGATCAAAGAAGGTCGAGTGCCCGATCTGCCCGCGCCGGGCCAAACCAAGAGCGACTGTTATTTCATCGAGGCCGAGACAGCCGCCGAAGCCGCGCGTCTGGTCGTCAATGCCGCAACGAAAAGTTTGCCTGCCCGATGTGGAGCCGATCCTTATCAAAACATCCAGGTTCTGACTCCCAAACATAGAGGCTGGCTAGGCACGATCTTGCTCAACGAGCGGATTCAAATAGCGCTGCGCGAATGTGAATCAGAATCCGGATCTGCCGCCCACTCGTTCTTGCCGGGTGACCGCGTGCTGCACACGAAGAACAACTACCGGCTCAATGTCTTCAATGGTCAATGCGGCAGCGTTCAGGAGACGACGGACGAAACTGTGACCGTCAAATTCGGCGAAAGAGAGGTGACGTATTCACCCGCATCGCTTCCCGAACTCACGCCCGGATTCGCCATCACGATTCACCGCAGCCAGGGCAGCGAGTATCCATTCGTCATCATTCCCATTCACGAAAGCCAACAGCCGATGCTCAGCCGCGAATTACTCTACACGGCGATCACGCGGGGCCAAAAGATGGTCGTATTGATCGGCTCGAGGCGCGCGCTGGAAATGGCTGTTGAAAACACGGTCAGGGGAAAACTTCAGACCGGTTTGAAGCAGGCGCTGGTTGAAACAATGTCTGCCAGAGGCGCCGCTCGCATTGCTTGAGACCGTAATGACGTAATGGCGAATCCCCGGCCAGGTTTTCGTGTTTCCTCCGTTGTTCTCGATTCACCGCTCAGCAGGTATCGGCGGTTGGTAGAGATTGATTGCGCTTCGGTCTGTTCTTACGCCGAAGTCTTACCACATCAGATTCACATCAGAAGGAGAATTGATATGCAACTCGTGAAAAACCGATCCAACCGCTCGATCTTTGTTCCGCAGGAATCGGCCTCGCCGAGAGACGGCGTGTTTACGCACATCTCAAGCCCGGGCAAACTCACGCGGCTCGATTTCGAGCAATTCAACGTCGCAGGCGAGGTGATCTTCAGAATCGAAGGCGACGCCGCGCCAACCACACAGCAGGACGAGGAAGCGCGCATCGGTTCGCTCGCCTATGCGCTGAAGAAACTCGGCAAGGATGAAGAACGCTATCAACTCCGTGTTTATTGCTTGTCTTCGTTCTTTTGTCGGTTCGTGGTTCGTCATTTGCCACCCGTTGTTGGTGGTCTCGCCTCTCAATGTCAGCAGGCATCAGCGGTTGGTATCGCGGTGAGATTCAAGAAAGGAGTTTCTACCGTGATTACAATCGTGAACCGGAAAACGTATCGAGGCGAGAACATCTACATTGGACGACCGACCGCGCTCGGCAATCCATTCGTGATCGGCAAAGATGGAGATCGTTCTGCCGTAATTTTCAAATATCGGCGCTGGCGGTGGAGTGAAATCCAGCGGAGTTGCGGCCCTGTTTTTGATGAGATTCATCGGCTCGCAAAAATGGCCAGAGCGAATGATCTCACGCTGGGTTGCTGGTGCGATCCGCTGCCTTGCCACGGAGACATCATCAAAGCCTGCATCGAGTACATAAACAGCGGCCAGTCATCGCAGGTTTCTACTGATGCCGGTTGAGCAGATCACTGACCGGCTCGACTCTGCCCTCAATGGATGACCTTTCGGCCTTCTCAACCTTCGCCTTCTTTGCTCTGTTCTTCTGCCCGCCATTCTTCTTCTGCAGCCATTGGCGAAATCCCTTATCCGCGTCGAACAATCTCTGCAATGCTTTGTCAACGACTTCATCGGGCGTGGTCTCTTTGCCGGTCACATCTTTGACGTAGCCCACATACTCGCGGATGTTGGCGAGTACCGTCCAACTCAACTTGAATGATTCTCTCTCAGCAGCGACCTCATCAAAACTGATCAACGGCGTGATTCCGTTTACAGCTTCTTTCCGGTTGTTCTTTGGCATTTGCATTCCTCCAAAATTTCAAGTTTTCGGTAATAACCTTCCGGCGCTGCTGCTTGTGCAATAGTTGTTCCAGGTAAAGTCTCGGCGCAGCAAATTCTCTCGCGGATGTTGGCTGAGTTGATCCGATAGATTGGCGAAGTGGAAGCGCCGTAATCGAGCTACGGAATGCCCTGTGGATATGCGTTTCCGTCGTTTCAAAATCAGCAAACTTATGCTCGGCCAAGCGACGATGAGGAGCGAATGGATTGCGAGATGAGAATCCCTCTCCGCTCTCGAAGCCTGTCACTACATTTCACCAATACCCCCTCCAAAACGGCCTACATTTCACCATACCCGCCAAAAGCCGCTTCCGGTGCACATCACCGAATACTCAGTCATACAGGCGGGGCGCATCGTCAGGTCTACTGGCGCGGGCAAATCTCGGCCTGCTCAGAGGATAGAAGGTCTCTCAGGTCTTTCAGCCCAGGATCAGGCTCGCCTCTTCTCCAGCAATTGATGAAGGGCTTCGGGATAGCGGTCTTTGAGAGGAACAGCGGTTGCACATACCTGAGCCGCGACAACGAAAAAGATCGATGCCGGTAAGGAGGCCGCCGATGCCGATAAAAACAAGACCTCGTTTGGTCGCTTCATCGTCGAGCACCACCAAACTTTTTGTGGACGATCTTCGCGAGATCGCTGCGCTTTCACGCGCGGAAAACAAATACCGCAGCGACATCATTCGCGAGCTTGTTCACGAAGCTTTGCGGCTGCGCAGATTGCGCGCGATCGGGCGCGACGAAGGCGAGGATTATGTCCGCAGGATTCATCAGGAAGCCATCGTGGAGAGCGTCAGTCCGGTGACGGATGCGCTCACCAAGCTTTGCCAGATGATGGAACGTTTTTCCGATGAAGCTCGATCAGGCGCCAGCGATGGGGGCGCAAAAATTATCAACGCGCTGTCAGGAGCGCTGGCACAGCTTCTGCAAAGAGCGATTGTGACCGAGAACATCGTCAAGGTTTTGATGACGGTCGGAATGCAGAAAGACGATGTCAGTCCGGAAGAGATCAAGAGGCAACTCGCCGGACATGACGAAACGGGGATCAGGCAATCACGGGATTTGATGAAGAGACTTATCGGCGACGAGCGGATTCCGGTTCTGAACGAAAGAGAGTAAAGCTGTCAAAGACGCAAGATGAATCGGGAAGATGAAAGTTCTCTGTGTGATCAAAAAGGGACGGGGCGGAAGCGGCGTGAGCAGCGCGGCGCGCTACGTTTCAACCCGCGACCGCGACGAAGAACGCGAGGGCAATCAGGCGCGCGCACTCTTCTCCGCCGGCGAAGACAAATTGACTGCTTCTCAGGCCAATCGCTTCCTCGGCGACGGCCAGGAACCGAACGCGAATGACGTGCTGCACGTCGTCATCAGTCTTGAGAAGGAGGAGGACTTTTTCAGGCTTGGAAACGATGAGGAGTCGCGAAAAGCGGGCGTGCGAGAGACGACGCGAAGTGCGGTGAAAGACATGGCCGATCTCTTCAACGCGGATGAGCTTCGCTGGGTGGCCGGCATCCACCGCAACACAGACAACCCGCACGTTCACCTGTTGATTCATCGCGACTATGTTGACCGCGAAACGAAGCGCGAAAAACGGCTGACTGCGCTTCAAAGAGAATTGCGCCTGAGTTGGTCGAACGCGCCGGACGGAGAGCGCGTGACCAATCCGGGGGCATTGAGTCAGGCGTTTGAAAAGCATCTTGAACGGAACATCGAACGGGCCCAGGAAGATCGTGAGAAGGCCGACCAGAAATTGCGCGGCGATCGTCTGACGCTGGGCCGGGCAATGCTGGCGGAGGAGGCTGTAGAACGGTTGGAGGAGATGCGCGACGCCGCCATCGCAATGGGCGAGCACCGCCGCTACAAGATCGTAGATGCGCAGGGACGAAGCCGGTGGTTATCCGAACACGATTTACGTTTGAGGGCGGAAGCGAGCGCCGATCAAGCGATGGCGAGATTGACGCCGGATTGGAATCAGGAAGTGAGAAGACAACTGCGGAGTGAGGCTTACGGTCAGGAGGTCAAGCGATACGGACCGATCATAAGGAAGATTCGCGAGAAGCGTGGCGCAGACCTGGAATGGGCCGAGGCGAAATTGCAGCGATCGTCTGAAGCCGCCCGACCGCTGATTGAGAACGCAAAAGCGATTAGGCGCGAGTATGAAAGCGCAGGGCGGGCGATTCCGGCGCCAATTCTTTCGCGGGCGGAATTGGCCGGTTTGCAGGACCGCGCGGTTCAGCTCGGCGACGCTGAGAGATTCAGAAAGCTGGAAGAGATTCGCGCGAGTTTAGCAGCCGAGAAAGGATCGCCTAACCGCACCGAAGGTGAGATTGGACGACTGCGCGCGCAGCTATTTGTCGCCCGATCCTCGCTGATCGCTGAGCAACAAGCGTTACTCAGTTTTGAGGAGACGAAGCATCTCCGCCAGTGGCTGGTTGATCGAACTATGGAGAGGGGGCAAACACTTGGCAGTCGAACTGACAATTCTCTTGTGGCAATCGAGAAGGCTCTGGCCTGGGAATCTGATCAGGCAAAGTTCATCGGCGCGAGGCGGCTTCACTGGGACGACAACAGGCGCGAGTTGGCCAAAGAAAGAGTCTATGAACTGAGCGAACAGCGCGAGCAGGTTTTGCAAAAGATCGAGGACGAACGCTCCAGGCATTCATCACGAATTGCGCGCAAGGCTGAGATGGTTGATGCGCTGAACGAAATCTTCACCAGAGAAGAAGCGCGATACCGGGAACAGGGCGTAGAAATTCCAGCGCCAATCTTCACCGGGCAGGAGATGAAGGAACTCGCTGTACACGCCGAGCGGCGGCGCGATCCGCAGTTCTATCGTGAGTTGATAAAACTGGAACGCGAACACGATGCGCGCATGTTTGACGGATTCCCGTTCCTGTTCGTCGAGCGCGTCAGCCGGGTGAAGGCTCGCGAAGTGATGGCCGGAATCGCCACGCATGAAGCGCAGTCGGCTTTGCAGAAATTCGCCGAGCAGCGCGAACAGATGACGGTGATTGTGAAGGACGACGGCGCGCAAGGCGTCAAATTGGCGCGGATGGCCGATGTCGAGCCGCGCACGCCGCTTGAACAACTCTTCCGCCCCATGATTGAGCGGAGCGAAAAGTACCGTGCGGTTGCGGCTGCGATTAAAGAGTATGGCAATCGCCTTCAGCAACGACACGAACAAGCTTCGGCGAGTTACGCGATATTGAAAGAGGAGGCGCGAGAATACGAACAGGCATTTGTTCGTCAAAATCCCAACAGGCCCATGCCACTTCCGCAGTTCACTGCCTGGGAGATTAGCAAGCTTGAACTGCGCGCGATAAAAGAAAACGATCCGGCGCTCCGTCAACATTACGAAGCGCTCTACCGCGATTCGCTTGTAGGCAGCCGTGATGATTCCGAAATGCGGGCTGCGGGCGCCACCCACAAAGAATATTCGCGAACGATTGTCCTTGATGGACGGGAGAGCAAGAGTCTTCTCGATTCCGTTGGCGCCGGAAGTTTCATTGAGCCTGACCGAGGCGTTGGAGATCGCAGTGAATATTTCGCCGAACATTTTGATCGGAATCAGGCGATGAGTCTCGAGCGATAAGATCGAGTAGGTAGAAAGATGTCCAAAGCAGAACAGGACAATTCCGATTTGCGGCTGATGGAATTGGCCGCGCGCAACCCGTCGCTTGGCGGGCGCGAACTGATGCTTGAGATCATCGAGCGTGCTCCGATGTCCGAGGAGAACGAACGCCCGCATGCGCGTGACCTTCGATTTGCGTTGAAGGCTACCGGCCTGGACGATTCCAACTATCGAACGCGAATCGAGCACGCTGACTGGCTGGGCAAAGAGAGTCAGACAACACGAGACTTGTATGAACGCGGGGCCCAGATCAAAGGCGATGTGCTCACGATTCCCGCTGAAGAATACGAGCTACGCGAAGACCGCGAGACGCCTTTCATCACGACGCTTTCATACGCCCAAGACCGCATCGGCGCCATCGAACGGGCGCGGGAATTTCATTCACTTGCGCTGTCGATCAGCGGTGAGACTGCGGATGCAAGAATGCAGATCGTGGTCTTCAAGCATTACTACGACCGCATCGCGCGCGACGAGCGGGCTAATCGGTTCGGTCGAGAGCGCGAAGCCGAACGCTCAGAAATGTTGAACCGCACGCTTGAGGAGATGCGCGTGATGGCCGCCGAGATGGCGAAGCTCGAAACGAGGGAGAGCGTTGAGGCTGTCGAGGCCGAGAAGATGAGGGCGTTTGATTCAACTTCTGATCGTGATGTCGAGGTTGTGGCAAGCAGGATGAACGTGACTGCGCGCAAAGTGAATTTGCGAGATGAATCGCTTCGGTTTCCTTCCGGGCTGAGCTACGAAACGAAAGAGAGGCTTTTGGGCCTGACGATGCCGGAGATTGACCGGCGTCTTGAAGGTGGCGTCAGCCGGGAATCGCTCTTCAAGGCGATTGACAACACGATGTTTCAACGCGATGCGCGCGATTTGAGCGACCGGGAGTTGAAAGAGCGAGGCCGGATCGCGGGCTTCCTCAAAGGCTACATTGATGAGCGGCTGCGCGATCCGGAGACGCGGGCGCTGAACACTTCGGCAGTCTTCCGCGAGGCGCGCGCGGTGATCATCAACACGACGACGACTGAAGCCCTTGGCCACGCCGCCGCGTCAATCTTGCGTTCCAACGAGCAGTGCAGCGAGGAACTGCGCCGGCATTACGCGGCGCCTGATCGGCGCCCGCTGCCCGCCGTTATGCCGCTGAATGCTCGGGAGCGAAACCTGCTTTTCAACGGTAGAGCGCCGGATCACCACACCCGCGAGATGCGAGAGTTGCGACTGAACTACGGGCTGTCGAGGGCCGAGCGGGCCGAGCGCATAACCGACTTGCGTGAAGGCCGGATCGAGCCGTCCGAAGCCCTCAGCAGCATGCTTCAGGAATTGGAAACACGAAAGACGGCCAAAGCCGTAGCGCACTTTCAGGCGAGCATTCTCAACGAGAAGATGGTCAGCGCGGGCAGGATAAATCTCCGCAGTCTTCATCAACAAATCCCGCCGCACGAACGCACATACCTGTTTGAACTCTGTGAGGAGCGGAAAAAGAACTTGCAAAGAGAATCCCGAACCGACCGGGCAGATGTCGTCGGGCCTGTCGAGAAAGCTGATGGACAATCGCCCGGGCGGGCGTTCGGCGCAGCGCCAAAAGAAAGCCGCTCATTCCGCGAATACATGTCCCACATGGGGCGAATAGAACGGCAGTTGCTGAACGAAGCAGTGAGCAGGCTGGCCACGCGACCGGATCATGAACAGAACAACCTCACGATCACCGAGGCCCGCAATCTGGCGCCGGAGAAAATGCGAGATGAGATTCGCCTGCGGGCGCGCAATCTGGCCTGGCAGAACCTCACTCCCGAAGAAGTGTTTGCGCGTGAGCCTTTGCCGGAAGCATTGCGGATCAGCGAAACCATCGCCCACATACAAGAGCATCTTCAGAATCGGGCGAGCATCGCGCAGGCCACCCGGAATGATTTTATCGCAGAGAAAGTTCGTTTGGCTGAAGAGCGGGCGAATGATGAACGAGCGCCGCTGCACACAACAGAGAAAGGGCGAAAGCAATTTGTCCAATCAGCGATTGATTCGCTCAGCCCCACTGACGCGCGCAGATTGGCGGAACTTGAGCGATATGCCGCACAGACACGCGAAGATGTCTACCGAGGATTCGAAGCAATTGACGCTCAACGGCGCGATCTCGAACTTGCTCGTAGTCAGAATCATTTGAACCGTCCAGTAGAAACCAGTCCATCACGCATCACTGATGTTGAACTCCCAAACATAAAACTGCCGAACGTGTTCAATGATGTTCATCATATTTTTGCGATCGAGCAACGGGATCACGTGGGAGAATCTCAGTCAAACCGACTTGACGCTGATCAGAGCCTGTTCCACCCCGGCTACGTTGACACTGATCAAGTGTGGCGCTTCGACAGTCTGCGCGATGCGCTCGATGTCGTACAGGTTGAGCGTGGGGATCTATCTCGCGAGTTTAATCACCTACCGGATCACACTGAAAGCCGTCAATCGCTTCTTGATCGCTGATCGAACACCTGAAAGGAGTATTTCAGATTTATGCCAGATGTAGATCAAAATCCAAACGGGGCGCAAATAACCAAGCAGCCAATCATAGAAAACGCAGTCTATGAGCGTGAGGAAGCCATAGCGATCACTGGATTCTCATTGTCCACTCTCATTCGCGCTGAAAAATCTGGTGAACTGAGGGGGCGATACAAAGGGAGACGGCGTTACTATTTTGGCAGTGATCTTCTGAAGTGGCTTAAAGAGGAGCGATATGGTCAAATGAAAAATGGCAGTGGGCAGAGAAAACGGTAACAATCTCAATATTCACTTTCCAAAAGCGTACAGGTGATTTTCGGTTCTCACGTAGATGTTTCCGTCGATTAGCGCCGGTGTGGCCTGGATCGCCTCGTTAAGCTTGTTTGTAGCCAGTATATTCAACTTGGCGCCAGCATCCAGCACAACCACCACGCCTTCTTCAGATGCGATGTAGACCTTGTTATCGGCGGCCACCGGCGAGGAATAGTAGTAGCCTGGCGCTCCCAGCCGTCCGCTGTAGACCAACTCGCCTGTCTTTGCTACTCGACAGTAAACGATGCCGCCGTTCTGGAACGTATAGAGTCGTCCGTTATAGTACAAAGGCGAGGGAACACCGGGCGTCCCCTTTTTCTCCGACCAGGCGATATTCGTCTGGCTGACTTCACCCTTGCCGCCCGGACGAACAGCCGTTACGCGAGCCGAGTTGTTCGCGTAGAACTGAGCGGCTCGTTCAGGGTTCCGCTTTTCAGCCGCCGTCTCCAAAATAATGTCCGGCGCGGCAAAAAACAGCAGACCGTCTCCAATGACAGGCGTGCTTTTCCCGCACGGCGGCAGTCCTCCCACCCACCACCGCTCCGCTCCATCCGCAAGATTGTAGGCCATCAGACGCTGGTCCGGTTTGAAGTCGCCACCCAGCACAACAATCTCATCAATCCCGTCGTGACGCCAATGCACAGGAGTCGACCATCCATACTGAAACATCGAGCGGTCCGTCTTCCAGACTGCCCGGCCGTCGCGGCGATTGACGCCGAGCAGGTAGGCGTCTTTCCCTTGATGGTTGACCACTAACAATTCACCCGCGACGATCGGTGAGGCGACTGCGCCATAGGGGTTTTCCGGCAAAGGGAGCCGCCTCTCCCACTTCTGATTTCCGTTCAGGTCGTAACACACTAACCCATAAGACCCGAAGTAGACATAGACCCGCTCTCCGTCTGTGGCAGGCGTTGAGCCGGCGGGGCTGCTGATTTCGTGGACCTTTTCGATCTGTTCCGGCGCAACAGTACGCCGCCATAGGACCTTGCCTGTGCGCCGATCTATGCACAGGGTGGCGAGTTGCTTGTTCGCTCGATCAAATTCCGTCAGGAAAATACGTCCTTCCCAAATGATGGGCGACGACAGTCCAGGCCCCACAGCAGTCTTCCAAACGACGTTTTGGTCGGGGCCAAAGTGAACGGGCGGTCTGCCTTCGCCGAGTCCCGAAGAATTCGGCCCTCTGAACTGAGGCCACCACACCTTGCCGCTGTTCTGCGCCTCGCCCGCGAAGCTCAACAGAACGACGGTTGCCAGAAGAGTGATCCAAGAAGCTCGTGTCATGAGGGACTCCTGTTTGGGGTTCATAAAGCAGATGAACACATCGAGTGAGTGATACCGGTAAGCAAGGAGTTTCAGGGTTGGCGAAAGATTGCTGATACAGAAGCGGGAAAGTACTACTTGAGAATCAGTAGAAAAATCGAGGCGAATGTGTGACTCAATGTGTAACAAATGCAAAACGGGCGCGTCGTCTGCGCCCGTAACTCACTGAATCTAAAAGTCGGGACGGCGGGATTCGAACCCACGGCCTCTTGCACCCCAAGCAAAATCCGGGGCAATCCTGGCTATTCCCTATTACTCAAAACCCAATAAAATCAACGTTTCTTCGTCCTCGTTGGGCCTTGATAATCCCTGTTATCAAGCTCATAAAGTCCCCAAATGAGTCCCCAAAATGTGCTGACCATCAATGACGATCGTTCAACAATGCGATCAAGTTTGCGATCTCATCGTATCCTAACGCCTCTCGCAGTTGTCTCAACACGTCCAAACCAAAGGATTTCACATCCTCAGCGCTTTGACCTTCCAAAGGCTTGAACAGTTTCTGGAGTTGATTGGGTGTCACATTCAGGTAGCGCTTCCATTCATCCGAAGCGTGTCCGCTCGCTTTGAGAGCCACAGCGGGCGGTACGCCAGCTAAAATTGAACGAGAGACGAAAGCGTGTCGAAAATCGTGAAGGTGAAGGTCTTCAATTCCAGCCAGCCTACATGCGGTTCTGAAAGACCTCTTCACTTCGCTCAAGCCGCCGAAAACTTTCCCCTGGGTGTTCTTCTCGCAGAGTTTTTTCAGTTCATCGTAAACCCGGCGCGTCATGGGGATTTGCCGCGAGCGATTGGTCTTGGCGTTGATCGCTCGGACTGTAATCACTCGGTCTTTAAAATTTAAGTCTTCGCTCTCCAGTGTAAATAGCTCATTCCGCCGCAGCCCTGTATCAGCCGCTACAACCAGAACAGGGCGTAAGTGTTCACGCCCCTGTCTGCCTTCCCCAATGCAAACATTCAATAAGGCTATCTCTTCACCGAAGGTCGGGAACCGTTCTCTTTTGTTTTCAGAAGCACGTTCAATCAGCTTCTTGCCTTTGTTCAAGCTAAATGGATTACGAGCAAGCATTCCATTGATCACGGCGTAATTGAGCATTGTTCTGAAGAATTCAAGCTCCCGGTTAATGGAGGCAACGCTTCGCTGCTTTCCGTTTTTGGTCGGCCGTTTGGCCAACTCGCGCTTGTACTCTTCAATGTGAGAGTGCGTGATAGAGGCGAGTGCCATCTTCCCAAATTTTTTGACCAGTGATTTGAGCCACGACTCAGGTGCGCGTAGGTCTCTTCTGCCCGCAATTTTCTTCTCCCCAACGTATTCCGCTGGAATCAACTTCTTCTTTTTGTATTCCTCCGCAAGTGCGGCGAAGGTTATCTTTTCCGCTGAGATGGATGCCAGACCTACATTTCGCTCTTTTTCTTTCAGCGCGTCGAGTTTTTCCAATGCCTCCAATTTCGTTTTGCCATAGCGCTTCAGGTTTCGGCGCTCCCCGGTTGTGGGATCAATTGGCTGATACCGAGCAATCCAACGTTTGCGCTTTTCATCGAAGTAGACGTAGCCCTTCTTTGCTTTCATCGGCATCGCTCCTTTGAATTCTGCATACACTTCTCTCAACTGCTTGCTGTCAGCAGAATTTGAGCGTCAGGTTTTATCTGCTCACGAGTCGTAATTACGGTCTGGGTAACGAGGGAACGAAGCGCTTTCAAACAGGCTCACAACAATTATGAGGATGACGGAGTCTTCGGACTCTATACCTTCATCGAGTGAGCGCAACGCGGTGGCAGATTACATCGTGGCTTTGCTGCGACCAGTTGCGCCACCTGATTCAATCCATTCCAGCAGTTTTGCGCCGATGATTCGCGGTTGATTGCCGACACGAGAAACCGCGAGATTGCCGCTATCAACGGCGCGACGAATCGTTGAGTAGCTACACTTACTCAATTCAGCCGCTTCATTGAGGGTGTATATTCCGCTGGAATGAATCGGGATGCTGACGACTTCAGTGGCGACTGAAATTGATTTTGCCTCTTCGTTACCGCTTTGTTGAATCTGTGAGCGCATAGGTTTACTTCGGCCTTTGGTGAATGGGGCAGGTCAATATCTCATCGTGAGGGCCAACTCAGCGCGTCGGGCCAGATCGCGGCTGAGCGTCGTGACAATCTGCGACATCTGATCCAGCTTCACGGCTTTCATTCCCGATGCCTGCACCAGTTCTGCGGCTTTCATTGCGCCAGCGAAATTGAGTTGATTGGCTTCGAGGTTCAGGCCGTAGGCCGAATTGACACCGTGCAACTGTTGGCGATAGCCGCGCTCGACTCCGCCCGCCGATAGGTCTCGCTGCGCTCGGGCGGCTGCAATGTTTGCTGCGGCTTGAGTGTTAGCTATCTTGCCCGCTTCTTTTGCGTAATGCTCGGCGGCGTCGATTCTCATCTGGCCGGTGAATTCATAATTCTCGAGGTGATCTTTACGTGCGCTGCGCAGGTAATCAACTCTGGCGTCGGTCGTCGTGTTGTTAATCATCATCTCGTTATACGCTCTGAATGGAGAGGTGATGGTCCTGGCGCCATCGCGGAACGCCGGTAAAATCGGCATTGATTCTCCGGCAATCCCGGCGATTGCTCCGGCTCCGTATTCAAGCGTATCCATCGAGCGGTTGGCGATTGTGCTGGCATTGCGTTCGGCCTGGCTGAGCCGCAGATTGTATTCTTCGCGCCGCATCGTAATGTTGGTCTGTTGCTCGCCGAAGCTGCGATCGGCCAGGTAGCCGGTGGTCTGTTGCATTCTTGATTGTTCGAGCAGCCCAAGCGTCGCCTGACGCTGCGCTTCAGTCATTTGCGTGGACATGGCGTAGCCGCCCGCAATTGCGCCGAGTGATTGCGACCGATTGGCTGCGGCCGAATGCAATCCGAGGATCTGTTGCGCGCGGCTGGCAAGATTGGCGGCGTCTTTGCCGTAACCTGCCCGCGCGATTTCTGCTTGGTACTGACCTTCGATGCGCGCTTCACCGGCCTGTCTCTGCAAAGCCGTCCCGTATTTCAGGCCGGATATTTCCAAACCCGTCGCAGCGAACGCTCCGAGCCAGCCTGACGCCGTGGTCGAGATCGCTTCAAAGACCTGTCCGAAGGAAAGCTTGTAGCTGATGTAGGGCGAGGCGAGCAGCATCAGCGCGCCGAGCATCATCATCACCATCAGGATGACGCACGCATAAACAGCTTGCGTGACTCTGGCGGGATCGCCAGTGATCATGCCATTCGCGTCGAGAGTGAAGATGCCCATCTCCGAGCCGATGATTTTGAAAGCCAGATTGCCCGCGGTGTAGACAACCAGCCCCAGGATGTGGCTGACCAGTGGCGTGACTAGCGTAAAGACAGCGGCGCTCCACGCGAACGGATACGAGATACGTTGGGCGAGGTTGCGGTCAATCGCTACTGCAATGGCAAAGGGGGCAAAGAGGCGCAAGCCGATCACCAGCATCGCGCTCAAGATGGCCAGGAAGATTTGCGCGAATTCGAGCAGGAATCGCGCAATCATCACGCCGATGAAAACATTCGACAGATTCCATGACGAGACATCGAGCGACTTGGTGATGTCGCGGAAGCTTGCATTCTCACTCGTCAGCGCGCCGATCGCATCATCAGGATTCTTCACCGATTTGACGATGAACATCCCTTCAGTGAACTTCTCGTAGTTGGTGTTGAACTCGAGTTCCGCATCCCAGAAGACGCGGCGAAACTCCGTGACGTTGATAATGTCGTAGCCGATCTGACTCGCCGTGTTGATGATCGCGCGTCCATTTCCGAAGAGCGTGAAGATGATCGCCAGCCGGAAACACCACCAGAAGAGGTCTTTGCTCGCGCCGTCGTTTTCGCGGAACAAGCGCGCGAAGGAAGCCATCATGACGACGACCGCGATCCAGAAGGCGAGGTTCTCCAGCCCCTTTACCAGCGGGCTTTCAATCGGAATTTATCTGAGGATCAGTATTCTATGCTGGTTGATAGTCCCAATGAGCCGTATAATCGCGCCGTCGTTGGCTGAAGTTCTCTTTATGGAAAGGCTGAAGAGTAGAAATACGTGATCCCCAGAACGAGTGACCGCAGATTACTGATTCTGTCTTGCTCTCGAAAGAAGAAGGCCGGATCAAAATTGTCGCCCGCGCTTGAACGTTATGATGGCCCTGCTTTTCAAGTGCTGCGAAAGTTCATTATCGAATGCCCCACCGAAGCCCATAATCTGGACATCCGCATACTCTCGGCAAAGTTCGGTTTGATTCCAGCCGACCAGCCGACCCCGTGTTATGACAAACTGATGACCACACACCGGGCAACATTGTTGAATCCGGCAGTGTTGGCAGACGTGGAACGGCTGTTGGCAGGATGCAAATATCGAAAGCTTTTGATCAACGTCGGTCAGAATTATCTACCTGCGCTAGCTGGATATGAACTGCTTGTACCAGATGATCTGGATGTGACACAGGCGACCGGCTCATCGGGGCGCAGGCAGACAATGTTGCGCGATTGGTTGCGCGGCAAGCCACAGCCGCTGTTGCCAATTTCCTCGCAAGGCCGCGCGCGGATTCGCGGAATTGAAATTATGCTGACGGCTGAGGAGGTAATGGAAAGAGCTTGCCAAGCCTTGACCTCCGGCAACGGTAATCCGCAGGCTTATCAGTCGTGGTATGTGCAGGTTGATGGGCGTCGGGTTTCGCCGAAGTGGCTGGTTAGCCAGCTTACCGGGTTGCCAGTTGGCGCCTTTGTTTCCGATGAAGCGAGGCGTGTTCTGGCGCAGCTTGGCATACAGGTAAGACGAGTATGAACGATGAACGGCAGGACCGTCGCTTGACAGAAGAAGGCGTGCAAGAGGATTTGCAACGCCAGCCCCATCTGTTTTTGCGGTTGGCGGAGAATGCTTTGGTCGTCGCCGAAAGTTTGCGTGACAACTATTTCAAAAACACCGCACGCTTTGTCTCAGCTCTGCGGCGCGCAATGAACACTAAACGTGATGAGCCGGTGCTGACCGTTCGCGAGATTGAAAACGCGGATTGGGCGACTGTGCAGGGCGAGGTGGTAACGTTCATTGATGGCGGCGTTGGTCGCGTGCAGCTTTCCAGTCAAGTGCCGATCCTGTTGCGCGTCGGTTCGTACTGTGTGCGAACCGGCGAGCGACGCCTGGCCGAACGGGAGCAATTCGGTTATTACCCGGTCATCCTCGGCGATCTGGAAGGCGGCAGCAAAGAGCGCAAAGATTTCCCCGACATCGTGCGCATCACGGCGGAATTGCTGGGTGGCTTGTCGGCTCTGGAACGCACGCCTGATTTGCGGGTCCTGATGTTTCACGGTCCGTTGGTTTATTTGATGGGCGGTTACGCCGGGCACACGCCGTTTACCGAACAAGATATTGATCTGTTCTTGCGGCAATACGCGCCGGGCGCCGAAACGGGGCGGCAACTGAAAGAAGAATTTCTTGCTGAAGCGCAATTGAACATCTACCCGCAGATGACGAATCGTTCCGACGATTGGCACGCGCAACGTTTATTCGAGCCGTTAGCGTGGATCGCCTGGCTTTACCGAAAGCTGATTCAGATTGCCCGACAGCGCGATCCGGTCCCTATCATCACCGGTGTTGTCGAGCGCGGCGATTTGCGTGAGTTCAGCGAAACGGTACTGCTCGACCGGATCTTTCACGGATTGCGGAAGAACAACCGCGCCGATTACTTCAACGAAATGTACGGGCGCACCGATCTGAAATCGCCGAAATCTTTGTTAGACAAGCTCAGATACAAAGACACATTATTGCTGGCGATGTTGCTTCAGCCGGGACAATATTCGGAATCGTGGGAGATTGCCAAATACGAAGGATTGCGCAGCGGCAAGGTCACACTGCCGGGAGAATCCCTTGAAGAGATAGTCAGGTTCGCTCCACTGAACTCAGGCAATATTGGCTTTCCGCCCGTGCTGGGTTGTTACGTGTCAATTTCGGAAACCACCGAGCCGGTGCGCGTCGAAGTATTCGATGAATTGGGCGAAGATCAAATTGTCGAAGCGGCGCGTCGGGCTTACCTCTACGCGCGGTTGCTGCCGGGCTACGGTTTTCCCGTCGGGCTGGACATCGTTGACAAGTTTGCCAAAGTCCCGGCCTGGCTGACCGACGCCTACAGCAAACTGATTCGCTATCACTTGGGCGTGAGCATGCAGAAAGGTGAAATCAGCGACGCCGAGATGCGCCGCATTTTGGTACAGGCGATCTACATGACTCATCGCGACTGGTTGTTCCGCCCGGAGATTTGAGGAAGAAGCTTATGATGACACAAGACAAATCATCGTCAGCGGATCGTTACGTCGGCACTTTGGTTGGCGAAAGCACCAGCCGTGAGTTCCGTTTGGCCGTCGCGCACGAAGCCATTCGCGAGCAGGACATCATTGCGGTGGATGCGACCTTGCGTCCAACAGCGGGCGAAACCGGGCCGGAGCAGATTCGCGTCTGGGCGAAGGTGCAACGCATCGAACGTATCAACCCGCTGTTTCCAGTCGAAGCCGGGCATGAACTCGCGGCGACCCGCACGAACCCGTTCGATACTGTGCTCAGCCTGAGCCGTGAGATGGTGACGGCAGTCTGTCAGGTTCTCGGCGCAGAGCCGATTGCAGGCGGTAAAGGCGGGAAGCTGGATCATTTGCGTTACCCGCCACAGCCAGCGACGACTGCTTATCGCCCGGACTCAAAAGACATTGCGCGCGTTGTGTTAGGCGAGCTTGAAGAGAAGCAGAATCGCGCGCTCGACATCGCTACGCTCTCCAATCGTCCCGAAGTGGACGTGAAGGTTGATGGCCACGCCATTGTTACGCGCCATCTGGCGATCTTGGCCATGACTGGCGCGGGCAAAAGCTGGACAGCGCGGCGGATCATCGAACAACTGGCGGCGAAGAATTATCCGATTGTGATCTTTGACCCGCACGGCGATTACACTGGGCTGGCCGACGTGCCCGCGCTCAAAGACCGCGTGCGACGCTATTACGCCAAGTTCCCGCTCTTCGACGAGGACAGCGAAACCGCCGCCGAGATCGTCAATAACTTGGGCTACAAACTGACCGAAACGATGCGCACTCGTTTTGATGATGTTTTTCGCGCAGCACAAGCGTTCATCGTTCAAGACGCCGCCGAAAGCAAGCAGCGCGCTGATTGGCTTGGGCAAACGCTGGGCCGGCCTGAGATCAGCGCCTATGGCATCAAACCTGACATGTGGCTGGTCGCTCGTCTGGCCGAAGCCGGCGAGATAGCCTTGCGCCAAAAGAATGATTTCGCCAAGCGACAACTCGCGGATTGGGGCTGGCCAGGCTTGGAGAAATACTCGCAGACGGACGTGCGCACACTCGAAGGTATCAAGAAGCGCACTTACCGTGCCGCCGCCGCGCTCCGCCGTATGGAGCAGACCAACCAGAAGATCGCGCGCAGCGCCGACTCACTGCCGACCGACCGCAAACAACTCGTCCGCTACGGCGGTATTAGTGTCGTCTCGCTCGCTGGCTATACGGGCGATTTTCAGGCGACGATCTACAGCATCATCACCGACGACCTCTACGAAGCGCGCGTGCGTGACGAATTGAAGCTGCCTGTGCTGCTCCTACTCGAAGAAGCGCACAACTTCGCCCCAGCCAAAGCCGACACTCCGGCTGAAATGCGATCCATTGCGACGACGAAACAGATTGCTCAGGAGGGACGAAAGTTCGGCGTTGGATTGATTCTTATCAGCCAGCGCCCCTCGCGGTTGGATGAGACCACGCTTTCTCAATGCAACTCCTACATCATCATGCGATTGGTTAACCCGGCGGATCAGAACTTTGTGCGCAAGGTGATCGAAAGTCTGGGCGAAGATGAGGCGCGGATGTTGCCTGACCTGGATGTCGGCGAAGCGCTTCTCTCCGGCCAACTGATCAATTTCCCAGTGCTGGCGAGAATCAAAGCGCCGGAGTCGCAAGGCGAGCGCGAAGAAGAAGATGCTTTTGTGGCGCTGGAGAAGGCGCGTCAACAAACTAACAGCGGGACAGGAAGGGCATGAACGTGGAGATAGTTGCCGGTCTTTCACTCAAGTGCATGAAACCGCGCGTGTGGGACCCGAAGTCAGAGTACTACTTGCCAAACTTGCGCGCGGTGATGGTCTCTTACGCTGATTTTCATCGTCAACCAGCGCAACGGCGCAAAGCGATGGAGCGTGGGCTGCGCGCGCATTTTGGGATTCCGTCGCGCATCAAAATCTATCTCGACAATGGCGCGTTCTACTTTCTCAGCCACGATGGTGAAACGCCGCGCCGTGAATACGAAGAGTTTGTGGCGCAGGCGCGGCCTGACTGGTGGCCGATTCCGCAGGATTTCATTCCCACACCAAAGATGACCAAGACGGAGCAGCAGCGATGCTTCACGCGCACGATGCAGGTTAATCGCGCCTACAGACGCGACGGCTTTGTTCCGGTCATTCACACGGGGCAGTTCCTGGAACGGTACACTGAGTCGGTGCAGAGGGATGAACGACTGGCCGCCAAACCTGCACTCGCGCTCGGCGCGATTGTGCCCAACCTGCTGCGTTCGCCGAAAGCCGTGCCTTATGCGGAAATATTGGACGGGCTTGTTCACGTGCGCCAGGTATTCGCTGACAAACGGATTCACATCTTCGGCATCGGCGGGACAGCCACATTGCATTTGGCTGCGTTGTTGGAGATGGATTCGGTTGATTCGAGCGGTTGGCGTAATCGGGCGGCACGTGGCATTGTGCAACTCCCCGGAAGCGGAGACCGCGCGGTGGCTGAACTTGGCAGTTGGGAGGGACGGAGGCCTAGTAGAGAAGAGTGGGAGAAATTGGAAACCTGTCGTTGTCCAGCTTGCCGGAAATTTGGCATCGCTGGGCTGATGGCAAACAAAATCTTCGGCTTTAGCAATCGCGCGACACACAACTTATGGGTATTGCTTGAAGAGAATCGGTGCCTTCAACAGCGGCTAGGGAAAGGGACTTATGACAAGTGGTACGAGCGTCACCTGGACAATTCGATATACTTACCTCTAATTCGGCGGCTTCTCAACCGTCATAATGGTGGTGAGGCGGGCGGAATGTAACAATCTGATACCACAACAGCGGGGACGAGACAGCTGTCACTCAACATCTCAATCTCCTGACAATCAATACACACTGCGATGAGTTCGACAAGGGCGATGAGTTCGACAAGGTAAGCGAGAAGCTGGAAGACATACTTCTGCAACTTTTCGCTCGGGTTATGCCCACGTCCCACACTTCGGCGAAATCGGCGTCAGAGACCAGACACGGTGGCCGGTAGTGATTCTGCTCTCGAACGATCAGCGCCACGACCTGTCGGCGCCGATGCGCTCACGTTGCCTTTACAGTTGGCTTCCGCCCCCGACGCCGCGCGAAGAGGCTCGCATTCTCCAGACGCGCTGCCCGCAATCGCCGCGCCTGCTGCTCGTCAAGCTGGTGAAACTGATCAACGCGATTCGCAGCCTGCCCGGCATTATTGACAAGCCGGGGCTGCGCGAATCAATCGCCCTGCTCCGAGCGCTCGTTGAGACGGGTCACACGGACCTGGATGCGAAAACGCTCGAACACCATCTCTGTTTCCTGGCCAAGCGGCGGCTCGATCTGGAGAACCTGCGCAAATCGCTCGCGCGGGTCGAGATGATGATGGAATTGCCTGACGCCGAAATCGAATCCTGGATTGATGAATTTGAAGAGGAGCCGGTATGAAAGCAGCGAAGAAACGATGGCGGCCATCGCCGCTCCTGGTCGTGTTTACCACGGCGCTATCAGTGATCGCGTTCGTGGTCTTCTCGAATCTGCTGTCCGCCCGCCGTCATCGCGTCAACGCAAGTGTGGAGATCGCGGACCCGCTGGTTGAGACCACGACCAATCAATCGCGACAGGCTTCAACAATTCTCGCCCTGCCCGATGGCGAGATCGAACGCACCGCCGCGCGCGTGCGCGAGGTCTCGGCGCTCCTGACCGGCCTGACGCTGTTTGCGGTCAATGAAGCCATCGCCAAACGTCCGGCGATGAGTGTGCAGGTCCTGGTCAATCGTTTCGTCGCGCAAGGATTGCTCCCGCCGGGAATCAACCAGCACATGGCAGAGGGCGTCCTGGAATCGGCTCGCGCGGTGATCTATATCCGCTATCGCCCCGAACCGCTCGCCATCGAGGTGGCCTCGATTGGCCGCGAACCGCTCGACGGCCCCGCCGTGATCGGACGCATTACGACCGGCGTTGATGGAAACTCAGGCGCGGCGCTGCTCATCGCGCGCCAGATCAGTGGCGTCACTCTTCCCGAACCGTTCGCGCCAACCGAGCAGTTCGCGGCGATGAATTGGAGCGTCGAGCCGCTGCGAGAACGAACTTTTTCGCCGCAAGAACTGGAACAGATCAACGCCTGGTTGCAAACACGAAGCAATGGGAAATGACAACCACCGTCTTCCGCAATTGGCTGCATCGCTGGCGTCGCGCGCCGCGCTCGATCACGCATCTGTGCGAGCAAATTGACGCGCGCTACGGCATCCCGTGTCCGGCCTCGGCCCCGCACCTGCCGCCTTATCACGCGGCGATGGCTTTTCTGGGCGTTTGCGTTGAAGGGACTTTGATTCTCATCGCGGGATTGATCTCGGCGTTGATCTGGTGGAAGGCCGCGTATTGGCTCTCGATCAGCATCGAGGTCGAACTATTCTGTCACGTGATGGTAATCGTCGGGCCGCTGATTTCGCTGGCGGAAGTCGCCGGGCTGCCGCTCCAATATTTCCAGGTGTTCCAACGGTCAACCTACGGCACGGCGCGGTGGGCCGATCCGCTGTTGCTCAAAGACCTGCGCCTGGCCCGGCGGAAATCGGAGCCGTTCGAATCGGGCGAGCTGCCGTTGGGCGGATTGGGCAGGGGTTACGAAGTGGTGTTGAACGCGGCGCAGACCATGTGCCACCTGGCGCTGTTCGGCCCGCCGGGTTCCGGCAAATCGGCCACATTCTTTATGACCTGGCTGCGCGCGTGGTCGGCGACCGGATCGGCCATCGTCCTCGATCCGAAAGGCGAACTTTATGACCAGACGGCGCACAAGTTCGAGAACGTCTACCGGATTGATTTTCAGAGTCCCGAACGCTCGGATCGCTGGAACTTCCTGCCATCGTGTCGTCATAACGCGGAGTTGGCGCACGAAGCCGCCTCGATCATCCTCCACGTTGACGCCAACAAGAACTCTTCCGCCGATCCGTTTTGGAAAGAGGCTGAAACAGCCGCGTTGACCGCGATCATCCTGAGCCTGGCGCAGTGGCCCGCCCGCCCGACGCCCGCGATGATCCAGGAACTGGTCTCCACCTATTCGCTCGCCCAGCTCAACGAACTGATGATGGCGTCGACAGACCCGCGCGTGCCGCTCTACTGGGGGATGTTCACGAAGGTCGAGCCGAAGTTGCAGGGCGGCGTATTGATCGGGTTGGGCGTGCGATGCGCGGCGTTCAACATTCCGAACGCCAAAGCCATCTCTTCTCCCATCACGCCGGTGATGGCGGCGCGTGGCGTTCGTCTGGTTGATTTCGCTGAACTGCGCAAACCGCGAACCGCAGTCTACGTCGTCGTGCCCGAAGGCGACGCGGCGCGCTACAAAGTCGTGCTCGCCACGCTGTTCGGCCTCGCCGCAAGTCACCTGCGCAAAGGCGACCTCACGCCAGAATCCGCGCCAGTGCTCTTCAACTTTGACGAGGCCGGAAACATCTTCATTCACGGGCTGAATGAATTGCTCGGGGTCGGGCGAGGGCGAAAGATGGCGGTCGCGCTGGGCTATCAGAACATCGGGCAGGTCTATCATCACTACGGCGCTGACGGGGGCGACGCCGTTCTCGGCTCGATCGGAACGATGATCTTTCTGCCGGGACTCGATCACCGCACGGCTGAATACGCGAGCAAGCGCATCGGCCAGGCGACGGTCTGGCAATCCACCTCGGTGGATGTCAAAGAAGGCACGAAGTTCGATTCGGAGCGGACTAGTGAGGTGGGGCGCTCATTGATGGACGCTTCGGAAGTACGGCGGATGGTGAAATATCGCCAGGCCGTAGCGATCATCGGCAACGCGCCGCCGGTGCGTTTTTCATATCCGCCGATAGCGAAGCGCGAGGTAACTCAGGTCTCAAACCGTGAGCAAATCTGGAGCAAGGCCAAAGGCTCGCCTTACGCGCCAAACCGGAATGGATTCACCGCCAGCGAACCGGTAAACGGGAAACTATTGCCATCTGCCCCAATCCTGGCTGGCGCAGGAACAACCGGCGAAGCGGATGTCGTCATCGCCACGGACAATCGCCCGGCGTTTTCATTCGGCCAGATGATCAGCGAGCAGACCGTCGCGGTTCAGCCGGAATACGACCCTGACCAGTTTTCGCTTCTGAAAGACCCCTGTTTTGACGACGCGCCGGATCGGCTCGGATTCGAGCGGTAGGAGGATTGATGGAAGGCGTCGGAAAGAAATCCCGCATCAACAAACTGCGCGTCTCATTTCTGTTCGCCGCGATCACCGCAATCGTTGGCGCAGTCAGCTACGGCTATCACATTTACCAGCTTTTCAAAGACTCGCAGGTCAACAAACCGGAACCCCAGGTGGAAAAACTGGTCAAAGACCTGCGCATATTTCACGCCCGGAAACAGGACTTCCCAAAGAACTTCGTCGAGATCAATCAACTGATCTGGCGCGCCACGCCGGCGCCGGATTACGGCGGCGCCGGCAGACAGGCTCGCGCGAAAAATTATTATTACTACTACACCAGAGTCAGCGATGAGGTCTGCGCCTTCTGGGCCTTGCCACTCGGCCCGCGACGCGATTACGCCGCGTCCTTCTTCGTGGTTTTGTCGCCTGAATGGATGCGGGCGTGGAAAGGACAGGCAATGAGCGATGAGCGGATCGCGCTGATCCCAGCCGTCCCTCCTCCCACGGTTTTGGCTGAACTCAAGCTGCAGGAGATGCCCTCACGCATCTTTGGCGCAATGAAATGAGAGGGCTCAAGCCGGCATCTCACTCGTCCATAAAGCCTGCCACTACGGCTTGCCATCGCTCCGTGAAAGGCGCATATTCACCCGCCGCCAATCCCCCTATCCGCTAACGCAACTCTTTTTCGTGAGGAGAAGAGATGTCACAACTCAATCGGCGACTGCTCATCAACGCTTCCGAGGTCGGCGAATTCGTCTACTGCGCGAAGGCCTGGTATCTGAAGCGCTGCGGCGAAGTCCCACAAGGCCCGCATCTGGACGAAGGCACAGCTTTTCACGAAGAGCACGAAACAAAGGTCTCGCAGGCCGTTCGTTTGCATAAGGCGGGAGAGAGACTTTCGCTCATCGGGTTGCTCCTGCTCATCGCGCTGGCGTTGATCTGGTTCGTAACGGTAGTGTCGAAATGAATCAGTCAGTCACCTTCACAGTTTTGTTCATCGCGTTATTCCTGCTCGTCGTGGTCGGGAATGTTCTGCTCGCCATCTCGCGACAACTCAGACGACAGAGCGGCATGCCGAAAGGCGAAGTGCTTTATGAAGACGCTTCCGGTCAGGCGCAACAGCCACTCTATTCAAAACGGCTGATTATGGCTGGCAAGCCCGACTACCTGCTGAAAGATCAGAACGGCAATCTGATCCCGGTCGAAGTGAAATCGGGATACGCCCCGCGCTCGGGGCAGCCTCACGAATCGCATGTGATGCAACTCGCCGCCTATTTCTTCCTGATCGAAGATGTCCTGCAACGCCCGGCACCGTATGGCCTGATTCGCTACCGCAATCGAACGTTGCAGGTCGCCAACACGGATGACCTGCGTGAGCGGCTGATGGATGTGGTTGCGCAGATGAGAACCCTGCTGGCGCGCGGTGCGCCACACCGCAATCACGATCAGGCGCAGCGCTGCTCTCGGTGCTCGTTAGCATATGCCTGTGACGAACGGTTAGCTTGAATTGTTGCTCTCAATGTTCTCCGCAATAGCCTCCAACACACGGAGCGTCAGCAACGGATGATTCTGCCGGTTAGTCAGCGAGTGTAAAACCTTGACGTCGCAACTGGCCGGTGCTATCGTCCGCCCCGTCGCAACGACAACACCTTTCAATCAAGCCAGTTTTCTACTGGCAATCGTTGTGGCACGACAAGCCGCCGCCCGACGTAACGCCGCCCGGCGACAAGCAAAGGTAAGGAGGCACAGATGAAAGCCTTGCGAATGCTCCGCGATATTTGGCTCGTTGGAGTGGTGTGCGCCGTCTCCGCGTGGGCGCAGCCGGATTGGGCCGCCGCCAGCCAGCGCGCCGTGCTGAGGGCTGATTGGGCCACAGTGGCTGAAGTGGCGCAACAATGGAAGCAGCACGATCCCAACGCAACAACCGCCGACTGGCTGTTGGGCTATTCCGGTCTGGCGACGGGTGATTACAACCGGGCGCTGGCAGGCTTCTCGTGGCTGGACGACACGGCAAAGACGCGGGCGGTTTTGGACTACGCTTCAAAGCTGGCCAATCAGAATCCAGAGAACGCGGTCGCGCAGATGCTCAAAGGCGATGTGTTGGCGCGCACGGGCGACTACGCGGCGGCCCTCACCGCGCTCGATGCAGCCCTCTCCGCGCTTGATAATGCAGAGCGATTCAATTCGCGCCGAGCGTTGATCTATGACGTGCGCGGTGTGGTTCGAGCGATGGCAGGAAAGCCGGAAGATGCCTTGGCTGATTTCGAGCAGGCGGTTGAGTTGGATCGGCAGCTTGCCGATACCCACGCGAATGCAGGCTTGGTGCTTCTCGCGATTGGCAGCCCTTCCAGTGCAGTGGAGAGTTTGACGCAGGCGCTCGAACTCGCGCCTAATTTTGCGCTCGCTTACAACGGGCGTGGCGTGGCGTATGCGCTGATGGAGGCGTGGGATGAGGCTGAGACCGATTTCAAGAAAGCGGCAGAGTTGGCTCCAGGCTGTTCCTTTGCGGCTGGCAACAAACAGTTTCTCTCCTGGATTAGAGGTCAAATCGCTCTTCGCCAGAGTTTGCAGGACGGCACGGGCGATGGCCGTGGAAGCACATTGATTGCTCAGTCATATGAGCATCGGGTGGAGGATACAGGCAATGGAAAGATGATGGATGTCTTTATCATCAAGGCCACGCCGCTCACGAGCACCTTCGAGGGAATGAGAGCGGTTGTGCAAGACATCACCCGGCAGTTGCGCAGCCAGAGTGGGAAGCCCGATACTTGGCAGCCTCGCTTCCACCTGGACGCGCACGGTTGGCGGAGCACTCCCATCGGGCAAATGCCTTATGCTATAAGAATGGCTCAGCAGGCTGACCGGGATGCCATTATCGCAATGGACCTCAGCCCGTGGTTCAAGTGGCAGAAATCCATTACCTGGGATCAGAACGTGAAGAAAGCTGCCCCGCAAATTGCCCTGGCTGGCGCGGCGATCAACGCGGAAACAAGAATTCCGGCCACTGGCACATTCAACTCCGGCGCAGGACAGTCCCTCATTTGGATAGGGAAAATGTTGGATCGGGGAGAACTAAAGCTCGATGTGGCTAACCACTTGCGCTTCGCCAATCCTGTGGTAACCGCTTACCCCTTCCAGGAAAGACTCGGCAAAGATGAAACAGTATCGAAAGCGCTGCTCGCGCGGATTGAAGGCAACCTCTACAATCTCCATACCACGCCAGGTTATTGGAGCAATCGGCTGGCTCCGACTGAGAAAGTGATCAATATCCAGGTTACCGACTCGAACGGCAGAGGTATTTGGCACGGCAACTTTAATGATCTCACGCTGCACGGACGGCCAAATCCTGTGCTTCAGGTTGGCGCAGCGGCGCTGCGTGGATTGGAACCAGAAAAAGTCCAATACCTCGCCGACCAACTAGGCCGACAAGGCAGAACAGCGTCAGGATCGCTTCAGAGTCTGCAACGTCCAATCCCTGTGGGCGTAGGCCCGCTTCAGAATAACTCGTGGAAAAAATACTCCGCCCTTCCGCCCAACAGCCCTCCTCCTGGGCCGCCACCGAACTATCGCCTTTCCTCGACAGCGATGCAAAGTTCACCAGGAGATAAGCGTAGAGGGGTAAAGCTGAAAGCTGATGTGGTGATTAACCAGCCAGCCGATACTAGCGACTGGTTTGGCAGCGAAACGAGTGAGAAAGCGACGGTCGCCACCGAGCAGCAAGGTTTGCTCTCGCCATTTTTGCTGTTCTGCGCGACGCCGGCAACTAGAAAGTGAACATTGGGTTTGCTGAAGAAACCCGTCATGCACGCTCCCTATAAGTCCGGGAAGACAAGTCTGGAGGTAAAAATGCTGAGACCAAGCAAAATTGTGTGGCTGTTTGCTGCTCTTTTGTGGTTGATTGGTTTAGGGACCCTTCTTGTTTTTGCTCAGGAGAAGAAAACCTTTGTCGCCTTCTCGATGAAGGTAGCGCAGGCACGAGTGGAGCAGGCAGTCAAGCAGGGCGTTGACTGGCGCAAGAAGGAGCCTGACCTATTCTACCTGGGCGGCATCACCAAGCCGCTGGCAGTAGTGTTGGATGCGAAGACGGGCGACTGGATTCTGGTCGGTGAGCGCGATCCGAAGTCGTCGATGCTGATCGGCGAGCGTGATCCGAAATCGTCGGTGCTGACTTTGGACGACTGGGTGGTGGCGCTGCGGGCACGATTCATTCATGGTGAGAAGGATCCCGGAGTGACGATTGATCCGTTGTGCCCGAAGGGAGACAAAAAAGAAGGGTGCCGCGACTATACACGACAAAAGGTGCGCTTCTTCGGTGGGATTGAGAACACGCGCTTTGGGCAGGTATGCTATGAGTCGGACTGGCTGATGAAACGCATCGGACTAGGATTGGAGCGGTTGCCGATTGAGAAACTGCAGACCTATTACGAGCTTTCACTGGAGCAGTACCGTAAGGCAGGCGGGGCCAGAACTGAAGTGGGATCGCGATTCTGGTTCTATCCGATTGTAAGCCGGGTAAATGTACTCGGTGACGTACTGCTGTTGGAGAGGCTTCAGATGGGCGTGTTCACCCAGGTGCTCTATGCAGAGATGGATGGGAAGCCAGTAGCAAATGTAGACAAGTTTGAGTTCTATCCGTCAGAAGGGTTTTCGCGGTCGTTCAGCGAGAACTATGACGCAGCAGCGGAAGCACGGGAGGTACTGGAGACATTACGTGGATTGACGCGGCTGGCTGCATTGGCGAAGGGGCTGACACAAGCAAACCAGAAGCCAGATGTGAATTTCTACCTGAAGCGATACCCGATGAATAAAGTAGAGACCCCGAAGGAAAAGGAAGTGCTGAAAGTAGAGAACCAGGAGGGGAGGTTTAGGATTTCAGGTGGGGTCAACTTAATGGCATTGGTGATGCGGCTGAAACGCGGAGATGTAAGTGCGATGAGGGGATTGGTTGTTGGAACACGTCCATCGGCGGAGGCGCTGAGTTGGGGATTCGAAATGGAAATGCGGGGCGGGCAGTTGACAGGAGTTCGTCTTACTGATGAATTGGCCGATCCTAGACAGACTACGCCGCTGTTTGCGCAGGCAATGTTTCTTTATGAGAAGAAATATTATGATGCGGCGATTGAGGCCTATGGTAAGGTGCTGCAACTGAATCCAACTGATGCTGAAGCACATTACAGCCGTGGGATCGCCTACTATAAGGGAAAACGGCAATACGACCACGCTATCGCAGACTTCAACCAAGCCATCAAACTGAATCCAAACGATGCCAGCGCCTACATCGAACGCGGGATCACCTATGTTACTGGCAAGGACGACTACGACCGTGCCATAGCAGACTTCAACCAAGCCATCAAACTGAACCCGAACGATGCCAGAATATATAGGTGTCGCGGGCTTGCCTATGCTCTCAAGGGCGACGATGACCTTGCTATCGCAGACTTCAACCAAACTATCGCCCTGAATCCAAATGATGCCCAAGCCTACTATGGCCGTGGGCTCGTTTATGCGCACAAGGACAACTACGACCGTGCCATCGAAGACTGCAATCAAGCCTTTGACCTCGGCCTGAACCTTGCTCAGGCCTACGGCAACCATATCTATGCTATTGTCTACAGAAGCCGCGCATTCGACTATGCCGCCGGAGGTGACATTGACCGAGCAATTGCTCACTTCGACCAGGCTATCGAATTGAACCCTAGCGATGCCATAACCTATGAAGGTCGTGGCCTTGCTCACGCTCGCAAGCGCGACTATGATCGCGCCATCGCCGATTTGGACAAAGCTATATCATTAGACCCCAACAAGCCTGACACCTACCTCACCAAAGCAGTATTCCTGGAAGAAACGAGACGGCTCAAGGATGCGCTTGCAGCATTTCGGAAATTCATTGAGTTGGCACCACCACAGAAAGCATCATCCATACAATTTGCGCGAGAGAGAATACGAGAGTTGGAGAGAATGGTGCAACCCATGTCGGGGGATGTGAGTGAGTCGAAAAAGAATGACGCTAATCCAAGCATACGATCCCGAATGGTTGATGCTCCCGAAACTGCCAGAAATAACCGCGAGGCTGCCCTTGGAAGTCAGCGTGATTCAGACTTGATTGCCGCTGTAACGGAAGGGGATGTCGCCAAAGTGAAAGTATTGTTGGAAAAAGGTGCTGATGTGAATGCAAGAGATGAAAATGGCATGACGGCTTTACTGCATGCAGTAAGTGGGCTAGGTAGTAAGGGGAATCCAGCCATTATTCACGCCCTGCTTGAAAAAGGTGCTGACGTGAATGCAAGAGATAAGCGTGGCACGACGGCCTTAATGCACTCGGCATTCTCTGGATTTACCATGCCTACACTGCTTATGTTGGCGCAATATTCTGGCGATTTATTTAAGGGACGAGATCCTGACTACAATAAGCTAATAGAGGCAAGCGCGACGGCTCTGATGGCTGCGGTACTTGGCGGGAACCTAGATCTCGTCCGATCTCTGCTAGACCAGAAGGCACGCATGGCAGTTACGGAGTCTGCTATAGGCGGACGCATCTTCTATTTTCGGATTCTCAGCCTACCGCGCGAAATCGCTGATGTAAATGCAACTTATCACCCTCACGGTACGACTGTCTTGATGGCCGCAGCCTTACAAGGCCACCTCGCTATGGTGCAACTTTTGTTGGAAAAAGGCGCTGACGTACAGGCGAAAGACATGAATGGGGCGACTGCATCGGATCATGCCGCAACAAAAGGCCACGCGGAGATAGTTCAGCTGCTTAAAGGAGAGAGTGTTCCTAACAACAGGATAATTTCTGCTGCAAGCAACGGTAACACAGACTTGGTACAAATCCTGCTAACTGCAGGTGCAAATGTGAATACTAAAGATACTGAAGGCCGAACGGTCTTAATGCTGGCAGTAAGTCATGGACACTTTTTTACTGCAAAAGTCTTGCTGGATCGTGGTGCGGATGTGAACGCAAAGAGCAATACTGGCTTGACATCGTTGATGTATGCAGCGATGAATGGGGATACCTCTATTGTGCAAGCTTTGCTAGCCAAGAAAGCAGATGTGAATGCGAAAAACAATAAAGGCGAGACAGCCATTATATATGCCAAAGGCAATCATTATATCATCAAGCTGCTCAAAGACGCTGGGGCAAAAGAACCGCAGGAAGAAACAATTGTCACCGAACCTAAGCAACCTCTCGCGGTTGATGCTCTCAAGGTTACTACTGAAGAGATAAAGGCCGAGAATCGACAACAAGTGAAGCAAAGCAGCAAGCCTGCCTACCGACATGCGCCCGCAGGAATCAGTCAGTCATCTACCACACCGCTCAGTAATCAGGATATCATTGACCTGTCCAAGGATGGCTTAGACGAGGCGAACTTGATCGAAACGATTAAGGAAGCAAGTGCTGTTAGCTTTGATCTCGCGCCCGAAGCGCAACGCTACTTGCTCAGAAACGGTGTATCTAATAAAGTCATTGCCGCGATGCGAGCCCAGGTTGCTGCTAGACAGAACCCCGCACCTCCGCCCCGCGCTAGCAATCAGGGCAACCCCATAAGCATACCAAGCGAACTCCTGCAAGACAACGCAATCAATAAGGTACAACCTATCTATCCGCACATCGCGCGAGCTGCCCGCGTCTCGGGCGAGGTAAAGGTGCAGCTTACTGTCTCCGAGGTTGGACGTGTGATGGAGGCCGTTATAATGAGCGGTCACCCTCTATTGCGGGAAGCCGCATTGCAAGCCGCGCGCCAGTGGATTTTTAAGCCCATTGTGCAGAAAGGAGCAGCAGTGAAAGTACGGGGAATCCTAACCTTTAATTTCACTCTTGAGAGGAGCGATGCTGGTTCAAGCGTGCGACCTCGAGTGGTTGGCTCTCCCCAGACTACCGTCGGCAACAATAGCGTCTTCAACGATGGCAAGCGCAACTATGATCCTACCATCGCCGAATATGATAAAGCCATTGCCTCGAATCCTAATTACGCCGAAGCATATAAAAACCGCAGTCCCTTGGGCTCGTGGTCTGGTAAGCCCGATTACAGCCGCACCATCGCAGACTATAACAAGGCTATCGTCCCGAACTCGAACTACGCCGCCTTATCTCGCCGCTTGAGGAGTGGGGATACAACGGCCCTTGTAGAATTTGTATTATCGTCGCGGCCTCCGAATAGCTCTCCCTCGTGGACCTTTGCCGTACCGCTTGATGGCTCTGAGTCGAAGACTTTTGTGTCCTATTCTTTGAAAATAACTGAGGCGAAGCTCCGAGAAGCAGAACTGGGGCAAGCTGACTTTCGTCAGAGTATGCCAGATGTCTGGCATCTGGGGGGCATCACCAAGCCGCTGGCTTTTGTCTTCGATAAGCAATCCGGTGACGTCATCTTGGTTGGCGAACGTGGATCGAAAGGCGTCTTGACTCTGGACGATCTGGTGGTTGCTCTTCGCGCACGGTTTCTTCACTCGAACCGAGACCCTGGTGTGGCTTTCAGAACGCCAACCGGGTTCGAACGGACGGAGATGATTGAGACAAATTTCTTCGGCGGGGTCGAGAATACTCGCTTTGGTCAAGTATGCTTTGATGCGCACCGTTTGATGGAGAGGATTGCGTTGGGATTGGAGCAACCACGCATTTCGGGGATCAACTCGTATGCCAACGTGGTCGTCGAAAAAGCTCACGAAAGTCCAAATTCATTACCAGTAGCTCACGCCCGTTTCTGGCTCTATCCGATCGTGAACCGGGTAAATGTGTTTGGCGATGTGGTGCTGTTGGAGAAGTTTCAGATGGGGGTGTTCAGTGAGCTGATGCACGCTGAGATAGATGGCAAGCCGGTTCGTGATCTTGATCAGTTCAAATACCCGCCAGCAGAAAATTTCTCTCGCACCATGAGCGAAAAATATGCAGAACTTGCGGGGACTTACGAGGAGTTAGCCAGTCTCGAAAGCTTGGTTCGCCTGGCTGGACTCACTAAAGGATTGGCTGAGGCCGAAGCGAAACCGGACCTAAGCTATTGGCTCGGACGCTATCAACCCGCAGTGGTTAATACACCTCGTAAGGCGCCTGTGCTCCGCGCTGAGCGTGAGGTAGCAGGCCGGCGGATCGAGATACGATTATGGTGAGACCGATGGCAGGTCAGCAGGCCGTGGAACTTCTCCGCTGCAACCTTTTCGCGCCGGTAAGCGCACAACCGAGGGGCGGGAAAATCGAGCAGCAGCGGGTAGGCCATCTTTACCGGCGGCAGGATCATCGCGTCGCCGAAGCCGACCTCAACCTGCAGCGAAATACGCGCCTTCCCAACATAGCCATTAACTTGATTCGAGTCTCTGCGTACTCCTCTTCGAGCGGGATGACTTCACCGCGCACGCTGTCGGAGAGCACCTCCAAACCGGCTCCCCTATAGCGGTTCGGTCTGGATAAAAATAGTTGCACATGTTTTTACGTGCGGTTACTCTTATCCAGGAATGAATGATCAGCAAAATGGTCTTAAATCTGCCGAGTCGCTGTTCCGCAAGCACGGCGGAATGCTACGCGCTTCAGAAGCAATCGCGCTCGGCATTCACCCGCGCACACTTTACCGGCTGCGCGATGAAAATCGGCTGGTGACAGTCAGCCGGGGGCTGTATCGCCTGGCTGATCTGCCGGAGCTTTCAGACCCTGATCTGGTTTCAGTCGCCACGCGCATTCCGCAAGCCGTGATCTGCCTCATCTCGGCGCTCGCCTTTCACGAAATCACGACTGAAATCCCACACGAAGTCTCGATTGCGCTGCCCCGAACGGTGAACAGGCCGCGACTCGATTATCCCCCACTGCGCGTCTTCTGGTTTTCCGGTGAATCGCTCACTGAGGGCATTGAAGAGCACAAGATTGATGGGGTGAAGGTCAGAATTTATGGGCCGGAAAAGACCGTCGCCGACTGTTTCAAATTCCGTAACAGGATTGGTCTGGATGTTGCAATAGAAGCCCTCAAGTTGTGCCGTGAGCGCAGAGGCTCGACGCCGAGAAAGCTGCTGCATTACGCGCGCATCTGCCGCGTCGAGCGCGTCATGCGCCCGTATCTTGAAGCTCTGGGATGAAGCAGTCATGAAAAAGCGCAACCTGACCAATATACCTGCGTCCGTTCATCAGCGACTGCTGAACCTGGCGCAAGAGACGAAGCGGCCATTCAATGAACTGTTGCAGTATTACGCGATGGAGCGGTTTCTATTCCGCCTCGGCAATTCGCCGCACGCAGATCGTTTTGTGCTCAAAGGCGCGCTGATGCTGCGGGTTTGGAACCTGCCGCTGGCTCGACCGACGATGGACATTGATATGCTGGGGCGCACTCCGAAGTCGGTTGATGATCTTGTCGAAATCATCAGGCAATGCCTGACAGTGGAAATACCGGATGACGGCGTGAGCTTCGATATGAAGAGCGTAAAGGGCGAGCCGATCACGCTCGATAAAAAGTATCACGGCGTCAGGGTTCGTGTGCGCGGGCGATTGGGAAACGCGCGTCTGTCCTTGCAGCTCGATTTCGGTTTCGGAGATGTCGTTGTTCCGGGGCCGGTGGAAGTTGACTACCCTGAGCTGCTGGATTTCGGACAGCCACATTTGCTCGGCTACACGCCAGACAGCACGGTGGCCGAGAAGTTTCAGGCGATGGTCGAGCTTGAAATGGCGAATACTCGCCTCAAGGATTTCTTCGATCTGTGGAAGCTTTCGCAAACACTTCATTTCGACGGCTCGATTCTCGCTGCGGCGCTGACCGCTACGTTCAGACAGCGTGGAACCCCGCTGCCGACTTCACCGCCGCCAGCGCTGACGGAAAGCTTCTCGGCTGATCCAACGAAACAGGCTCAATGGAGCGCATTCCTGCGAAAAATGCGGCTGGAAGCGGAAGCCGGAACGCTGACCGAAATTGTCAAAGAGATTGCCGATTTTCTACTGCCTCCGGCCTACGAAGCGGCCAGCGGCAACCCGTTCGGAAAGAACTGGACTCCGGGAGGCCCGTGGCAGTAAAGACTGGCTGCGACCGGCGCTTTACCGGTCGTAAATGAAATCATGACTGATGTCATCGCGGCCTGAATCAACGATAAAATCCCGGTCTGAAGTTGCGTCTCGCGCGCTCGGTAGACTGTCAAAATGCCATTTCTGATCCGAATCAACGAGCCACGAACGGGACTCAAGTGTTTCTGGCAATCGCTCGGTATCAGCGCCCACAGTTGAATTACGCTCGGAGTCGAAATGGCTACCGTTGAACAACTGCAAATCCTTCCCGGCGGAATGCCCATTCAAGGATAAAATCCGGTCTCGAACCGGCGCGGAATGTGGCATCAATTCGGCCGGCTGATTTCGCCCGGCATCGCCGTGGCCCCGAGGTTTTTCAAGCTCGCGTCGCAGCGCATCCAGTGATTCAAATCCGCGATAAAGCTCTTCCCGCGTCCTGGCCGCATAGTCTTCGAGCGCCCTCAATCTTTGAGCGTCGGCAGGCTCAAGCTGGCTCAATGAGTCTGCGGAATGCGGATCATTTCTGCCGTTAAAACCGCCCTTCTCCCTGACGAATTCATCCAGCGCCTGGTGGGCCAATCGCGCCCGCTGTTGCGTCTTTTCCTGAAGATGCGCGACGGTGTCGCTCAGACGGAGAGCAGCAGGTTCCGGCTGCGAGGCGAACACTTCTGGCGGCGCGATCTGTTCCCAGGCGAGGTTGCGCGCCTGCTCACGAATCCTGACTTGTTCTTCACGCGGCAACAGCGCCCGCGCTTCCGTGATTGAGAGCGGATGTTCTTCTTTGCTGATGACAATGTGGCCGGAATCTTTCTGCCTCTGCTGCACGGTTTCATTGAGCAGCCGCAGTTCGATTGACCCCATACTCGCCATATACTCGCGGTATGAATTGCTCTCGCGGGGGATCGAGGCGAACGGCCTAGCGGCGGGCGGCGGGATCGTGCGCGAGGAGAGATCGCCGACGGGATCATGCGCTGGCATTTGGGGGCGTGTGAGCGGTTGTTTCTTCGCTTCAATTCGCTCGATCAGGAAAGCGCGTTCGTGCGGTGGCAGGCGGTCAAACATTGGCCGCAAATCCAGCTTGCCGGGATTGCGCATCTCTTCGTTCAAGATCGCTGCTTGATAATGACGAATGGCCTGAACGCTGCGGCGCGTTTCGAGTTCCGCGAGCATCTGTTCCAGCGTCGGTGATGGCGACAGTTGTCCCTGGCGCAAGGCCTCTGCGCGGGCGGCTCGTTCCGTTCGTGACAGCCCCCAGTAATGCCGTAGTTCGCGCATCTCCGGCGTGTGGCGTTCCGGCGCGCGACCGAAAAAGAGCAGGTTCCGTTCGCGGGCATTGAGCGGCGCCGTTTCCGGCTTCGGGTACGCTGCGGGATCAGCGTGATGCGAGCGGAGCGCGGCGCTTTGTCGAAGGTTTTCGCGCAGGAAATCTTCGGCCACTCGGTTGAGTTCCGCCGGCGTTCGCGCTTCGGTAATTCGCTTGTGAGCCGAGCGAAATGCGGACGAATTATTGAGCGCCCGCGTCTCCGGGTCTTTGAGCCTTTCGTCAACGTAGGCTTTGAGGAAAACGCCGGCCTTGAACCGCTCTTCTCTTTCTTTTTCACCCAGTTCCCGGTCGTAAGTCTTCTCGTCAATTGCAGCGAAAATGGCTACTTGTCAGGTCTCACGACATCGTGGACTGATTCTTAATTGAGAAGCGGCTCACGACATCGTGGACTGTGAGTGATGCTTCGGTGGCGAAAATCGCTGGGACGCCCATTTGACGGGCATCCC
>Ga0187892_10000885_pt1 | contig 74346 bp, 66 predicted proteins | sample MA1701073metaG_FD_139345 | JGI IMG/M metagenome (GOLD analysis project Ga0187892, IMG submission 139345) | Bio-ooze microbial communities from a basaltic lava cave in the Kipuka Kanohina Cave System on the Island of Hawaii, USA - MA170107-3 metaG ...
ATCCGCGATCGAGCGGCACCGCGCGAGCGAGGGGTAGATGAGCTTGAGCCCCTCGCGGTCGAGGTGGGCGTGGGCGTCGACGAGCCCGGGGATCACGGTCGCCCCCCGCAGGTCGATCACCCGCGTGTGGCGGTCGCGCCGGCGCTCGACTTCTTGGCGCCCGCCCGTCGCCGCGACGCGCCCGCCCGCGACGGCGAGCGCGCTGACGACGGGGCGCCGCGGGTCGAGGGTCAGGATGCGGCCGTTGACGAGGACCAGGCCGTCGGCTATTTCATCCACCCCTTCTCGCGGTACGCTCGCTCGGCGCCCGGATGCAGGGGGATACCGACCTTGTCGGGCTGCCACGCCGTCCGCGGCTCGAACTCGGCCAGCCCGCCGTGGCCGCGCACGAGCGCGTCCTTGTTCTCCACGACTGTCTTCGTCACCGTGTAGGCGATCGGCTCCGGCAAGTCCTTGTTGGTGATCAGCACCGTCGGGAAGCCGACAGTGCTCACCGGCTTCGACTGGTTCTTGAAGGTGTCGGGCGGCATGGTGGCGGCGGTGTAGCCTAGCGGCAGCAGGGCCCGGGCGGTGTCGGCGTCGAGACCGAGGAACTCCACGTCCACCGATGACACGATCTCGCTCACCGACGGGTGCTTCGGCGTCACGACCGCGAACAGGATGTCGGCGCGGCCGTCCTTGAAGGCGTCGATGATGACGTTGTAGCCGACGTGCTGGACGGACCCACCGAGGCCTTTGATCTCGATGTAGCCGAGACCGGCCGCCCGCAGCAGCTGGCGCCCGGCGAACTCGCCGAGCGAGCCGACCGGCTGGGTGTAGGCGCGGATCGGCAGCTTCTTGTCGCGGATCTCGCGCACCGAGGTGATCCCGAGCTTCTTCGTAGCCATGGCCACGAGGTAGTAGGTGTCGAAGCCGCCGACGAGGGCGCGGATGTTCTCGAGCTTCTCGGTGTAGGCCTCCTTGCCCTCGAAGGCCCAGCGGTTGGTCACCGTGAAGGCCAGGCCGAGCGGCGTCTCGTTCTTGGCCACCAGCCGCGGGTTGCCCACGCCGCCGGCGCGCGGCTTGACGTCGATGTTCGAGCCGGGCGGCAGGGTCTTGCGTAGCAGCTCGGCGATGGTGGCACCGTACACGTACCAGGCGCTGCCGGTGTCCAGGGTGGCGAAGGCGAGATTGACCGGCGCCGGCGGCTGGGCCGCCGCCGGCGACACCCCGACCGCCACGACGAGCATCAACGCGAGCAGCACTCTCATTCCATCTCTCCTCTTGATCGGTTCGCGTTGATCGGTTCGCGCCACGCCGCTTTCAGGCCCGGCCCGTTGGCATCGGTGATCCTGCCAGATCACAGGGGGCGGGTCAAACGCCCTACGGCTGATCCGGAAGCTTCCTCTGGCGTCTACGAGATGAAGCGGGCAGGGCGGTAGGGGGCTAGGCGCGGGTCGAGGGTGCCGTCGAGGAGCTCGGCGGCGGCGATGCGACCCCATAGCGGGCCGAGCGTGACGCCGCTGTGCGAGACGGCGACGTAGAAGCCCTCGAGCCCGGGGATGGCGCCGACCATCGGCCGCTCGTCGCGCGGCATCGGGCGGACCCCGACGCGTGTGGCTTCGACCCGCGCGCCCGCCAGGGCCGGGAGGTGCGCCGCCACCGCGGCCAGCGAGCGCTCGGGCGGCCACGACCCGCCGGCCCCGGCCCAGACCTGGTCGTGCGCGCCCTCGGCGAGCACGATGCGGCCGCCGCCGTCAGGTCGAAAGTGGCAGCCCGGCGCGTGGACCGGCCGGAGGAGCGTCGTCGCCACCGGCGCGGTGTAGATCAACCGGCCCGGCACGCGATCGATCGGCATGGTCACGCCGGCGAGGCGGGCGATCTCGTCCGTCGCGACGCCCGCGCAGTCCACCACCCAGTCGGCCTCGAAGCGGTCGCCGCGCTCGGTGCTCACGCCGCGCACGCGCGCACCTGAGCGAAGGACCGCGGTGACCCGCTGGCCGGACAGGACCCGCGCGCCGCGGCGCGCGGCCTCGGCGAGCAGCGCGGTGATGAAGGGGACCGCCTCCAGGTAACCCTCGCCCGGCGTCCAGACCACCTGCTCGACTTCCGGCGCGATGTGGAGGTCGGGCTCGAGCTGGCGGGCCTGCCGCGGCCGGATCTGCTCGACCGCATAGCCCCAGCTCGCGAGCCGCTCCACCGCCTGCCCCAGCCGCGTGAGTCCGGCCGCGCCCGCCTCCCAGGCCAGCGCGCCGTCCTGGTGGAGCCAGCCCCCGCCCAGCTCCTTCGCGAGCAGGCCGTGCTCCTCCATGCTCGCGACGTTCAGATCGTGATAGTCGCGCGGTGTCTTGTTGAAGGAGTTGGTCCAGGCGAAGCTCGCCCCGGACGTCCCGGTGCCGGGCGCGTTCGCGTCCAGCACCGTGACCGCCGCGCCGCGCTCGGCCAGGCGGTACGCGACGTTGGCGCCGACGCACCCGGCCCCGACGACGAGGACATCGGCGCCGTTCACCGATTCTCCTCCGTCAGGTGACGATGGGCGTGTCCGGGCGCCCGCCCCATTCGGTCCACGAGCCGTCGTACACCGCCGCGTCGCGCCGCTCCAGCCGGTACATCGCCAGCGCCAGCACCGCGGCGCTGACCCCGGAGCCGCAGGTGGTCACGACCGGGCGCGCCAGGTCGAGGCCGGCGCGGCCAAAAGCGCCCCGCACCTCCTCCAGGGGAAGCATCGCGTCGTCGTCGGCGCGGAACAGCTCGTTGTAGGGCAGATTCATGCTGCCGGGAATATGGCCGCCGCGCAAACCAGGCCGGATCTCCGGCTCGGTGGCGGTGAAGCGTCCGCGCGAGCGCGCATCGACGATCTGGGCGTCGCGCCGCTCCAGGATCACCCGCATCCGATCCAGATCGGCGACCAGCTCCTTGTGCAGGGTGGCCGCGAACCGCCGCGGCGCGGGCGTGAGAGTGCCCGATTCGGCGGGCCGCCCTTCCTTCTTCCACCTGGCGAGGCTGCCGTCCAGCACGGCCACTCGCTCGTGGCCGAACACGCGGAAGGTCCACCACACGCGCGCGGAGGCGATGAGCCCGCGGCCTCCGTAGGCCACCACGCGGTCGCCGCTGCCGATGCCGAGCGCGCCCACCGCATCCGCGAAGGCGGCCGCCCCGGGCAGCATGTGGGGCAGCGGGATCGAATGGTCGGCGATGGCGTCGATGTCGAAGAAGACCGCGCCCGGGATGTGCGCCTGCTCGAACTCGGCGTGCGCGTCGCGCTTGAGGTGCGGCAGATAGAAGGTGGCGTCCACCACTTTCAGGTCGGGCTCGCCCAGGTGCGCGGCCAGCCAGTCGGTGGTGACCAGCGGATCGGACCGGGAGCCGGTCATTAGGATCCTCGCGGATGGCGGAGGGGTCCTCGCGGATCGGCGGGCCGCTCCGGCAGGAGCGCGTGCGGGCTCACCCCGCTCGGATCGAGCGCCTCCTCCCACCGCAGATAGGCCTCCATCGCGGCCCGGCCGCGCTCGTAGGGCTTCTGGACCACGTCGTCCGCCTCGTCCAGCATGGTGCCCGGGCCCGTCTCGACCTCCAGCCCGGCCGCCTTCCACGCGCCGACTCCGCCCTCCACCACGCGGGCCTCCGCATAGCCCAGGCGTCTCAGCGTGGCCGCGGCCAGCGTGGACTGCACCCCATCGGCGCAGGTGAGGAGCACGTGCTGGCTCTTGTCGGGCGCGGCGCGGTCGATGTGAAGCTCGAGCCGGCTGCGGCCCAGCCACCGGGCGCCGGGCACGTGCCCGCGCTGGTAGACATCGCTCGGGTCCACGCTGATGACCACCGCGTCGTCGAGCGGCCCGGGCGGCACGCGCTCGACCACGCGGCGGGCGGCCTCGTAACCGAAGGGCACCGCGGGCGGCTGCTCCGTCTCGATCGGCCGGCCGGAGCGCTCCCAGGCGGAAACCCCGCCCTCCAGGACGGCCACCCGCGGGTAGCCCATGCGCTTGAGCCAGCCCGCGGTCATGATCGAGCGGCCGAAGCCGTCGCAGATGAGGACCAGCCACCCGGCGCGCACCGCGACGTACTCGTCGGTGGCCTGTACCGCCTGGCCGCCGGGCGCCCAGTGAGAGCCCGGCACGTGGCCGGCCTCGTACTCCTCCCGGGTTCGCACGTCGAGCAGGGTGACGTTCTCATGGTCCCGTCGGCTCCAGCGCTCGGCGACGGCCTCGGCCGAGACGAGCGGCGTGCCGTCCTCGGCGGCCACGCGCGCCGCGACCCCGAGGGCCCGCGCGCGGCTCCTCTCGGAGGGTGCGGGTGGCCAGCGGCTGGCGCCGCGCTCGAGCTCGAGCCCATCGAGCTGCCAGCCCATGGTGCCGTTCCTCACCGCGACGATCGGATTCGGCAGCCGCATGCGGCGCAGCGATTCGGCCCCCAGATACGATCGGGTGCGGCCGCCACAGTGCACCACGATGGTTTGATCCGGCCGCTTCACCAGCTCGCCGATACGGAGCACCAGCTCGCCGCCGGGCATGCTCCAGGCCCCGGGCAGGCAGCCGCGGTGGTACTCCTCGGGCGTCCGCGTGTCGACGATGACCATGTCGTGGCCCTCGGCCATGCGCGCGGACAGCTCGCGCGGCGTGATCTCGGGCGTCTTGTGCTCGTGGAGCACGTGCTCGCCGAAGACCTTGCTGGGCACGTTGAGGCCCTGGACCACTGGGCGTCCGGCCCGGCGCCAGGCCTCGAGCCCACCGGTCAGCGCGAAGACCTCGGTGTAGCCCATCTCGACGAGGGTCGGGGCGGCGAGGGCCGAGAGCTGGCCGTCGTCATCGTAGAGGACGATGAGGGTGGCCGACGCGGTGACCAGCGCGGGCAGCCGGCTCTCCAGCAGCCGGCGGGGCAGGGGTGTCGCGCGGTAGATGTGGCCGCGCTCGAAGGCCGCGCGCTCGCGAACGTCCAGCAGGGCGTACGGGGCCGGCTGGTCCAGCAGCGCCGCGAGCTGCTCGGGCGAGATCGCGCCGGGAGTCATCCCCCGGACGCTAGCCGGGGTCGCGCACCGTGTCAAGCGAGCGCTGCCTCTCCCTAACCCTTCCGCGCCAGCACGCGCGCCATCGCCTCGACCGCGGCGTCCATCTGCTTGCGCGACACGTCGAGATGGGTCACCGCGCGCAGCCGGGTCTCGCCCATCACGCTGAGCCGCACCCGCGCTTCGCTCTGCAGCCGGTCGGCCAGGCTCTGCGCGGTGAGCCCCGGGGCGGTCACGTCGAAGATCACGATGTTGGTCTCGACGTGGCTGGGATCGAGCGTGATCCCGGGCAGCGCCGTGATCCCGCGCGCGAAGACCTTGGCGTTGTCGTGATCCTCGGCGAGGCGGTCGACGTGGTGCCGCAGCGCGTAGACGCCGCCCGCCGCGATGATGCCCGCCTGGCGCATCGCGCCGCCCACCGCCTGCTTGTAGCGCCACGCCTCCTGGATGAAGGCGCGCGAGCCCGCGAGGCAAGCGCCGACCGGCGCCCCGAGCCCCTTGCTGAAGTCGATCCACACCGAGTCGACGGCGGCCGCGTAGGCGCGCGCCGGGGTGCCCGAGGCCACCACCGCGTTCATGAGCCGCGCGCCGTCCATGTGGCTCCCCAGCTCGAGGGCCCGGGCGGCGGCGCCCACCTCCTCCACCCCGGCGAGCGGCCAGACCCGGCCGCCGCCCAGGTTGCTAGTGTTCTCCACCGAGACCAGGCGCGTCGGCGGCATGTAGCGCGAGCGCGGACGCATCGCCGCGCGCACCTGGGCGGCGGTGAAGACCCCGCGCTCGCCGTCGAGCGAGGTCATGAGCACGCCCGAGAGCAATCCGGGGCCGCCGCCCTCGAAGTGGATCAGGTGCGAGGTGCGGTCCGCGAGCACCTCGTCGCCCGGGCGCGTGTGCACCTTGACCGCGATCTCGTTGCACATGGTGCCGGAGGGCAGGTAGAGCGCCGCTTCCTTGCCAAGCAGCTCGGCCACCATCTCCTGGAGCAGGTTCACGGTGGGGTCCTCGCCCTTCTGCTCGTCGCCGACCTCCGCCTCGCACATGAAGCGGCGCATCTCGAGCGTGGGCTTCGTCAGGGTATCGCTGAAGAGATCGATCACGAGAAATCCTCCGTCAGGTAGTCGCTGTCCGCCTCGCGCGCCGGCTCCGCGCCGAGGAGATCCTGCAAGGCGCGCACGGCGTGCCCCGCGTCGTCCACCGTCAGCTGGATCCGGTCCACCCGCTCGAGCATCTCGCGTCCTTCCCGGGGCCGAGCCGCGGCCTTGCCGGCCGCCCGGCCCGGTGCGATTCTACGATGCATCGGGCCCACGATGCGAACGCTCTACACCATCGGGCACTCGACCCGGGCCGCCGACCGCTTCACGGATCTCCTGCTCGCCCACCGGATCGGGACGCTCAACCGCCCGGCGCTGGGCGGGCTGCGGCGACCACGGGCCGACTCGGTGAATCTGGGCCTGCGGAGCGCCGGGTTCCGCGGCTATGCCGACCACATGCAGACGGAGGAGTTCCACCAGGGGCTCGAGCGGCTGGACGCGCTGACGGTGCGCGGCTGGCGAGTCGTGCACATCCTGGGCGACGGCGCGGTGGAGCATGCGCCGTCGCCGCTGATGCGCACGGTCGAGGACCGGCCGGTCTATCCCTAGCCGGCCCGGACGCTAGCGGGATTCGCGCGCGGGCCCCCGATCACGGCCTCCGCCGCGCTCGGGCTGTGGCCGCGGGTGGGCCATCGGGCGCGACTCGGGGCCGCGCGGGGCGGCGCCCTCGACGCGGCCGGGGTAGAGCCGGTTCGCGGGCTCGCCGGGGAGGACCCGCGGCTGCGAGCGCGGCGCCTCCGTGCGCGGCGACTGGACCGCGGCCGGCCGTTCGCCGCCGCGCGGCTGAGCCGGCTCGATCGCTTCACGACGCGACTGACGCGGCGAGCCCTCGGGTCCGCGACGCGCGGCCTGGCCATCAGGCGCGCGCTGCAGCTCTGGGCCCCGCGGCGCGCCCTGAGCCTGCGGGACCTGCGGCCCGCGCGGCCGGTCGCGCACGCGCTGGGGCTCCGGGGCGCGTTGAGGTTCGGGTCGTCGCGCCGGCTCAGCCCCGCGCTGGGGCTCCGCCCCAGCCGGCGGATCCAGTGCGCGCTGGGCCTCCGGACGTCGCGCGCGGTCGCGGCCGCGCTCTTGAGCCGGCCGGCCGTCCTGACGACGCTCCGCGGGTGGTGCCGGCGGCGTGACCTCCGGACGCCGGTCACCCTCGAAGCGCGGCGCCTGAGGCGGCCGCGCCCGCTCGAGCCGGCTCTGGCCGAATGGCGGCCGTGAGCTCGCCGCGCCCACCTCGGCCGGCCGCGGCGCCGGTACGATACGAGGGGCGGGCCCGCGGCCGTCGGTCTCGTGCGGCAGCGCGCGGGTGACCGGCGCGCGGGTGGCCACCACCCGCCGCTCGAGCACCTTCTCGGGCGGGCGGATGCCCCGGCCGCTGGCCGCGGCGAAGCTCGAGCGATCGGGCGCGACCTCGACGGCCCCGCGCACCGGCTCGAGGCGCCGCGTGTCCACCTGGCGGATGCGGGCCTCGCCCACCGGCCCCCGCCCGAATCGGTCCGGCCTCACCGCGACCACCGCGTTCCGCACGCTCACGTTGCGGTACACGCTGATGTTGGTCACGTTCACGACGGTCGTGTGGTTGACGACCACGTTGTTGACGACGCGGGGCCCACCCCAGCCGCCCCACCAGGGCCGGCCGACGAACCCCGCGCGGCCCCACCACGGCACGCACGGCTCGCCCCAGCCGAGCGCCACCCAGCTCACGAAGGGCGCGCCGATGGCCACGCGCACGCCCGGCGCGCCGAAGAAGGCCACCAGCGCGGGTGCGTACACCGGCCTCACGACGATCGGCCCGGGAGCCCAGGCCCACACGTGGCCCAGGTGAACCCAGCGGCCGTAGTGGTACGGCGCCCAGCCCCACGGCGCGGTATCGACCCAGCTCCAGCCGTAGCGCACGTCCCAGATCCAGCGCCCGGTGGTGTAGGGCGCCCAGTCCGACGCGACGCCCTCCGGCACCCAGACCGAGCCGTATTCGGGAACCACGCGCCAGGCCCCGTGCTGGTCGAGATCGTCCACGCCGGAGACGCCCGCCGGGACGTAGCGGGCGCTCACCGTGTCGACGAGGGCATCCGTCCGCGCGTAGTTCCACCGGTCCCACACGTCCGTCTCCGGGGCCACGAAGGTCTGGACGGGTGTGGCGCCGCCCGTCACCACCACCTGCTCGCTGGCTGCAATCGACACGGTCTGCCCGCCGGCCGGTGTCATAGTCGCGGTTCCCCCCCGGCGGGTGATGAACGAGGTGCGATCCGGGGAGACGTCCACGCGGTAGTAGCCCGGCCGGTCGATCGTGAAGGCGGCGGCGGGGGTGTCGAGCTCCACCGTGCGCCCCGGGTCGAGCGCGCGGAGGTCGAGCGAGACGTGGCCGGCCGCGATCTTGATCTGCAGGAAATCGGGCTCGTGGTTCTCGAGGCCGAGCTGGCTGTCGCCCCAGGCCCGCACGAAGCCCCGCGAGTCGATCTGTACCTCGAGATTGCCGCGATTGCCGGTATAGAGCTGATCGCCGGGCGCGAGCGGCGTGTTCACCTGGGCGGGCGCCCAGTCCTCGCCGCCCGGTCGCCAGAACGAGACGTCGCCATTGGTGTAGCTGAGCCGGGGCGGCGTCGGCGCGGTCTCGTCAGGGGCCGCGCCGGCCGTCCCGGGCCCGGGCGGAGCGGGAACCGCGGGCGCCCCGGCGGCCCCGGGCGCGGTGCCCACCAGCACGGTGAGCGCCAGCAGCAGCGCGATCGATCGCTTGAGTGTGATCATGACTCGGGCCTCCGTGGTCTGCCCGCTATAGAGCCCACTATCGAGGTGGTGCCGAGAGAGACGGCACGTGATGGCCTTTCGCGTACATGCATTGGACATAGGCGTTGTCGTAGCGGCGCTGCACCTCCCACCAGGGGGCGTCCATGAAGGCGCCCTTCACCTGCCGGGCCGCCCAATCGCGGCAGACACCCACGTCGGCTTGGAACTGCTCGAATGGCTTTCCGGTTCCCGGAAGGACATTCACGCTCGGTCCCGCGGGCGCCGTCGCGCAGCCCGCGCACAGCACCGTCGCCGCCACCGCCGCCGTGCTCCATCGTGCCCGCATCGCCGCCTCCTGGATCGGGGTTACACGCGAGATCAGACGAGGGCCGTCTCGGAGACATTCTCGCGGCCGGGCGCGCGGCAAGGCCCGCCGCGAGGAAGAGACTACCGGATTCGGCGTAAACGGCCCCGGGCGGGGCCGCGTCCAACAGACCGGCTCAGCCGCCGAGGGCCTGACGCATCCGCTCGAGGCCTTCGGTCAGGAGCGCGCGCGGCGAGCCGAAGTTCAGGCGCACGAACCCCTGGCCGCCGCGGCCGAACAGGGTTCCGTCGTTGAGCGCCACCTTCGCGCGCTCCAGGAAGAATGTGAAGGGGTCGGCGGCGGCGGGCCCGGCGTCGCGACAGTCGAGCCAGGCCAAATAGGTCCCTTCGGGCGGCGTCATCGTGACGCCGGGCAAGTGCCGGCGCACGTGGTCGGCCAGGAAATCCCGGTTGGCCTCGAGGTAGCGCAGCAATTCGTCGAGCCAGACCTGGCCGTCGCGGTAAGCCGCGAGGGCCGCCGCGTAGCCCATGATGTTCACCGACGCCTGCACGTAGTCGCCGCGCGCCGCCATGAATCGTTCACGCAGCGAGGCGTTCGGGATCACCGCGACCGAGATCTTGAGCCCGGCCAGGTTGAACGTCTTGCTGGGCGCCATCAGGGTGATCGTGCGCTGCTCGACCTCAGGGGCGAGCGACGCCACCGGAATATGCCGCTGGCCCTGGTAGAGCAGGTCGCAGTGGATCTCGTCGGCGATGATCGGCAGACCGCGCTCGAGACAGACCTGCGCCATACCCGACAGCTCGTCCCGGGTGAACACGCGCCCGACCGGGTTGTGCGGGTTGCACAGGATGAACGCGCGCGTGCGGTCGTGAATGGCCGCGCGGAACGCGTCCAGATCGGCCACGTAGCGGCCGTCGCGCCCGCGGCCGAGCGGCGCTTCGTCGCGCGTGAGGCCGTGGTTGCCCGGGCTGCGGTGGATCGGCGGATAGACCGGCACCTGCATCAGCAGTCCGTCGCCCGGCTGGGTGAGGGCGTGGCAGGCCACGTTCAGGCCAGGGATGACCCCCGGGACCAGCACCAGCGCCTCCGGCGAGATCTTCCAGCCGTAGCGCTTCTGGACCCGGTCCACGAAGACCTCCGCGAACTCCGGCCCCTCGAAGCCGTAGCCGTACACGCCGTGCTCGGCGCGCTCGCGCAGGGCCCGCACCACCGGCTCGGGCGAGGCGAAGTCCATGTCGGCGACCCAGAGCGGCAAGACGTCGGGGGGATACTTGCGCCACTTGTTGCTGTTGGTGGGGCGGCGGTCGATGACGCGGTCGAAGTCGTAGGGCATCGGAGTGGCTAGGGACCGAACCCCCTCACCCTGCTCTCTCCCCAAGGGGGAGAGGGAGAGACACCACACCCTCTCCCCGGAGGGGAGAGGGTAGGGTGAGGGGCGAATTCAAGGCGGGAGGGTTAGAGACAGGCCTCGAAGAGGCCGGCGGCGCCCTGGCCCCCGCCGATGCACATGGTCACCACGCCGTAACGCGCCTTGCGCCGCAGCATCTCGTTGGCGATGGTGCCGACCATGCGCGAGCCGGTCATGCCGAAGGGGTGGCCGATCGAGACCGAGCCGCCGTTGACGTTGAGCTTCTCCATCGGGATGCCCAGCTTGTCGCGGCAGTAGACCACCTGCGAGGCGAAGGCCTCGTTCAGCTCCCACACGTCGATGTCGTCCATCTTGAGGCCGTTCCGCTTGAGGAGCTTCGGCACCGCGTAGATCGGCCCGATGCCCATCTCGTCCGGCTCGCAGCCGGCCACCGCGAAGCCGCGGAAGATCAGCTTGGGCTTGATGCCGAGCGCCTTGGCCCGGTCCGCCGACATGAGCAGGGTGGCCGAGGCCCCGTCGGAGAGCTGCGAGGAGTTGCCCGCGGTGACGGTGCCCTGGCCGCTCGCCTTGTCAAAGTGGGGCGGCAAAGCGAGCAGACCCTCGAGCGTGGTGTCGGGCCGGTTGCACTCGTCCTTGTCGACGTAGAAGCCTTCCTTGCCGGTGATCTCGCCGGTCTTCTTGTCGACGATGCCGCGCACGACCTGGAGCGGGGCCAGCTCCTCCTTGAAGAAGCCCTCCTGCTGCCCCCGCGCGGTGCGCTGCTGGCTTACCAGGGCATACTCGTCCTGCATCTGCCGGGTGATGTTGTAGCGCTTGGCCACCACCTCCGCGGTGTCGCCCATCACCATGTAGATGCCGGGCTTCTTCTCCTTCACCCACGGATTCGGCTCGCCGTCGCGCTTCATCATGCTGATCGACTCGACGCCGCCGCCGATGGCCGCGTCCGCGCCGCCCATGATGATCTGGTGGGCCGCCATCGCGATGGCCTGCAGGCCCGAGGAGCAGAAGCGATTGACCGTCGTGCCCGCGACCGAGACGGGCAGGCCGGCCCGGACCAGCGCCACCCGCGCGACGTTGTTGCCCTGCGCGCCGTTGGGCTGGGCGCAACCCAGGATCACGTCCTCGATCTCGGCGTGATCGAGCTGCGGGGCCTTGCCCAGGACGTCCTTGATGCAGTGGGCGGCCAGATCATCGGGACGGGTGATGTTGAACGACCCGCGATGGGACTTGGCCAGCGGGGTGCGGGAGCTGGCGACGACGACAGCCTCTCTCATAGGGGCTCCTTTCTCGGGGGGGGAAGTCACGGGCGAGTATACCTCAGCGCTGTGCGATGGGCACCCAGGCGGTGGTGCGGCCCCCGACCCTCTCGTGGCGGATATGCTCGCCCCGGACGGTGGTGGCGGCCGGCCCCCCACGGCGGTGCCCCCAGCGGCGATGGAAGAGCCACCAGCGGGGAAAGCGGTCGCTGTCCGAGCCGGCTCGCAGCGCCGCTCCAATCACGGAGCGGATCTTGGCGCGCAGCCGCCGCGCCTGAGCCACGGACAGCGTCCTAGCCCGCCGCTTCGGCGCGATGCCGGCCTGGTAGAGCACCTCGTCCGCGATCCAGTTGCCGATGCCGGCGGCGAAGGACTGGTCGAGGAGCATCGCCTTGATCGGCGCGTTGCGCTTGCCGAGCATCGCGTGGAAGCGGGCGGGCGCCGGCATTGCCCGCCAGGCGTCGAAGCCGAGCACGCTGATGGGCGGCTCGCTCCGCGGGTCCTGGCGCAACCGGATACGGCCGAGCCGGCGGCCGTCGGCCAGGGCCAGCTCGCCGCCGCCCGCGAAGCGCAGGAGGAGCTTGGTGAAGCGCGGCGGCCACTCCGGCCGGACCACCTTTCCGTCGGACACCAGGCGCACCGCCCGTTCCGCCGGCACAGCCGCGCGGCGCGCAGCGCCGCCCGGGGTCGCTCGGGTGACATGGATGCCGCCGGTCATGCCGAAGTGGAGACACGGCCACGGCCGCCGGTCCAGCTCGAGCCAGAGGTGCTTGCCGTGACGCCGGACCGCCTTCACGCGCCGGCCGACCAGCGCCCGGCGGAAGCGGGCGGGGGCGATGCCTTCGAAGACGATCGGATCGTCCGCGACGTAGGCCTCGACGATGCGGCGCCCGGCGGCCACCTGGTGGGCCGCACGCCGGGCCGCCTCGACCTCGGGCAGCTCGGGCATCGTCTGCTCAGCGGGCGCTCAGCCCTCGCCGAGCTGCGGCGCGGCTCCGCCGTCGATCACGATGGTCTCGCCGGTCATGAACGAGGACGCGGAGGACGCCAGGAAGATGCACGGGTAGGCGATCTCCTCCACCTTACCCCAGCGGCCCATGCCCACGCGGCTCGCCACCGTGTCGTAGGCCTTCTTGGCCGCGGTCGGGTCCTGCTTGGTGAGCACGCCCATGTAGCCCTCGGTCTCGACCGGCCCCGGAGCGATGCAGTTCACCCGCACGCCCTTGCGCCCCCACGCCATGCCGAGGGCGCGGGTGAAGTTGATCACCGCGGCCTTGGAGGCCCCGTAGTGCGACATCATGGTCGAGCCGTAGACGCCCGCGATGGACGAGATGTTGATGATGGAGCCGCCCCCCGGCTGATCCATCATCTGCTTGCCCGCCCACTTGCAGCCGAAGAAGGTGCCGTTCAGGTTGATCCCGACCACCGTGCTCCAGCCGTTGGCCGAGATGTCCTCGACCTTGGCGCGGAATGAGGCGCCCGCGTTGTTCACCATGACGTCGAGGCGCCCCATCTCCTTCACGGTGCGCTCGACGAGGCCCTTGACCTGGTCCTCCTGGCGCACGTCGAGTGCCACGCAGAAGGCGCGCCGCCCCAGCTTCTGGATCTCGGCGGTGACCGGCTCGAGGTTCTCGAGCTTGCGGCTCGCGATCACCACGTCGGCGCCCGCGCGGGCGAACTCGAGCGCGATGGACTTGCCGATGCCGACTCCGCCGCCGGTGACGATGGCGACCTTGTTCTCGATCGAGAATGGCGATGCAGCCATGGCTCCTCCCGGGCAATCCCTCTCCCCCCTGGGGAGAGGGCAGGGTGAGGGGGATCTTTCGAACGCGCGGATTATACCCAGTCGGCCGGCGGCGCGCTGTCGAAGGCGACGGGCCGCCGGGTGACCGGATGGACGAAGCCGAGTCGGGTGGCGTGCAGACACAACCGTCCGGCGGGCCCGCGAGGACCATCATGGGTGACGTCGCCGACGATCGGCCAGCCCGCCTCGGCGAGCTGCACGCGGATCTGGTGCCGGCGTCCCGTGCCGAGCCGGAGCTCGAGCAGGCTGCCCTCCCGCCGTCGCCCGAGCACGCGGTAGTGCGTGATGGCGAGGCGGCCGCACTGCGTCGAGCGCACCCGCAGCATGCGATCCTCCGCGAGACGGCTCTCGAGCGTACCTCCCTCGCGCGGCGGCCGCCCATCGACGAGCGCCAGATAGATGCGCTCGACGCTTCGCGCCTCGAACTGGGCCTGGAGTGCCCGCTTCACCTCCTCGGACTTGGCGAAGACGAGCAGCCCGGAGGTCTCGCGGTCGAGGCGATGGACGATGAACGGGCGCTCCCGCTTGGCCGCGAGGTAGTCCCAGAGGAGGCGGTAGGCGGTGCGCTCGCGCTCCCGGTCGGTGGCGACGGTGAGCAGGCCCGCCGGCTTGACGATCACGAGGATCGCCTCGTCCTCGTGCACCAGCCCGAGCCCGCGCGGGAATGGCGCGCTCCCGCGTGCCGCGAGGACGACCTCGTCGTCGGGCCCGATCTCGAGGCGCCCGTCGCGGCAAGCGCGACCGTTGATCGTCACGCGCCCCGCCTCGAGCCACTGCTTGAGGCTCCGGCCCGAGGCCTCCGGATAGCGCGCGCGCAGGCGCTCGGAGAGCGTCACTCGCTTCGGAGCACGTCGAGGGGCGGCCGGCCCAGGAGGCGGCGCGTGCCCAGGAAGCCCACCAGCAGGGCGAGCCCGGTGGCGGCGAGCACGCCGACGAGCAGCGTCACCGGCGCCCACTGCCAGGGCACGTCGAAGGCGAAGCGCAGCACCGCCCAGGCGAGTCCGGCGGCGAGCACGCTGCCGGCCGCCCCCGCCGCCGCGCCGAGCAGCGCGTACTCCACCGCGAACACACGGGAGACGAAGCCCCGGGTGGCCCCGAGGGCCTTCAGGATCACCGACTGGTACAGGCGCTGCTGGCGCGTGATGGCGAGGGCGCCGGCCATCACGATGAGGCCCGCGCCGATGCTGAAGGCGGCCACCAGCCGGACCGCGAGGGCGATCTGATCGAGGACGGCGGTCACGCGCTCGAGGACGTCCCGGACCGGGATCGCGGTGACGTTCGGGAAGGCCGCCACCACCGCGGACTGCAGCGCCCCCTCCCGCTCGGGGTGGACGCTCACGGTGGCGATGAACGTGGTCGGCGCGCCCTCGAGCGCGCCCGGCGAGAAGATCACGAAGAAGTTCGAAGTGAAGCTGCGCCACTCCACGTGGCGCAGGCTCGTCACGCGGGCCGACACCGGTACGCCCTGGACGTCGAAGGTGAGCGTGTCGCCGAGCCCGACGCCGAGCTGGCGGGCGATCTCGTCCTCGACCGAGATCAAGGGCTCGCGGGCGGCTTCCTCGGGCGTCCACCAGCGGCCGGCCACCACCGTGTTGTGACCCGGCGGCTCCTTGGCCCAGGTCAGCACGTACTCGCGCGTGAGGTACCACGCCGCTTCCGAGCCACGTTTCTGACCCGTCGCGACAGGCGCCCCGTTCACCTGGGCCAGGCGCGAGCGGACCACCGGGATCAGCTCGGCGGGCGCGGTCGCGCCGGGACCCTCGACGAGCCGCGCAAAGGGCTCCGCCTGATCGGGCTGGATGTCGATGAAGAAGAACGCGGGCACGGTGCCGGGCCTGCGGTCCACGAGCTGGGTGCGCAGGCTTCGCTCGAGCAGCGCGATGGAGACGACCAGCATCACGGCCAGACCGAGGGAGATCAGGACCGGCCCCGCCTGGCTGTCCGGGCGGTGAAGATTGGCCGCGCCCTGCCGCCACACCGGGGAGCGCCAGCGCACCCGCCGGGCGAGCGCGATGACGGCCCGAGCGCCCAGGGCCAGCAGCAGCAGCGCCGCCGCGAGCCCGCCCGCGAAGAGCGAGCCGATCTTCCAGGAGCCCGCCTGCCAGAGGGCGAGCGCGGCCAGTCCGCCCACGATCGGGAACGCGGCCGCCCACGGCCGACCACCGCGCAGCCGCGGCTCGATCTCCACCCTCAGGATCAGGGCGGGGGGCACGCGGCGGATCTGGAGCAGGGGCCAGAGCGCGTAGAGCAGCGTGACGCCGACACCCATCGCGAGGCCGCCCAGGACGGCGCGCGCCGAGAAGGACAGCGTGAGCTCGATGGGCAGGAGCCGCGTGAGCGCGGGCGCGAGCAGCGGCTGGACCAGGCTGCCCAGGAGCGCGCCGACCAGGCTGCCACCCAGGCCGAGCAGGGCGGTCTGCAGCAGATAGGCCGCGAGCAGCGGCCGCCATCCGGCGCCGAGCGACTTCAGCGTCGCGATGGCGGCCCGCTTCTCCTTCACGAAGGCGTTCACGCTCACCGCCACGCCGATGCCGCCCACCATGAGCGCGACCAGGCCGGTGAGGCCTAGGTACATCGTGAGCTGGTCCCAGAAGCGCCGCAGCCCGGGCTGCGCCTGGCTGTAGGTCGTCACGCGCGGGCCGGCGGGGAGCGCCTCGGCGAGCCGGTCGCGGAAGGCCTGCGCGTCCTGGCCCTCCGGCAGCCGGAACAGCGTGCGATAGCGCACGCGGCTGCCCGGACGGATGAGCCCGGTGCGCTCCAGGTCCGCGGCCGCGATGAGCACGCGCGGGCCGAGCGAGAACACGCCGACCGCCCGGTCCGGCTCCTTCAGGATGACGCCGCTGATCGTGAGATCGGCCGTGCCGACCCGAAGACGGTCGCCCACCCGCAGGCCGAGGCGGGCCAGCAGCGACTCGTGGACCAGCGCGCGGCCGTCGCCGATCAGGGCGCCGAGCGGGCGAGCGGGATCCGTCACCAGCGCGCCGTAGAAGGGATAGCCCGGCTCGACCGCCTTCAGCTCCACGATCTGGGTGTCCCGCGCACCGGCCTGGGCCATCGCCACCAGCTCGCGGACGCGGGCGATCTCGACGAAGCCGGCGCCCAGCGAAGGGACGAGGGTGGCCGCGTCCCCCGAGAGCGGCTGGGTGCTCCGGATCTCGACGTCGCCGCCCATGAGCGACTTGGCCGAGCGGGCCACGGTACGTTCGAGACTGTCCGCGAAGCTGCCCACCCCGACCAGCGCGCTCACCCCGAGGGTGATGCAGGCGAAGAAGTAGCCGAAGTGGCGCCACGCCCCGCGCGACTCCCGCCACGCGAGCCGGAGGACGAAGCGGGTCACTCGTCGCTCACGATGCGGCCGTCGCGCAGCGTGACGACGCGGTCGGCGTGGGCGGCCAGCGCCACGTCGTGGGTCACCAGCACGAGCGTGCAGCCGGCGCGGCGGTTCGCGCCCACCAGCAGCTCGATGATCTGCTTGCCGGTGGCCGAGTCGAGGTTGCCGGTGGGCTCGTCGGCCAGGAGCAGGGCGGGTCGGCGCGCCATCGCGCGCGCCACCGCCACCCGCTGCTGCTCGCCGCCCGAGAGCTGCACCGGGTAGTGGTGCGCCCGCTCGGCCAATCCCACCTCGGCGAGCAGCGCCCGCGCGCGCCCCGCCGCGTCGGGCTCGCCGGCCAGCTCGAGCGGCACCGCCACGTTCTCCTCGGCGGTGAGGGTCGCGAGCAGATGGTACGACTGGAAGACGTAGCCGACGTGGTCGCGCCGGAAGCGGGCGAGAGCGTCCTCGTCCAGCGCGGTGATCTCGACGCCGGCCACCTCGATGCGGCCGCCGGTCGGCTGATCGAGCCCGGCGATGAGGCCGAGCAGGGTGGACTTGCCGCTGCCCGAGGGCCCCGCGATGGCGAGGAACTGACCCGCCGGGACCTCGAGTGACACGTCTGTGAGCACGTCCACACCGCGGCCGCCGCTGGCGAGGCGCATAGAGAGGGCGCGCACACTGATCATGTTGCCCTCCATACTACACAAGCCGGCGAGGGCGCGGCCTCGCGGCGATTCCCACGAGCGGGTGATGGAGCCGGCCGCCGACCCACGCGCGCCGTTCACGACCGGCGCGCTCGCCGCCCATACTACACTGGCGATATGCGCGGCCTCGTCTCGCGGCTCCTGCTGCTGCTGCCGCTCGCTACGTGTGCCGCGGCGCCCCTGGCCCCGGCCGCCGAGGAGCGCGTCATCGTCGCCTTCGGCGACAGCCTCACCGCCGGCCTCGGGGTGGACGCGGGGCGGACCTATCCGGCCCTGCTCGGCGAGCGGCTCAAGCGAGAGGGCTACGACTATCGGGTGATCAACGCGGGGGTCTCGGGCGACACCACCGCCGGCGGCCTGCGCCGCGTGGACTGGGCGCTCCGGCTCAAACCGGAGATCGTGATCCTCGAACTGGGCGTCAACGACGCCCTCCGCGGCCAGAAGCTCACCGCGGTGCGCGCGAACCTGGACCAGCTCGTGTCCCGCTTCCAGGCCGCGGGGGCGCGCGTGCTGGTCGCGGGGATGCGGCTGCCCCCCAACTACGGCGACCGCTACGCGCATGACTTCCACCGGCTCTACGGGGACGTCGCCCGCGCGCGCAACACGCCGCTCATGCCCTTCTTCCTCGACGGAGTCGGCGCGGTGGCGCACCTCAACCAGGCCGACGGCATCCATCCGACCGCCGAGGGCTACGCGATCGTCGTCGACCGGCTCTGGCCGCACCTCGTGCCCATGCTGCGGAAATAGAACCCCTCACCCTACCCTCTCCCCAGAGGGGCGAGGGCCAGCTTGTTGCCAGAAACGCCTTTCCCGACTACGATATGGCCGTCGTCTGATCTCTAACGCAGCGTCCCCACAAGGGGGGGCTCATGACCACACAGTCCGGGGAGTTCTCGCTCGAGGCCAAGTACACCCAGGAGCGCGGCCGCATCTACCTGTCGGGCATCCAGGCGCTGGTGCGCCTGCCGCTCGACCAGCACCGTGCCGACCGGCGTCGCGGCCTCAACACGGCGACGTTCATCTCCGGCTACCGTGGCTCGCCGCTCGGCGGGCTCGACCAGACGCTCGAGCGGATGGCGACGCTCATGAAGGCCCACGAGGTCGTCTTCTCCTCCGGCCTCAACGAGGACCTGGGCGCCACCGCGGTGTTCGGCAGCCAGATGGCGGGTCTCTTCCCGCGGCCCAAGTACGACGGCGTGCTCGGCATGTGGTACGGCAAGGCCCCCGGCGTGGACCGCACCGGCGACCTCTTCAAGCACGCCAACTACGCGGGCGTGGGCAAGAACGGTGGCGTGCTCGCGCTCGCCGGCGATGACCCGCTGTCGAAGTCGTCGACGCTGCCCAGCGCCTCCGAGGTGGCGCTCTACGACGCCTTCATGCCCACCATCTTCCCGGGCAACGTGCAGGAGATCCTGGACCTGGGCCTCCACGGCTTCATGCTCTCCCGGACGTCGGGGCTGTGGGTGGGCGTCAAGATCGTCACCAACGTGGCCGACGAGGCGGGCACCGCCGAGGTGGATCCGGAGCGGGTGAGCCCGATCATTCCCGTGGTCGAGCTGGACGGCAAGCCGTTCGTGCCCCAGATCAACGTGAACCTGATCCCGCCCTACGGGCTCGACATGGAGCGGACGATCCACGGGGCGCGTCTGGAGCTGGCCCGGCGCTACGCGGCCGAGAACAAGCTCAATCGCATCACGGTGCCGTCGCCGAACGCGTGGCTCGGCATCCTGACCAGCGGCAAGACCTACTATGATGTCCGCCAGGCGCTCGCGGAGCTCGGCCTCGACGATGGGGCTCTCCGCCGCTACGGCATCCGCATCCTCAAGATGGGCATGCTCTTCCCGATGGAGCCGCGCATCGTCCGCGAGTTCGCGCGGGGCCTGCAGGAGATCCTGGTCGTCGAGGAAAAGCGATCCTTCCTCGAGATGTTCTGCAAGGACATCCTCTACGGCATGCCGGATCGGCCCCAGGTCACCGGCAAGCTCGACGAGGAGGAGCGGCCGCTGCTGCCCCCGATCGCCGAGTTCGACTCCGACATCATCGCCCGCGCCATCGCCCGCCGGCTCGCCCGCCGGATCAAGATCGACTCGGTGGAGGCGCGCGTCCAGCACCTGGACGAGCTGAAGCGCCGGCCGAAGACGCTCACCCTCAGCCGCACCGCCTTCTTCTGCTCGGGCTGCCCGCACAACCGCTCGACGGTGGTGCCCCAGGGCAGCGTGGCCGCGGCGGGCATCGGCTGCCACGGCATGGCGATGGGCATGGACCGCGGCATCATCGGGGTCACCCACATGGGGGCGGAGGGTGCCCAGTGGGTCGGCGTCGCGCCGTTCACCGAGACGTCGCACCTGTTCCAGAACATCGGCGACGGCACCTTCTTCCACTCCGGCAGCCTCGCCCTGAACTACGCGGTCGCCTCCGGGGTGAACATCACCTACAAGATCCTCTACAACGGGGCGGTCGCCATGACCGGCGGCCAGGCCGCGGCGGGCGCCCTGCCCATCCCCGCGCTGAGCCGGCGGCTCGAGGCGGAGGGCGTCAAGAAGATCATCATCACGAGCGACGACATCACCAAGTACTCGGGCACCTCCATCGCGGGAAACGCGGAGGTCTGGCACCGCGACCGGCTGCTGGAGGCGCAGGCGGTGCTGGCGGCCACGCCGGGCGTCACCGTGCTGATCCACGACCAGCACTGCGCGGCCGAGAAGCGGCGGCTGCGCAAGCGCGGCAAGATGGTGGACCCGCTGACGCGCGTCTTCATCAACCAGCGGGTGTGCGAGGGCTGCGGCGACTGCGGCAAGAAGTCGAACTGCCTATCCGTGCAGCCGATCGACACCGAGTTCGGCCGCAAGACCGTCATCCACCAGTCGTCCTGCAACAAGGACTACTCGTGCCTGCTCGGCGATTGCCCCTCGTTCCTCACCATCGTGGGCGCCGGGACGGCGCCCAAACGGGAGCGGAGGGTGACTCCCCTCGATGCCGAGCTGCCCGAGCCCGCCCTCAAGGTGCCGGGCGAGGGCTTCGCGGTCCACATGATGGGCATCGGCGGCACCGGGGTCGTGACCATCAACCAGATCCTGGGCACGGCCGCCCTCCTCGACGGCAAGCAGGTGCGCGGGCTCGACCAGACCGGCCTCAGCCAGAAAGGCGGGCCGGTGGTCTCCGACCTCAAGATCGCCTCCGAGCCGATCGAGCGCGCCAACAAGGTCTCCGCCGGCGCGGCCGATCTCTACCTCGGCTTCGACCTGCTGGTGGCCACCGACCCGGGCAATCTCGACAAGGCGGAGTCCGGGCGCACGATCGCGGTGGTGTCGACGAGCCAGATCCCCACCGGGCAGATGGTGGTGGACACCGCGGTGCACTTCCCGGAGCTCAGCAGCATGCTGATGACCATCGACCGCGTCACTCGCAAGGATCCCAACGTCTACCTGGACGCGCAGGCGATCGCGGAGGGACTCTTTGCCGACCACATGGCGGTCAATCCCATCGTGCTGGGCGCGGCCTATCAGGCGGGGGCGCTGCCGATCTCGGCCGCGTCCATCGAGCGCGCGATCCGGATCAACGGGGTCGCGGTGGAGATGAACCTGCTCGCCTTCCGGTGGGGGCGCATGGCGGTGGTGGATCGCAAGCAGGTCGAGGCCGCCGTCGCGCAGGCGACGTCCCGCTCCACCGACCAGATCACGGTGCTGAGCCCCGCGGCGCGCGCGCTGGTGGACACGGTGGAGGCCTCGGCCGAGCTGCGCCGCCTGCTCGAGATCCGGGTGCCCGAGCTGATCGCCTACCAGAACGCGACCTACGCGCGCGAATACGTGGACTTCGTGCGCCGCGTGGCCCAGGTGGAGGCGGAGCGGGCCCCGGGCTCGAGCGGGCTGGCCGAGGCGGTGGCCCGGCACCTCCACAAGCTGATGGCCTACAAGGACGAGTACGAGGTCGCGCGGCTGCACCTCGACGCCGCGCTGTGGGCGCAGATGCACGCGAAGTTCGGGCCGAAGATCCGGACCTACTGGCACCTGCACCCGCCGCTCCTGCGCGCGCTCGGCCTCAAGAAGAAGCTCCGGCTCGGCAACTGGTTCGCGCCCGCCTTCAGAATCTTGAAGTCCATGAAGGGCCTGCGGGGCACGCGATTCGACCCGTTCGGCTACGCCGAGGTGCGGCGCGTGGAGCGGGCTCTGATCGGCGAGTACCGGCAGCTCCTCGAGACCGCGCTGGTCCGGCTCACGCCGGTCACCCACGAGACGGCGCGGGCCCTGGCCGAGCTGCCGGACGAGATCCGTGGCTACGAGCACATCAAGCTCGAGAGCGTCGCGCGGTTCCGGAGCAAGGCGAAGCAGCTCATGGCGCAGCTCAACTGAGACGGGAGGGCCCTCAACGCTGAGACCACTTCTGCTGCTTGGTGTGGCCGCAGTGCTGGCCGGGTGCGCGAGCACGCCGGCCGACAAGGCACCGCGCTCCGCGGAGGCCCTGCTCAAGGACAAGGACGGCAAGCAGGTGGGCGTGGCGAAGCTGATCGAGACACCGGAAGGCGTGCGCGTCGCGCTGACCGGCTACCGGCTGCCCCCGGGAGGCCGCGGCCTGCACGTTCACGCGGTCGGGCGGTGCGATCCGCCCGAGTTCACCTCGGCGGGCGCTCACTTCAATCCGGGCGGCAAGCAGCACGGGCGCATGAACCCGGCCGGCCCGCACGCCGGCGACCTGCCGAACCTGATGGTGGCCGCGTCGGGTGAGGGCAGCCTCGACATCACCACCAAGGCCTTCACGCTCAGCCCCGGCGCGAACTCGCTGCTGGGCGAGAAGGGCACCGCCCTCGTCGTGCACGCCAACCCCGACGACGACAAGACCGATCCCACCGGCAACAGCGGCGGCCGCATCGCCTGCGGAGTGATCACGCCATAGCCACGCCCCGACTCCCTCTTCCCGCCTTGCCCGGGAAGAGGGAGTCGACGAATCTGTCGAAGTAATGCGAGTAACCGCCCGCACCCAGTAAGCACAGCGGGAGCCGCGTCCGCTCGTCGCCGCGGGCGGATCTTGCGGAGCCTGGGGATATCGTTTAGTCTCCGCGTGGCTGTATGCATACACGATTGCTCGTCACGAGCGCGGGAAGCGGGGCGAGCGGCAACCTCATGCGGAGCCTGCGGGCGGGGACTCCGTCGCTTACGATCGTCGGATGCCACGACGATCAGTTCATCCTGAAGAACTCGGCGGCCGACCGGAACTATCTGGTGCCCTCCTCCTCCCAGCCGGCCTGGGCCCGTGCGTTGCGCCGGATCGTCGACGCCGAGCGGATCGATCTCGTCATCCCGACCAGCGATGGCGACGTCGGCGCGCTCTCGCGAGTGCGGAGCCGACTGGGCGATCGCGTGTTCCTGCCCCGAGTGGCGACGGTCGATCTGTGCGGCGACAAGTACCGCCTCACCGAGCGCCTGCGCGCCCGCGCGGTCGGCGCGCCGGTCACCTATGAGGTGACGGATCTCCGCCGCATCGAGCGGATCTTCGAGCGCCTGGGCCGGCCCTCGCGGGCCTGGTGCCGTCTGCGCGCCGGCGCCGGATCGAGAGGGGCCATCCCGGTGGCGAGCCCGGAGCAAGCCCGGAGCTGGATCACCTACTGGCGCGACATGCGGGGCGTGTCGCCGACCGCGTTCACCCTCTCCGAGTACCTTCCCGGTCGCGACTTCGGCGGCCAGAGCCTCTGGCAGGACGGAAGGCTGGTGCTCGTCAAGACCTACGAGCGCCTTTCCTATCTCGGCAGCGGGAGCCAGCCGAGCGAGGTGTCGGCGGTCGGAGCGCTCACCAAGACGGTCTGCGAGCCGCGGGTCGCGGACGCGTGTGTCCGGGCCGTCCGCGCGGTCGACAAGCGGGCCTCGGGAGTGTTCGCGGTCGACCTGAAGGAGGATTCCGCAGGCGTCCCGCGGGTCACCGAGATCAACGCGGGCCGCTTCACCTCCGGCACGAATCTTCTCGATCTCACCGGCAAGCACAACATGACCGCCGTCTACCTGCAGCTGGCGAGGGGCGAGGCGGTGGATCTGCACGAGGAGTACGAGGGGACGGAGCACTACTACATGCTGCGGGACATCGACGCGGTCCCGCGGCTGTTCCATGCCGATGAATTCTTCGACGGAGTGGAAGACGCCCGGAGTCAGGGGCCCGGCGAGAGCAGCCAACCCGAAAGGAGCGACAGGCCATGATGATTCAGGTGACTCAGTCGACGAAGGGCGGCAGGACCTACATCCGGATCGCGGCCACCCCGAAGAGCCCCAAGACGAGGGCGCTCCTGCAGCAGTTCAAGAAGGGAGTGAGGTCCATTGAGAAGAAGTGGAAGGCGCACGCCGCCGCCGCCAAGAAGCGGGCCGCCAAGGGCCGCCGCGGTCGTCGTCGATAGTATCGAGGTCGACGGCCCGGTCGGATCCCACGCGATCGAGGCGCTCCAGCTCGAGATCAGAGGGCTGGCCCGGGCCTGCGGCCTGGACGTCGTGGAGCTACGGGTGGAGCGGCGCCCCACGAAGGGCTCAGGCTAGCGAGCGGAATTCGGCCTGGCTTCGCAGCAGCCAGAAGGGCATGTCGAGATCCCGGAAGGCTTCGAGAGCGGCCGCGAGGTGCGGCCGGGCCTCGGCGGTCCGCCCGGCTCGATGCTCGAGCCGGGCGAGGCCGAGGTGGCAGTGCGCGAGCAGGGGGCGCATTCCGAGCTCCTCGGCGAGCGCGGTGGCCTCTCCGTACGCGGCCAGGGCGGCGTCCAGGGAAGGCGGATCCCGGCGCGCGGCGGTCTCCCCCACGGCGCGAAGCGCGTAGGCGAGAGCTCCGCGCTCCTTCTTCGCGCGCGACAGCTCCAGGGCCTGGCGGGCCGCCTTGTCCGCGTCGCCGACCCGGCCGGCGAGGAGGTACGCCTCGCCGAGTCGGGCCAGAAGCAGGGAATGCCCCGCCATTCTCTTCATCAGGGCGCCTTCTCTCACCCCTTCCTCCAGCAGGCCGATCGCCTCGCTCGAGCGCCCGGACAGAGCGTAGGCGGCGCCGAGCGACGATGCGAGGAGCGGGAAGGCGATCGGCACGTTCAAGGTCCGGCAGAGGGCGAGCCCGCGCTCCATCGTCTCGATCGCCCGCGCGACCTCCCCCTGGAGGAGGAGCAGGGCGCCGAGACCGCACGAGGCGAAGATGAGGCTGTACGCGTGGTCGGCGGACTCGGCGAGCTGGATCCCTTCCTGCCCGTAGGTGGCCCCTTCCCGGAACTCGCCGAGCTCGGCGAGACAGTACACCAGATAGATGCGCGAGAAGACCGGCACGAGGCCGGCGACGCCCAGGTCCTGGCGGATCGACGTGTCGGGCAGCGACTCGACTCCTCTTGAGGGTGTCGGCCGCCTTCGCGTATTCGCCCCGGGCATCGTAGGCCGACCCCAGGTACGTGTTGGCGACGATCCAGAGCGGGGAGTCGTGGAGGCGCTCGGCGAGGGCGAGCGCCTGCGCGGCCGACTCGACCGCGCGATCGGAATCGCCCATCAGCCGGAAGTATTGCGTCATGAACGAGAAGACCCGCGCGAGCCGGCGCGGATCGTCGAGCGCCTTGGCGAAGCCCTCCGCCTCGCGCAGATGGGCGAGGATCCGCTCGGGATCTCCGAGCGGATGGAGCGAGTTGCGCAGCTCGAACCGGAGATCGATGGCCAGCTCGATCGTGTCCCGGGTCTCGGGCAGGTGGCGGAGGGCCTCGAGGGCCTGCTCGAGGTAGGCGACCGCCTGGGGGTGGGCCGAGCGCGCGGCCGCGGTGGCTCCGGCTCGGCGCGAGTAGACCACCGCCTGCTCCCAGAGCTCGCCCCGGGTGGCGTGATGGGCGAGCCGGTCGATGTCCTCGAGCGGATGGTCGGGATGGAGCGTCTCGATCGCGCGCACGATCCGCGCGTGCAGCAGCCGGCGCCGAGCCGGTCGGAGGCTCTCGTAGGCGACCTCGTGGGTGAGGGCGTGCCGGAAGCGGTACTTGACCTCGGGGAAGCTGTTCATCTCGTACAGGAACTCGGCGGTGCTCAGGTGGCGCAGCGCCTGCCCGAGCGCCTCCTCCGGCAGCTCGGCTACCGCGGCGAGGATCAGGAGCGGGACGTCCTTCCCGATGACCGCGGCCGACTGGAGCAGCGACTGCTCGGTTTCGGCCAGGCGTCCGATCCGGCTCATGAGGACGCCCTGCACGGTGTCGGGAACCGCGCGCCCGCTCGCCTGGCCTTCGCGATCCTGGATGGAGAGCGCCAGCTCCTCGAGGAAGAACGGATTGCCCTCGGCCTTGCTGAGGATCTCCAGGGCGAGGTCGGCGGGTAGGGACAGGCCGGGGAGCACCGAATGAGCGACCCGGAGGCTGTCCTCGTCGGAGAGGGGCGGGAGCGAGAGCTGTGTGGCAAACGACTTGTTGACCCAGGGCGGCTCGTACCCCGGTCGGTAGGTCACCACGAATAGCACGGCCGCCCCGGGCAGCCCGTTCACCATGGCCGCGAGCAGATCCTCCGACGCGTGGTCGATCCAGTGCAGATCCTCGATCACCACGAGCAGGGGCTGGTGTCGGCTCGCCCCGAGCGTCAGCTGGCGAAGCGTCTCCGAGATGACGACCTTGATGGTCTCGGGCGCGACCGCCTCCACGCCTTCCGTCCCCTCTTTGTGTCCCAGCAGGTAGAGCAGGTAGGGCGCGAACTTTCCCGGATCCATCCGGGCCAGCTCGAGCGCGTGCCGGATCTTCTCGCCCGAGCCCTCCGCGTCGTCGGCCTCGGTGATGCGGCAGACGGCCCGTATCAGGTCCAGCACCGGCAGGTAGGGGATCGGGGTTCCGTAGGAGAGACACCGCCCCTCGAGGTACGCGACCTGGTCCCCTCCGAGGCTCTGGCGGAACTCGTACAGCAGCCGTGACTTGCCGATTCCCGCGTCCCCCACGATGCTCACGAGCTGCCCCTGCCCGCGGAGGGCGGCCTCCAGTCGGCTCTGGAGCACGGCCATCTCCTGCCGGCGGCCCACGAAGGCCGCCATGCGGCCGGCCGGGCCCAGGCCCGGGCCCTCGCGTCCCACGAGCCGGAACATGCGCGCGGATTCGTCCGCCGGGCCGCTGAGGGGCGCGAGCTCGAAGCGGCGCTCGAGGAGGGCGCGGGCCGCCGGGCTGGCGAGGATGTGGCCGGGCTCGGCGGCCGCGATCAGGCTCTCGAGCACGGAGGCACTCTGCTGCTTCGCGTCCTCGTCGATCTGGAGAAGGCTGCCCGCGTAGGCCACCATGGCCTGGGCCGCGTGGATGGCGATCCGGGGCGGCAGGGGGCCGGGGGTGATGCCGCGGCTCCTGTCCATGGCCCGCTGGATCGCCATGCCGGCGTGGGCGGCGCGGCGTGGCGCATCCTCGATGGGCTCCGCCCCGAACGACGCCTCCAGCCCGCGCGGGCTGAGCGCCTCGACCCGGCCGCCAAAACTCTGGACCTTCTCGATCACGGTGTCGAGCGCACGGCCGGCGTCGGATAGCGCCTCGACCGCTTCCGGCGTGGCGAGGGCCACCCGCATCAGGGCGATCCCGCGCTGCTCCCACCGAACGGTGAGAATGGCCGCCGCCGCGGACGCGGCCGGCCCGAACGCGGGCGCCGGTGACGGAGCTGGCCGCGCCGGCATCGCCCGCGGCTCTCGCTTCGCCGCGGCGGCCGGCGCCGTTCCCTCTCGCAGCCCGAGCTTGTCCATCCGCGCCCGCAGCGTATTGCGCGAGATGCCGAGGAGGGCCGCGGTCCGCGAGATGTTCCAGTCCGTCTGCTCCAGTGTGGCGAGCAGGTGCTCGCGCATGGCGTCCCCGAGCGAGAGGGGACGGGCCAGCACGGCGGCCGGGGCGTCGCCGGACCCGGGCTCGGCGCTCGGGGGGGCCGCGCCCAGCTCGAGGTGCAGGCCGGAGATGATGGAGTCCTCGGCGAGGAGCGCGGCCCGCTCGATGACGTTGAAGAGCTCGCGCACGTTCCCCTTCCACGGATGGGCGATCAGTCGCGCGCGCGCGTCCGCGGCCAGGGTCTTCGCGGGGAGGCCGTAGTCGGCGCACACGCGCGCCAGGTACCGCTCGGCGAGCATCAGCACGTCCCCATCGCGCTCGCGGAGCGGAGGCAGCCGCAGGGTAAACACCGCGAGCCGGTGGTAGAGGTCCTCCCGGAAGCGGCGCTCCCGCACGCCGCTCAGGAGGTTCGTGTTCGTCGCGCTGATGATCCACGCGTCGGCCGGCTCGGGGCGGGTGCCGCCCAGACGCCGCACCGCCCGCTCCTCGATGACGGTCAGCAGCTTGGCCTGAAGGGCCTCCGGCAGTGACCCCACCTCGTCCAGAAAGATCGTGCCCAGGTGCGCGGTCTGGAAGAGTCCGGGCTTCGCCTTGCGGGCGTCGGTGAACGCTCCACGCTCGTAACCGAAGAGCTCGGACTCGAGCAGCGTCTCGGGAATCGCGGCGCAGTTGACGTCCACGAACTCGCCCCGCGCGCGGGGACCCAGCCGGTGGATGAGCCGGGCGAGCAGCCCCTTGCCCGTGCCGGTTTCGCCCTGGAGCAGGATCGCGGGAGGGCGACGACCAGGCTGCTGGCGGGCGAGCAATCGCCTGACCGTGTCCCTCACCGCCTCCATGGCGGGGCTCTGCCCCAGCAGTTCGCTCCAGGGATCCATCGCCCGCCAAGATCACCCAGAAGCCCTTACTGGTCAAGCCACTGGTCAGATTCTTACCACCCTGACCGGGCACGGCATGTTAGTCAGCCATAACATATTGATTCAATGATCGATCATTTGTGGTGGCATCGGCCTTGCGATGTGTAGGGACATGGCTTCCGATCCGATGGGCATCTTCATCCGGATGATCGTTGGGCTGGGGTTGCGTGGGCGTTCTGCTGACCGGATGCGACGTCATTTGAAGGAGGCGTGACATGTCCGTGACCACCGCTCAGGCCATCTTCCCCCTCCACTCCTTCGTTCCCGCGCACGGCGCGAGCTCAGGCCAGGGCGGGGGAACCGCTCCGCGGCCCGCCTTCCCGCTCGGTGGCGCAGCCCGGCGGGCCGCCCTGGCCGGACTGCGAGCCGACCCACGCCAGGCCGTGCAGCAGGACTGGATCCGGTGTCTCGTCTGCGGCGAATCGTTCCGGCAGCTCACCAACACGCATCTGCGCGGCCACCGGATGGCCGCCGACGAATACAAGCGGCGATTCGGGTACAACCGCGGGCGCCCCCTCATGTGCCGCGCGCTGAGTCGTCTCTACACCGAGCGGGCCGTGAGGAACGGGCTGGCCGCGCGTATCCGCCAGCGCCCGATCCTGGTCCGGCCCGAGCTGAGACGCCGCGGGGGGGCGCGCACCATCGCGCTGGAAGAGCTGCTCACGCGCCGTGAGGTCCGCCGGCGCGTCCGGGAGCCGCTCGGCGTGCTCTAGACCCGGCGCCTCCCGGCGGCCGCCGCAGCCCCGCCGGCCTTTTGCTGGCCTGGCACGGCTCATCGTGTAGCATGTCGTTGTTCGCCTATGCTCTGGGACCCGGTCATCTGGCTGTTCGTGCTGTCCACCGGCCTGTTGATCGTCGCAGTGGTCGGGGTGGTCTTCGCCACGCGCCAGGCCCGACGGCGCGAGCAAGCGAGCGAGGCGGGCAGCGTCAGCGAGCTGGCTCTCGAGCTCACCTTCGTCCACGACCTGCGCGCCGAGATCGACCGGCTCCGCCGGGAGGCGGCCCAGCTCGGTCGGGAGCGAGATGAGCTGCGGCGCGTGCTGACCCGCCTGGCCGACCTCCTCGAGCGCGCCGGGCAAGAAACCCCCGCGGGTCACTCCCGGTAGACCCCTCGATCCTTGCCCTCGAGTTGTCGGACCAGGGGGCATGACGTATATTCGTCGGTACTTTCCGGTCTCAGGAGGAACACGATGAAGCGTTCCCGCACTGCGTCGGCGCAGGTCCTCGTCCTGGCGGCGGGACTCGGGCTCGGTGCCACGCTCGCCTCGGCGCAGACCCCGAAGTCGGGCGGCCACCTGAACGTCATGCTTCGCGAGGACCTCGCGCAGGGCTTCGCGGTCCACGAGTCGTCGACCATCTCCACCTCGTTCCCGTCGCTGCCGTGCTTCAACAACCTGGTCTTCTTCGACCAGCTCAAGCGGCCCGAGACCCCCGACACCCTCGTGGGCGACCTGGCCGAGAAGTGGTCGTGGCAGGACAGCTACCGCAACCTGGTCTTCTTCCTCCGCAAGAACGTCAAGTGGCACGACGGCCAGCCCTTCACCTCGAAGGACGTCAAGCACACCTTCGACATGCTCCGCGAGGCTCCCGACGCGCCCGCCAAGCTTCGGATCAACCCTCGTAAGGACTGGTACGCCAACGTCGACGCGGTCGAGGCGCCGGATCCTCACACCGTGGTCTTCCGCCTCAAGCGGCCACAGCCCGGCCTGCTCAACATGCTGGCCTCCGGGTACACCCCCATCTACGCGGCCCACGTCAATCCGGCGACCTATCGGACGAGCTGCATCGGCACCGGGCCGTTCAAGGTGAAGGAATGGCGGAAGGGTGAGTACGTTGACTACGTGAAGAACCCGGACTACTTCGTGAAGGGGCGCCCCTACCTCGACAGCCTCCGCTACGTCGTCATCAAGGAGCGCGGCACGCGGATCGCGGCGATCCAGGCCGGGCAGCTCGACATCTCCTTCCCGGGTGAGACGACCAAGACCGCGGCTGAGCAGCTCAAGAAGGCGGTGCCGCAGCTCGTGATCACCCCGGTCGCCCAGGCGGTGAGCGACAACATCATCATGAACGTGAAGAAGCCGCCCTTCGACAATCTCAAGGTGCGGCAGGCGGTGAGCTACGCGATCGACCGCCGGGGGCTGATCCAGGCGGTGCACCAGGGCGGGGCGGTGGCGGGCGCCTCCATGCAGCCCAAGCCGTACGGGGTCTGGGGGCTACTCGAGAAGGACCTGGCCGCCCTGCCCGGATACGGCAAGGCGGAGGACATGAAGGCGCGGGCCCGGAAGCTCCTGGGCGAATCGGGCGTCACCCCGCAGAATCCGCTGCGCGTGGAGATGGCGACCCGGGCCATCGCGATCTACGTCGACATGGCCTCCTTCGTCATCAACGAGCTGAAGCAGGTCGGCATCGAGGCCAGCCTCAAGCAGGTGGAGACCGCGCAATGGCACGCGATGGCCACCCGCGGCGACTACCAGATCGGCGCCAATCTCACCGGCCTCGGGGTCGACGAGCCGGACGCCAACTACTACGAGAATTACGCGTGCGGCTCGCCCCGGAACTACAGCCAGTACTGCAACGAGCAGGTGATGAAGATGATCGATCAGCAGTCGCAGGAGCTCAATCCGCAGAAGCGGCTGCAGATGCTCACCGCCCTGCAGCAGAAGATCGAGGAGGACGCGGCGCGGCCGATCCTCGACTGGAAGCTCGACTACTACACGGTGTGGCCGCACGTGAAGAACCTGGTGCCGCACGACAACATCTACAACTTCGGCCGCATGGCCGACGTGTGGCGGGACAAATAGACCCAGCCCCGCTCCGCCCGAAACCATGAAGACGTACGTCGCCCAGCGGCTGGGCATCGGTCTCCTGACCCTGCTCGGCATGTCGATCGTCATCTTCGGCATGCTGCGACTGGCCCCGGGCGACATCGTGGACATCCTGTTCTCGACCGGGGGCTACGTGAACCCCGCCGAGCGCGCGGCCATCGAGCGCGAGCTGGGGCTCGACCGGCCGGTGTGGGTGCAGTACGTCGAGTGGCTGCGCCAGATCGTCACCGGCGATCTCGGCAAGTCGTACCGCTACGACCTGCCCGCGTGGGAGATCATCCGCCCGCTCATCCCGGTGACCCTCGAGCTGGCGGTGCTGTCGCTCGTGGTGTCGGTGCTGCTCGGGGTGCCGTTCGGGGTGATCAGCGCGGTCCGGCAGGACACCGGGCTCGACTACGTGCTGCGCGTGTTCAGCCTGGCCGGCCTCAGCATGCCCTCGTTCTGGCTGGGCATGGTCATCATCCTGAGCCTGGTGGCCTGGCTCGGGTGGATCCCACCGGTGACCTACGTCTCCCCGACCGAGAACTTCTGGCTGCACGCGGTGCAGTTCGCGCTGCCGTCCCTCGCGGTGGGCTATCGCTCCTCGGCGCTCATCATGCGCATCACCCGCTCCTCGCTCCTCGAGGTGATGCGCGAGGACTACATCCGCACCGCGCGGGCCAAGGGGCAATCGGGGAGCGTCGTCATCTGGCGCCACGCGCTGCAGAACGCGATTCTGCCGGTGGTCACCGTGATCGGCATCGAGTTCGCGTTCCTGATCGGTGGGCTCGTGGTGACCGAGACCGTCTTCAACCTCCCCGGCCTGGCCCGCTTCCTGGTGGAAGCCATCCTGTGGCGGGACTACCCGATCGTGCAGAACCTGGTCATGTTCATCGCCATCGTGGTGATCCTCTCGAACCTGGTCGTGGACATGCTCTACGGGTTCCTCGATCCGCGGGTCCGCTATGGCAACTAGGCCGCTCGGCGTCGAGGTGGCGGGCGTGGCCAGCGCCCTCCGCCCGCCGGGCGCGGGGACGATGCTCGCACGCTTCTGCCGCAAGAAGCCGCTCGGGGCGATTGGCGGCTTCCTCATGGTCGTCATCGTGCTCACCGCGCTGCTCGCCAACCAGCTCCAGACGCACGATCCCATCGCCACCGCCGCCGCGCAGAGCCTGGCCCGTCCGGGGGCCGAGCACTGGCTCGGCTCCGATCATCTGGGCCGCGACATCTACTCCCGCATCGTCCACGGGGCGAGGGTCTCGCTGATCGTGGGCCTGGCCTCCACGCTCCTGGGCTCGGTCCTCGGCGGGTTCGTCGGACTCCTGTCCGGCTACATCGGGGGCAATACGGACCTCATCACCCAGCGCGTGATGGACATCCTGCAGGGCCTGCCCCTGCTCGTGCTGGCCCTGGTAATGTCGGCGGCGCTCGGCCCCTCGATCCCCAACGTGGTGGTCGCCATCTCCATCCCGATCATCCCGCGGGCCGCGCGGGTCATCCGCTCGAGCGTGCTGTCGATCCGCGAGATGCAGTACGTGGAAGCGGCGCGCGCGCTCGGGCTCCGGCACCTGCGCATCGCCTTCCGTCACATCCTGCCCAACACGATCGGGCCCTTCATCGTGCTCTGCACCGCGCAGCTGGGCAGCGCCATCCTGGTGGAGGCCGCGCTCTCGTTCCTGGGGCTGGGGGTCCCCGAGCCGTATCCCTCGTGGGGCCGGATGCTCTCGGTCTCGGCGGCCGAGTACGCGCAGAAGGCGCCCTGGCTCGTGATGTTCCCGGGCCTGGCCATCAGCCTCGCCGTCTTCGGCTCCAACCTGCTCGGCGACGCGCTCCGCGACACGCTCGACCCGCGTCTCCGCGGCGCCTAACCACACGGGGGAGGTAACCATGGCGACTTCCGACGACCTCTGCTGGCTACCCGCCTCCGAGCTCGCGCCCGCGATCAAGCGCCGCAAGCTCTCCCCGGTCGAGCTGATGAAGGCGGTGCTCGCCCGCATCGAGCGCCTCAACCCGCGGCTCAACGCCTTCGTCACGCTCACCGCCGACCAGGCCATGAAGGACGCGCGCGCGGCCGAGCGCGCGGTGATGAAGAAGGGCGCCAAGCTCGGGCCGCTCCACGGCGTGCCGTTCTCCACCAAGGACCTCGTGATCACGAAGGGGATCCGGACCACTTTCGGCACGCGGCTCTTCGCCGACAACGTGCCCACCGAGGACGCGCCCATGGTCGAGCGGCTGCGGGCGGCCGGGGCCATCCAGCTCGGCAAGACCAACACGCCGATGATGGGCTGGATCGGCGCCACCCACAATCTCCTCTTCGGCATCACGCGCAACCCGTGGAACCTCGACCGGACGCCAGGGGGCTCGAGTGGCGGGGCGAGCGCGGCGGTGGCCGCGGGCCTGGGCCCCCTCGCCATCGGCACCGATGGCGGCGGGTCCATCCGCATCCCCGCCGCCCTGGCCGGCATCTACGGGATCAAGCCCACCTACGGCCTCGTGCCGGTCTATCCGTTCAGCGCGGCGTGGGGCCTCTCGCACATCGGTCCGATGACGCGCACGGTGATGGACGCCGCGCTGATGCTGAACGCGTGCGCCGGGCCGGACGCCCGCGATCCGTTCTCGCTGCCGGGCCCGCGCGTGGACTACGCGAGGGGGCTTCGCTCCGGCGTGAAGGGGCTACGCGTGGCCTGGACCGCCGATCTCGGGTTCGCGAAGGTGGTGGACCCCGAGGTGAAAGCGGCGTGCGAGCGCGCGGCCCGGCGCTTCCGCGATCTGGGCTGCCGCGTCGAGGAGGTCGCGCCCAAGTGGCCGAGCCCGCAGGGGGCATGGCGGACCATGTTCCTCGGCGGCATCGCCGCCCGCCTCGGGCCCGCGCTGCGCGAGCGACGGGACGACATCGATCCGGGGCTGATCGCCATCGCCGACGAGACCCGCAGCTGGGGTCCCACCCAGTTCGTGCAGGCCTGGTTCGACCGGCTGGCCTGGGAAGAGCATCCGCGCCGCCTCTTCGAGCGCCACGACCTGCTCCTGACCCCGACCATCGCGTGCCCGGCCTTCAAGGTGGGCCTCGACGGCCCGACCGAGATCGCGGGCACGCCCACTGGGGTCTACGACTGGATCCCGTTCACCTATCCATTCAACATGACCGGGCACCCCGGGGCCTCGGTGCCCTGCGGGTTCACCCGCGACAAGCTGCCCATCGGCCTGCAGATCCTGGGCCGGCGCTTCGAGGACGCCACCGTGTTGCGCGCCTCGGCCGCCTTCGAGCAGCTCGCGCCGTGGGCGGGGCTGCGGCCGCCCGTCTAAGTCATCGGAGGGCCCCTGGCCACTCCGACAATTCCTCGCCGACCTGTATTCTGGACGCGGCGCCTGAAATCTTGGGCATTGCGCGCCTCGCGGGCCGCGCGCGAGGCTGGGCGCCATGCACACGCAGCGCGCGCGGGCGGGTTACTCGCTGGTGGACGTGCTGGTGGCCCTCGCCATCGGCGGGGGGCTGCTGGCCGCGACCGTGACGCTGCTCCACCTGGGGTTGCGCGCCTGGCTCTGGGGCGCCGCGCGCGTGGAGGCGCAGCAGTCGGCCCGGTACGCGCTCGAGCGCATGGCGAGCGAGCTGCGCGAGGCCGGCTACGATCCCACCGTCGCCGGCATCGCGCCGGTGGTGGTGGCCGAGCCCACCCGCATCGCCTTCCAGCGCGACTTCAACGGCAACGGCGTGGTGGACCCCACCCGCGAGCGGGTGACCTATCTGCTGCGGCCGGGGGAGACCATCCTGCGCCGCGACGCGGGCGGGGGCGCCCAGCCCGTGATCGAGCGCGTGCGCGCGTTCCGCCTCACCTATCTCGACCGCGTTGGCCTGGAGACGGTGGATCCAGTGGCGGTCACCGCAGTGCGCATCCGGCTCGAGGTTGGGAGCGAGGGAGCCGCGGTTTTCATGGAGACGCAAGCCACCCTGCGGAATCTGCTCTGGTAAAATGGCGCTCGTGCGCCGTCTCCATCTCCTCGTCACGCTCGTCCTGATCGTCCTGGCCGCCGCGCCCTCGGGGTGCGAGACCGTACCCTATACGGGGCGCCGCCAGCTCCAGCTCATCAGCGCCGGCGAAGAAGCGCAGATGGGCGTGCAGGCCTACCAGCAGATCGTCGGCAAGGCGCCGCAATCCACCGACGCGCAGGTCAATGCCATGGTCCAGCGGGTGGGCAGCCGGATCGCGGCGGTGACCGACCTCAAGTATCAGTGGGAGTTCCGGGTCATCGCGGACGACAAACAGGCCAACGCCTTCGCGCTCCCGGGCGGCAAGGTGGCCGTCTACACCGGCATCCTGCCGATCACGCGCGACGAGGCCGGGCTGGCCGCGGTGCTGGGCCACGAGATCGGCCATGTGCTCGGCCGTCACGGCGGCGAGCGGCTGAGCCAGCAGGTGGGCGTGCAGACCGCCACCCAGGTCCTGGCGGGCATGGCCAGCAGCAACCCGGCCACCGTTCAGCTCGTGAGCGCCGCGCTGGGCGCCGGCGCCTCGGTGGGGGTGCTGTTGCCCTGGGGCCGGGCGCAGGAGTCGGAGGCGGACCATCTCGGGCTCATCCTGATGGCGAAGGCGGGCTACCACCCGCGCGCGGCGCTCGAGCTGTGGAAGCGCATGGCCGAGGCCGCCAAGGGCCAGCGCCCCTCCGAGTGGCTGTCCACGCATCCCTCCGAGGCCACCCGCATCCAGCAGATCGAGGGCTGGCTGCCGGAGGCCATGAAGTACTACAAGCCTTGATCGAAGGGGGCCCGTTCTGAAGTCTTAGAGGGGGCCCCCTCCGAGCCTCCCCCAGAAGGGTTGCGCCGGCGGAGCCGGCGCTCGAACCGATGTTGGCTGCCGGGCTGGCTCTCTACCTACGGTAGCTCCCACCACGGCACCCCCCAACCAGTGGGCTCGGGGGTGAGCCGGAATGGCCTTGAAAATCCGCAGTTTTCGCTTGACACCCCCAAGCGACCCCCACTAGGATGGTCCCTCGAAGTGGGATGAAATCCCATGAAGTGCCATTAGAGGCTCCGCCGGTGGGGATTGGGCCCGGCTGGGGGGGACATTGTTTCGGGGACATTTCCGGCACACGATCGACCCGAAAGGGCGGCTCAGCATCCCGGCGAAGTTCCGCGAGGTGTTGCGCGAGGCGGGAAGCGACCGGCTCGTGATGGCGCCCAACGCCACGTCCCTCGACGTGTACCCGGAAGACAAGTGGCGCGAGCTCGAGGAGCGCGTGAACGCGCTGCCGAAGCTCGATCCAGATCGCCGGCGCTTCCAGCACGCGTATCTCTCCGCGGGTCTCGACGTGGTCCTCGATCCACACGGACGCATCCAGATCCTTCAGGACTATCGCGAGCGCGCCGCGCTCGCGAAGAACGTGATGATCATCGGCATGATGGATCACTTCGAGATCTGGGACGACGATCGCTGGTCGCACTACCAGCGTGAGCAGACCGGCCCACTCGACGACCTCCGCGAGCGCCTCGCCGCGAAAGGCGTCTGAGCCATGCACAGCAAACGGCACGAGAACAGCAAACGGCACGACTCGAGGGCAGTTGCACGGCGAGGTGAAGCCGAAGGCGCGCCGAGCGCATTTGAAAGAGATGCTTCCGGGAGCAGCAGGATGGATTCCGTACACGCACCGGCAGAGCACGTTTCCGTTCTCCTCGACGAGGTGACCTTCCTCCTCCGCCCTCGACGCGGCGGCTGGGTGGTGGACGGGACCATCGGCATGGGCGGGCACGCGGAGCAGCTCCTGGAGCGGGCGGGCGGCGACACCCACCTGCTCGGCCTCGACCGCGATCCCGAGGCGCTCACGCGCGCGGCACGCCGGCTCGCCCGCTTCGGCGCGCGCGTGGTGCTGCAGCACGGCAGCTTCCGCCACCTCGGGGCGCTCGCGACGCGCGCGGGCGTGGAGCGCGCCAGCGCGGTGCTCCTCGACCTCGGGTTCTCCTCCTATCAGATCGACGAATCCGGGCGTGGCTTCTCGTTCCAGGGCGGGGAGCCCCTCGACATGCGCTTCGATCCCACCGAGGGCGCGACCGCCGCCGAGCTGCTCGGCCGGCTGCCTGCCGAGGAGATCGCGGGCCTGCTCACCGAATACGGCGAGGAGCGTCACGCCCGGCGCATCGCGCGCGCGCTCGTGGAGCAGCGCCGCCGCGCCCCGCTCTCGACCACCGCCGATCTGGTGTCGGTGGTGAAGCGCGCGGTGCCGCGCGCGGCCTGGTCCAAGCGCACCCACGTGGCCACCCGCACCTTCCAGGCGGTGCGCATGGCGGTCAACGACGAGCCGGGCGCCCTCGCCGAGGCGCTGCCGCAGGCGGCCGCGCTCCTCGAGGACGGGGGCCGGCTCGGCGTCATCTCGTTCCACTCCGGCGAGGACCGGGTGGTCAAGCGCGCGTTCCGCTCGCTGGCCGGCCAGGGCTACGTGGAGCTCGAGCCCTCGCCGGTGACGGCGGGGCGCGAGGAGACGGCACACAACCCGCGGGCCCGCAGCGCGAAGCTGCGCGTGCTCGCGCGTCAGGAGGCGGCATGAGCACCCGGTCCATTCGGAGAAGCGCTCCGCAGTCCGCGTGGGGTCACGAGCATCGCGCCCGGCAGCACGAGACGGTTCGCCGTCATCGCGAGAGCGACCGGCGCCGGCTCCGCTCCATGGCCAACGCGGTGGTGGGCGCCGGCCTCGCGGTGACCCTGGTGCTGGGCGTGGTGGGACTGCGCGTGCAGCAGGTGCGGCTCTCGTATCGTCTCGACGCGCTCCGCCAGGCCCGCGCCGACGTCGAGGAGACCAACCGGCGCCTCCGGGTCGAGATGGCGACGCTCAAGTCGCTCTCGCGAATCGAGGGCAAGGCGCGCACCGAGCTCGGCATGGTGGCGCCCGGCCGCGATCAGGTGCGGCTCGCGCGCGAATTCGTCCAGGGCGGCGGCGGCGCCGTCGGACTAGACCGGCCCTCGGTCGTGGCCGAGCGCGCCATCCCCCGCGCCTTCGGAGTCCGCTAGCGGGGCCACATGACCGAGCTCCGGACGGAGGGCCTGAGAAGCCGCGCGCTGGTCTTCGCCGCGTGCCTGGCCATTGCCTTCCTCGGGCTCCTCGGCCGGCTCACCTATCTCCAGATTCTCAAGCACGACGAGTACTCGCGCCTCGCCGAGAGCCAGCACGCCAAGACCGTCCCGCTCCGGCCCAAGCGCGGGCCCATTCTCGATCGCACCGGCCAGGCCCTCGCGGTGTCCTCGCGCGCCGACACGCTCTACGTCACGCCCGCGAAGGTGGAGGACGCGGGCCGCCTGGCCGCGCGGCTCGCCCCGATCCTGGGCGAGCCGGCCCGCGAGGTGGCGCGCAAGCTCACCGCTTCCAAGAAGTTCGCGCCGGTGCGCCGCCGCCTCACCCCCGACATGGCGCGCGCGGTGCGCGGGCTCCGGGACCCGTCGCTCACCCTGGTGGACGACAGCCTGCGCCTCTATCCCAACCGGGAGCTGGCCGCCCAGCTGATCGGCTTCGAGGGCGCCGAGGGCCGGGGGCTCGCGGGCATGGAGCAGGTCTGGGACGCGCATCTGGCCGGCGTCGAGGGCCGCGCGGTGGTCGAGCGGGACGCCCTCGGCCGCGAGATGACGGGCGCGCCCATCGTGCTCAAGCCCTCGGTGGCGGGGCAGGGGATCGTGCTCACCATCGATGCCACGCTCCAGTACCTGGCCGAGAAGGAGGTGGACGCGGCGTGGCGTCGGACCGGGGCCAAGTCGGCGATGGCGGTGGCGATGGATCCGCGCACCGGCGAGATCCTGGCCATGGCGATCCGTCCCACCTTCAACCCGAACAGCTTCGCGAGCGCCACCGACGACGACCGCCGGGCCCGCGCGGTCACCGATCCCTTCGAGCCCGGGTCCACCTTCAAAGTGATCATGGCGGCCTCCGCCCTGGAGGAGGGCGTGGTGCGGCCGACCGATCGGCTGTACGCCGAGAACGGGGCCATCACGGTGGCGAGCGCGACCATCCACGACTGGAAGAAGTACGGCTGGCTCACCTTCGCCGAGGTGCTCCAGAACTCCTCCAACGTCGGCTCGATCAAGGTCGGCCTGTCGCTCGGCAAGGAGCGCTACTACAAGTACGTGACCGGGTTCGGCTTCGGGGCGCCGACCAATCTGGGCCTGCCCGGCGAGAGCCGCGGCCAGCTCCGCCCGCCTGCCCAGTGGTCCGGCCTTTCGCTCGCGACCCTGTCGATCGGCCAGGAGATCTCGGTGACCGCGGTGCAGATGGTGGCCGCCTTCGGCGCGGTGGCCAACGGCGGCCGCCTGATGCAGCCCCAGATCATCCGCGCGGTGCTCGACGCGCAGGGGCGCGAGGTCCGCGCGTACGAGCCCAAGACGGTACGGCAGGTCATCAGCCCCGAGACGGCGCGGACCCTTACCGAGATGATGGTCAACGTGGTGGCCAACGGCACTGGGCGCCACGCGGCCATCCCCGGCTACGACGTGGCGGGCAAGACCGGCACCGCCCAGAAAATGGATCCGGCGACCAAGCGCTACTCGCGCGCCCCGGGGGTGCTCTCCTTCGTGGGCTTCGTGCCCGCCGACGACCCGCGGCTGGCCATGATCGTGCTGCTCGACGAGCCCAAGAACGAGAAGTGGGGTAGCGAGGCGGCGGCACCCATGTTCGCGGCCATCGGCCGCGAGGTCCTGCGCTATCTCAACGTGCCACCGCGGGACAGCAGCCCGGTGCCCATCGTGCGCGGGGAGGTCGTGGCCGCCGGGCCGGATCGCCCGCGGGCCACCCCGGCGGCGGGGCGGGGCCTGGGCGCCGATCTGGCGCCGGCTCTCGTCGAGGCGGCAGCCGCCGGCTCCGACGGGCAACCCGTGATGCCGCGGCTCGCGGGGCTGTCGCTGCGGCAGGCCATGGAGGCCCTCGCGCCCCACGGTGCGCGGCTCGAGATCACGGGCCGCGGGGTCGTGACGAGTCAATCGCCGCTACCCGGCGCGCCGCTGCCGGCGGGCGCGGTGTGCCGCCTGCACCTGACGCCTCCGGGCGGCCGGATCCCCGGCGCGGTGGCCGCGAGCGTGCAACCGTGAGGACATGAGCGACACGCCAGTGCCAACCTCCACGCTGCTCGAAGCGCTGCCGGACAAGACGGTGCTGGGCCCCCTGCCCGGCCGGGTGACCGGCATCGCCTACGATTCGAGGAAGGTGGCGCCGGGCGAGCTCTTCGTGGCGATCCCGGGCTTCAAGCAGGACGGGCGGCGCTTCGCCACCGATGCGGTCGGGCGCGGGGCGGCCGCGGTGGTCGCCGAGGGCGCCGATCCGCTGCCGGGCAGCGCCGCCGCGCGGATCATCGTGCCGTCCTCGCGCGAAGCGCTGGCCCGCCTCGCCGACGCGTACTACGGCCACGCTTCGGAGCGCCTGACCGTGGTCGGCATCACTGGCACCAACGGCAAGACCACCACGTCGCTGCTGGTCGAGGCGCTCCTCGGTGTGGGGGGGCGGCCCACCGGCGTGATCGGCACCATCCAGTATCGCGTGGGCGACCAGGCCGAGGCCGCGAGCCAGACGACACCGGAGGCGCCGGAGCTGCAGGCGCTGCTGGCGCGCATGGTGCGGGCGCGGGTCGGCGGGGCGGCGATGGAGGTCTCCTCGCACGCGCTCTCCCTCCATCGGGTGGACGGCATCGAGTTCGACGTGGCGGTGTTCACCAACCTGACCCAGGACCACCTCGACTTCCACCGGACGCTCCCGGCCTATCGCGACGCGAAGGCGCGGCTGTTCGCGCTGCTCGCGGCGGGCCGGAAGCCCCGGCGTGCCGCGGTCGTGAACACGGACGACCGGGCTGGAGCCGCCATGCTCGCGGCGGCCGCAGCTGATGCCCGCGTGCGGCTCCTGACCTTTGGTCTCTCGGGCGGCCTCCAAGGGCGGGCCGAGCTGCGGCCGCGCCACTGGGAGTCGGGTAAGGACGGGATCCGGCTCCAGGTCGATTCTTCCCAGGGCCCGATCGAGATCACCTCCCCGCTGGTGGGCGAGCACAACGTGATGAATCTCCTGGGGGCGGTCGGCGTCGGACTGGCTCTGGACATGGAGCCCCGGCAGATCGGCCCGATCCTCTCCCGCGTGACCACGGTGCCCGGACGGTTCGAGCGGGTGGAGGCCGGCCAGCCCTTCCTAGTGGTCGTGGACTACGCGCATACCCCGGACGCGCTCGAGCGCGTGCTCACCACCGCGCGCAAGCTGCTGCAGCCCGGGGCGCGGCTCGGGGTCGTCTTCGGCTGCGGCGGCGACCGCGACCGGACCAAGCGGCCCATCATGGGCGGCATCGCCGGACGTCTGGCCGATCGGGCGTGGGTCACCTCCGACAACCCGCGCAGCGAGGAGCCGGAGGCGATCCTGGCCGAGGTCGAGACCGGCATTCCCCCCGAGGCTGCGGGCCGCTACGAGGCCATCGCGGACCGTCGCCGGGCCATCGAGGGCGCAGTGGCGTGGGCGAGCGAGGGGGACGTGCTGGTGATCGCGGGCAAGGGGCATGAGACCTATCAGGTCGTCGGCTCGGAGGTGTTGCCTTTCGACGACCGGGAGGTGGCTCGGACGGCCCTGCTCGAGCGCGGCGGATCCGGAGGGCGGGCATGGCGGCGCTGAGCGTCGAGGACGTGGTGCGCGGCACTCAGGGCGCCCTGGTGGCGGGCGACCTCGGGGTACCGGTGACCGGCGTCAGCATCGACAGCCGCAGCCTGGGCATCGGAGCGGCCTTCTTCGCCATCCAGGGCCCACACCGTGATGGCCACGCCTTCCTCCGTGACGCGGCAGCGCGTGGAGCCGCCTGCTTGATCGTCCACAATCTCCCCGACGATCTGCCCCCGTCGGTCCCCACCGTCCTCGTAGACGACACGACCCGGGCCCTCGGGCGGCTCGCCGCCTACCACCGCGCGCGCTTCGCGATTCCGGTGGCGGCGGTGACCGGCTCCAACGGCAAGACCACGACCAAGGAGATGATGGCCGGGGTGCTCGAGGCGCTGGGCCCCGTTCTCAAGCCGGAGGGCAGCTTCAACAACCAGTGGGGGCTGCCGCTGACCCTGCTCCGCCTGGGTCCCGAGCACCGGGCGCTGGCGCTCGAACTGGGGGCAAACACGCCGGGTGAGATCACGGCCCTCGCCGCGATCAGCCGGCCCACGGTGGGCGTGGTCACGGTGGTCTCGAGCGCCCATACCGAGTTCTTCGGCTCCCTCGAGGGGGTGGCCACCGAGAAGAGCGCGCTCGTGCGCGCGATCCCGGCCGACGGGGCGGTCGTGCTCAACGCCGGCGACCCGCGGGTGCTGGCCATGCACGTAGAGAGCCGGGCGCGCGTGCTCTACTTCGGCACCCGGCCCGGCGCCGACGTCTTCACGACGGAGCCGGTGGAGGACGACGGCGAAGGCCTCCGCTTCACCCTCGCGGCCGGCACCGCCCGGCGCCCGGTTCGGCTCGGCTTCGCGGGCCGCCACAACGTCACCAACGCGCTGGCCGCCGCCGGGGTCGGGCTGGCGCTCGGGCTCTCCCTCGAGCAGATCGGCCGCGGTCTCGAGGCTGCGCGCCCGGCCAAGGGCCGCTGCGTCTGGCGCCGGGCGGGACGCTTGCTCATTCTCGATGACACCTACAACGCGAATCCGACCTCGGTGAGCGCGGCGCTGCAGACCCTGGCCGCCGTGGAGGCGCGACGCCGCGTCGTGGTCCTGGGCGACATGCTGGAGCTGGGCGAGATCAGCGACACCGCACACCGCGAGATGGGGAGCGCGGTGGCCGGGTCGGGCGCGGCCGAGTTCGTCGGGATGGGCCGGTGGGCGCAGGTGGCGGTGGAGGCGGCCCGGCAGGCCGGGCTCACCGAGAGCCATCACGTGACCACGTTCGAGGACGCGGTGGCGCTGCTGCTCAAGCGGCTGGCGCCCGGCGACGCCGTGCTCGTCAAGGGCTCCCGGGACATGCGCATGGAGCGCGTGGTGGATGCGCTCATGGCCCGCTTCGGAGGAGATGATGCCTGATGCTCTACGAGCTCCTGGTGCCGCTCGCCAAGTACCACACCGCCTTCAACGTCTTCCGGTACATCACGTTCCGGACCGCGATGGCGACGGTCACCGCGCTGGTGATCTCCTTCATCCTGGGGCCGTGGCTCATCAACCGGCTGCGCCAGATGCAGCACGGGGAGAGCTCGGTCCGGGAAGACACGCCGGAGCGGCATCGCGCGAAGGCGGGGACGCCCACCATGGGCGGCATCGGCATCCTGGTGGCGATCCTGGCCTCCACCCTGCTCTGGGCCAACCTGCGCAACCGCTACGTCTGGGTGCTGATCCTGGCCACCGCCGGGTTGGGGCTGATCGGGCTCAAGGACGATTGGAAGAAGCTCAAGACGCGCCGGGGCATCTCGGCCCGCGAGAAGTTCGGGGCCCAGATCCTGCTGGTCGGGCTGCTCATGGGCTGGCTCTATTTCTGGCCGCCCGACGGCTTCACCACGAGCGTCGTGATCCCCTTCTTCAAGGGGTGGCTCCTGACCTTCGGCTGGATGTGGGTCGGCTTCGCGATCCTGGTGATCGTGGGCTCCTCCAACGCGGTGAACCTGACCGATGGGCTCGACGGACTCGCCATCGGGCCCATCGTGACCGCGGGCGGTGCCTTCGCGGTGATCGCCTACCTCACCGGCAATTTCCGGGCCGCCGAGTACCTGCGCATCCTGAACGTCAAGGGCACCGGCGAGCTGACGATCTTCTGCGGCGCGCTGGTGGGCGCGGCGCTGGGGTTTCTCTGGTTCAACAGCTACCCGGCGCAGGTCTTCATGGGCGACGTGGGCTCGCTGGCGCTCGGCGGAGCCCTCGGCACCCTGGCTGTCCTGACCAAGTCGGAGCTGCTGCTGCCGCTCATCGGTGGCATCTACGTGGTGGAGGCGGCCTCGGTCATCATCCAGGTCGCGTCGTTCAAGATGACGGGGCGGCGCGTCTTCCGAATGGCGCCGCTGCACCATCACTACGAGATCAAGGGCTGGGCGGAGCCCAAGATCATCGTCCGCTTCTGGATCGTGTCGATCATGCTGGCGCTCCTGGCCCTGACCACCCTCAAGCTGAGATAGGGAAGGGAGACTGACATGCTTTCGAAGGCGGTGGGGGGGGATGGGGGAGGAGCGGCGCTCGCTCCCCCCCATTCGAGAAAAGAAGAGGCGAGAATCACTATGGCAATGCTGAGCAGCGACAACACGCGCGGTGCGAGGTACCGCGAATCGCTCGCGGGCAAGACCATCGCGGTGGTGGGGCTGGCCAAGAGCGGGGTGGCGGCGGCCCGGCTGCTGTGCCGGCTCCGCGCCCGCGTGCTCGCCTCCGATTCGAGCCCGCTCGAGGCCCTGGCCGCGGAGGCCCGCGCGCTCGATCGCGAGGGCTGCGCGCTGTGGGGGGGCGGGCATCCCGACGCCGCGTTCGTGGGCGCGGATCTGGTCGTCGTGAGCCCGGGCGTACCGCTCGAGCTGCCCGCCCTGGCCGCGGTGCGCGCGCGCGAGGTGCCGATCATCGGCGAGCTCGAGCTGGCGTGGCGGGTGATGGAGGCCGACGCGATCGCGATCACCGGCACCAACGGCAAGACCACCACCACCGCGCTCACCGGCGAGCTGCTGCGCACCCAGGTGCGGCCGGTGCTGGTGGGCGGCAACATCGGGACCCCGCTGGCCGAGCACGCGCTCGAGTTCCCCGGCGACGGGCTCGTCGTCGCGGAGACCTCCAGCTTTCAGCTCGACACGATCGAGCTGTTCCGCCCTCGGGTCGCCGCGATCCTCAACGTCACGCCGGACCACCTCGATCGCCACGGGACCTTCGCGCGCTACGTGGACGCCAAGGCCCGGATCTTCGCCAACCAGACCCCGACCGACTGCGCGGTGCTGAACGCGGACGATCCGGTCACCGCGGGTCTCGCGGGGCGCGCGCGGGGCCGCGTGATCTGGTTCAGCCGGCTCACCACGCTGACCCACGGGGTGTTCATCTACGACGGCTGGATCGTGGCCAAGCTCAACGGCTCCACCGAGCGGATCTGCCCGGTGGGCGAGATCACGCTACGCGGCCCGCACAACGTGGAGAACGTGCTGGCCGCGACCGCGTGCGCCTTGTGGACGGGCATGGCGCCCTCCGCGATCCGCCGCGGCATCGCCGCCTTCCGCGGGGTGGCCCACCGCATCGAGCGGGTGCACGACGACCGCGGGGTCGTCTACTACAACGACTCCAAGGGCACCAACGTGGACTCCACCATCAAGGCACTCGAGAGCTTCACCGAGCCGGTGGTGCTGATCGCGGGCGGCAAGGGCAAGGGGCAGGACTTCGGGCCGCTCGCCGCGGCGGCGCGCGGCCGCGTGCGCCACGCGGTCCTCATCGGCCAGGATCGCGGTCAGATCCGTGCCGCGCTCGAGCCCGCGGGTATCCCGGTGGAGGACGCGGAGTCCATGGACGACGCGGTACGCCGGGCGCGCGAGGCGGCCCGGGTCGGCGACGTGGTGCTGCTCTCGCCGGCCTGCGCGTCGTTCGACATGTTCCGCAACTTCGAGCACCGCGGCGACGTGTTCAAGTCCGTGGTGCGGGCGCTGGTCGGCTGATGCCGCGGAAGCTCACGCCCGATCTGCCCCTCTTCGGAGTGGTGGTGGCGCTCGTGTGCGTGGGCGTGGTGATGGTCTACTCGGCGAGCGCCATCGTGGCCGCCGATCGTTTCCACGATCCGTTCTTCTTCCTGAAGAAGCAGCTCTTCTGGGCCGTGCTCGGGCTCGGCTGCCTGTGGGGCGGCATGCTGCTCGACTACCGGTGGCTCGAGCGGCTGGTGATGCCGCTGCTCGTCCTCTCCTTCGCGCTGCTGGTGCTGGTCCTGGTGCCGCCCTTCGGCCAGTCCATCAACGGCACCCGGCGCTGGTTCCATCTGGGCCCGGTGTCGTTCCAGCCGGTGGAGCTGGCCAAGTTCTCGCTCGTGCTCTACCTCGCCTCCTTCCTCACGGGCCGGCAGGAGATCATCGGGCGGTTCACCGAAGGGCTGCTGCCGATCCTGCTGGTGGCGGGCGGGATGGCCGCGCTCACCCTGCTCCAGCCCGATCTGGGAAATGGCCTGGCCCTCATCATCCTGACCCTGGCCCTGGCCTACCTGGCGGGGGCGCGCGTGCGGCACATGGTGGCCATCGCGGGCTGCGCCCTGCCCGCGGTGGTGGCGCTCATCGCGATGAAGCCGTACCGGTGGCGGCGGATGGTGGCCTTCGTGAACCCGTGGGATGATCCGCAGGGCAGCGGCTTCCAGATCATCCAGTCTTTCCTGGCCCTGGGCTCCGGGGGCTGGGTCGGGGTGGGGCTCGGCGACTCCAAGCAGAAGCTCTTCTACCTGCCGGAGCCGCACACCGATTTCATCTTCGCCATCATCGGCGAGGAGCTGGGGCTGGTGGGCACCACCGCCATCGTCGGGCTCTTCGCGCTGCTCATCTGGCGCGGCCTGCGCGTCGGGCTGCGCGCGCCGGACGCCTTCGGCGCCTATCTGGGGCTCGGCCTCACCATCATGCTGGCGACGCAGACCCTCGTGAACCTGGGGGTGGTGACCGGGGCGCTGCCCACCAAGGGGCTGCCGCTGCCCTTCATCTCCTTCGGGGGCTCCGCGCTCCTCATGACCATGTTCTCGGCGGGGGTGCTGCTCAACATCTCGCAGCACGGAACCCGCGACCGAGAGGGGTTCCGGGTGAGGCCCGCCTGATGTTCAAGAGGTACCAGCACATCCACTTCGTGGGCATCGGCGGCGTCGGCATGAGCGGCATCGCGGAGGTGCTGCTGACCCTCGGCTACCGCGTCACCGGCTCGGATGCCCGCCGCAGCGAGACGGTGGAACGTCTCGAGCGCCTGGGGGCCAAGGTCTTCCTGGGCCACGCCGCGGCCCACGTGGAGGGCGCGCACGTGGTGGTCTATTCTTCGGCGGTGGCGCGCGACAACGTGGAGGTGCAGACCGCGCGACAGCGCGGGCTGCCGGTCATCGCGCGGGCCGAGATGCTGGCCGAGCTGATGCGGCTCAAGTACGGCATCGCGATCGCGGGCACCCACGGCAAGACCACCACCACCTCGATGGTGGCGGCGGTGATGGGCGCGGGCGGCTTCGATCCCACCGTGGTGGTGGGCGGGCGCGTGCACGGGCTCGGTACCAACGCGCGCCTCGGGCAGGGCGAGTTCCTGGTGGCCGAGGCCGACGAGTCGGACGGGTCGTTCCTGAAGCTGACCCCGACCATCGCGGTGGTGACCACGGTGGACGCCGAGCACCTCGACCACTACGCGGACCTCGACGCGATCGTGTCCGCCTTCCTCGCCTTCGTCAACAAGGTGCCGTTCTACGGCTCGGCGGTGGTGTGCCTCGACGACCCCAACATCCAGCGGATGATCCCGCGTATCGAGAAGCGCGTGGTGACCTACGGGCTCGAAGCGGGCGCCGATCTGACCGCGCGGCGGATGCAGTTCGTCGAGATGCGGTCGACCTTCGAGGTGGTGCACCGCGGCGTAACCCTCGGAACGATCACTCTTCAGCTCCCGGGTCGGCACAACGTGCTCAACGCGCTGGCCGCCGCCTCGGTGGGGCTCGATCTCGAAGTGCCGTTCGAGAAGATCGCGCCGGCGCTCGCCGCGTTCGCGGGTGTCCAGCGTCGGTTCCAGATCCGGGGCGAGGCTCAGGGCGTGCTCGTCGTCGACGACTACGGCCATCACCCCGCCGAGATCCGCGCGACCCTCGCCGCCGCCAAGGCGGGGTTCGACCGTCGGGTGATCACGGTGTTCCAGCCGCATCGCTACTCGCGGACGCAGCACCTGCGGGACGACTTCCTGACCGCGTTCTATCAATCCGACATCCTCATCGTCATGGACATCTATGCGGCGGGCGAGGCGCCGATCCCCGGCGTCCACTCCCGTGATCTTGCCGACGGCATCGCGGCCCACGGACACCGGGAGGTGCTCTACATGGGTGGCGACCGCGCGGCCATCGTCGACTACCTGTGCGAATCCACGAGACCGGGTGATCTCGTGCTCACTCTCGGGGCGGGCGACGTGGGGCAGCTGGGCGGAGACCTGCTCAGGCGCCTCGGCCCGGACTCCAAGACACCGTCCAAGAGGAGATAACACATGCTGGGAGAGATCCGAGGCGAGGTCCGATTCAAGGAGCCCCTCAGCTTCCACACCTCCTTGCGAATCGGAGGCCCCGCGGACATCTTCATCGTCCCACAGGACGTGGAGGATATCCGGCTCGCGCTGTCCTTCGCGGAGCGGGAGCAGCTCTCGCTCGACGTCATCGGGGGCGGCAACAACCTGCTCGTGAGCGACCGCGGGGTCCGCGGGGTCGTGCTCAAGCTCGAGGGCTGCCTCGGCCGCGCCGAGTTCAACGGCGAGGAGGCGGTCGCCGGCGCGGGGGTGAGCCTGTCCGCGCTGATCCGCGAGGCGGCCGCGCTGAACCTGGGCGGCATCGAGTGCCTGGTCGGCGTGCCCGCCACGGTGGGCGGCGCCGTCGCCATGAACGCGGGCACGCCCGACGGCGGCATCGCCGACTTCATCTCCGCGGTGTACTTCCTCCATCCGGACGGCACCCTCGGCGAGTTCAAGCCGGGAGCCAGCTCGTTCAGCTATCGCATGTTCGCGGCGCCGCCCGGCGCGGTGCTGATCGGAGCGCGGCTGCAGCTCCACCGGCGGCCGTTCGCGGAGATCCAGAAGGACATCAAGGTGCGGCTCAAGCAGAAGAAGGCGACGCAGCCGCTGGCCCTGGCCTCGGCGGGCTGCGTGTGGCAGAACCCGGCGGGGGAGACCGCATCGCGGCTCATCGAGAAGGTGGGCCTCAAGGGCAAGCGGCTGAACGGCGCCGAGATCTCGGCCAAGCACGCCAACTTCATCGTCAATCGCGGCGGCGCCAGCGCGACCGACATCAAGGCCCTGATGCAGCTCACCCTCGACCGCGTGCGCAACCACTTCGGCGTCACGCTCGAGCCCGAGATCAAGACCATGGGGGAGATTTGAGAGCTTCAGTAGTTTCACCGCGCGGTGGCCGGGCGAAGCTCGAGGATCTCGCCGAGCGCGGCCGCGCCATGGAGCGTCAGCGCGTGTCCCGCGCGCGGCTGGCTCGGCGTCTGACCCGCCGCGCGAGGTGGGTGACCGCGCGCGCCGTGCCGATGGGGGCGGCGCTCGTGGTGCTCCTGGGCGCGGGGCTCGGCGCGCTGTGGCTCTTCACCTCGCCGCGCTTCGCGGTCACCGAGGTGGCGGTGGCGGGAGCGAGCCGTCTCACGCCGGAGGAGATCGTGGCCGCGTCCGGCATCGGCCCCGGCACCAACCTCTTCCGCCTGGACCAGGGCGCGGTGGTCGCCCGGCTCGAGGCGCTGCCGCTGGTGCGGCGCGCCGGAGTGGTGCGGCGCTTCCCGAATCGGGTCACCCTCGCGGTGGAGGAGCGCCGCCCCTTCACGCTCGCCCACGCCGGGCGGCTGCACTGGATCGACGAGCAGGGGGTGAGCCTGGGGGCCGAGCCGCGCGCGGTGGCTCCGAAGGCACCCGTGATCACCGGGCTGAGCCCGGCCGACCTGGGGGCGGGCGCCCCGTCGCCGCGGGTGGCGGCCGGTATCTCGCTGCTGCGGGTCCTGCTGCGCGCGGAGAGCGCGCTGCTCCAGCAGATCTCCGAGATCGACGTGAGCCGGCCCGACGGGCCGGTGCTCTACACGGTGGAGGGTGTCGAGGTCCGGCTGGGGGCCGAGGATTGGGAAGCGCGGCTGGGTCGGCTGCAGGGCGTGCTCGCCCAGATGCGGGCGGGCGGCGAGGCAGTCACCGCCATCGATCTGCGGTTCCGCGACCAGGTCGTTCTCAAGACCCTGACGAGGTGAGGAGGGTAATGGCCAGATCCCGAGTACGGCAGGTGATCGCCGGGCTGGACGTGGGCACGACCAAGATCTGCTGCGTCATCGCCGACTGGTCGCCCACCGGCAACCTGGACATCATCGGTGTCGGCGTGAGCCCGTCGCGCGGGCTGCGCAAGGGCGTGGTGGTCAACATCGACTCGACGGTGGAGTCCATCAAGCACGCGGTGGCCGAGGCGGAGGAGATGGCGGGCGTGGAGATCGCCTCGGTGATCGCGGGGGTCGCGGGCGGCCACATCCGCGGCATCAACAGCCGCGGGGTGGTGGCGGTCTCCGGCAAGCATCGCGAGGTGAGCCCGACCGACGTCGACCGGGCGCTCGACGCGGCCCGCGCGGTGAACCTGCCGCAGGACCGAGAGATCATCCATGTGCTCCCCCAGACCTTCCTGGTCGACGACCAGGACGGGGTCAAGGAGCCGCTCGGCATGTCCGGGGTGCGGCTGGAGGTCGAGGTGCACCTCGTCACCGGGGCGACCACCTCGGTGCGGAACGTGGTCCGCAGCGTCAACCGCGCCGGGCTGCAGGTGCAGGACCTGGTCCTGGAGCCGCTCGCCTCGGCGGAAGCGGTGACCTCGACGGAGGAGAAGGAGCTCGGCATCCTCCTCATCGACCTGGGAGGCGGGACCACCGACGTGGCCCTCTTCCGCGACGGCGCGGTCTGGCACACGGGCAGCCTGCCGCTCGGCGGCGACCACATCTCCAACGACATCGCGGTCGGGCTGCGCACTCCCACCGCCGACGCCGAGGAGCTGAAGAAGCGGCACGGCTGTGCCCTGACCGCCCTCGTCCGAGAGGACGAGGTGGTCGACGTGCCGAGCGTGGGCGGGCGCAAGGCGCGCCAGCTCTCGCGCCAGATCCTCTCCGAGATCATCCAGCCGCGCGTCGAGGAGATCTTCACCCTGGTGGCGCGCGATCTGGTGCGGGGCGGGCTCAACGACGTGGCCGCGGGCGGGGTGGTGGTCACCGGGGGCAGCTCGATCATGCAGGGCGTGCCCGAGCTGGCCGAGCAGGTGTTCGACCTGCCGGTGCGGCGGGGCGTGCCCGCGGGGCTCTCCGAGCTGGCCGACGTGGTGCAGAGCCCCATCCACGCCACCGCGGTGGGGCTGGCCCTCTACGGCGCGCGGGGCCACGGCGCCGGCGGGCCAACCGAAGTGGAAGACGGCACGCTGGTCGGGCGCACCGGCCGGCGACTGAAGGACTGGCTTGCGGAACTCTTCTAAGAAACGCGGCGAGAGAAAGACCTCGCGGGCCGCCGGACAGGCGGAGATCTTCTCGAACGTGCCGCCGGTCCGGGCGCGGCATTCACGGGCTCGATCCCCAAGGGGGGAATCCAAGGAGGACTCGATGGAGCACACTCAGGGTCGGCGGCCGGTCTTCGAGCTGGAAGAGGAGCGCGAGGCGGCGAAGATCAAGGTGATCGGCCTCGGCGGGGGCGGCTCCAATGCCGTCAACCGCATGATGGCCGCCTCCTTCACCGGCGTGGACTTCATCGTGGCGAACACCGATTTACAGGCCCTGCGCTCTTCTCCCGCTCCGGTGAAGCTCCAGCTCGGGGCGCGGCTCACCGCGGGCCTCGGCGCCGGCTCCGATCCCGAGGTCGGCAAGAACGCGGCGCTGGAGGACCGCGACGAGATCAAGCAGGTGCTCGAGGGCGCCGACATGGTCTTCGTGACCGCCGGCCTGGGCGGCGGCACCGGCACCGGCTCGGCGCCCATCGTGGCCTCGGTGGCCAGGGAGCTGGGCATCCTCACGGTGGCGGTGGTCACCAAGCCCTTCACCTTCGAGGGCCGCAAGCGCGCGCTCCAGGCGGAGGCCGGCATGGCCGAGCTCCGCGCGGTGGTGGACACCCTCATCGCGATCCCGAATCAGCGCCTGCTCGCGGTGGTCGACCGCGGGACGCCCTTGCTCGAGGCCTTCAAGGTGGCCGACACCGTGCTGCTCCAGGCGGTGCAGGGCATCTCGGACCTGATCCTGGTCCCGGGCCTGATCAACCTCGACTTCGCCGACGTGCGCACGATCATGTCCGGCATGGGCATGGCGCTCATGGGCACCGGGCACGGCAAGGGCGAGCATCGCGCGCTCGACGCGGCCCAGAAGGCGGTGGCGAGCCCGCTGCTCGACGAGACCTCGATCGAGGGGGCCCGCGGCATCCTCATCAACTTCACGGGCGGCCCCGATCTGTCCGTCCACGAGGTCGAGGAGGCCGCGCGCATCGTCCAGGAGGCCGCGCACGAAGAGGCCAACATCATCTTTGGCGCCGTGCTGGACGAGACCCTGCGCGACGAGGTGCGCATCACCGTCATCGCCACCGGCTTCACCGAGCGCAAGGAGGCGACGAGCCCCGGGCCCAAGGTGGTGCCGATCCCCTCGGGCCCGCGCACCGGCCCGACGCCCGCCAAGGACTGGCGGCGACGCATCGCGGATCTGCGCGCGGAGGGCGAGGAGGCGGCGGAGGAGGACCTGGATGTGCCGGCGTTCCTGCGCCGGCAAGCCGATTAGAGTCGGAGGGGGCCGCGACGGCCCCCTCCGAGGCCTCCCCCTCGAACAGATTGCGCCGGCGGAGCCGGCGCTCGAACGGAGGCATAGCAAGGGCGCTTCCCCTCTCCCCGTCGACGGGAGAGGGGAGTAAGCGCGCGGGGCGGGCCGTGAGAGAATGAGCGGGTGACGTCCCGCGCGCCGCGCTTTCACGGTGATCCGCCGCGCTTCATGACCTCCACCTTGCTGGAAGAGCACGGGCTCCCGCATCTCTTCACGACCCGGAATTTCCCGGGCATCGCACGCCCGACCGAGTCGCGCCCGCCCTTCGGCCCCGACGCGCGGCCGCTCCTGACCCCCCGTGGCCTCGCGGGCGAGCCGGCGTACGCGCGGCAAGTGCACGGCGCGACCGTGCTGCACGCCGAGCGAGGCGGACTCACCGGGCGTGCGGACGCGCTCACCACCGCTCGGCCCGGCCTGCCGCTCTGCGTCTCCACCGCCGACTGCTTGCCCGTCCTTCTCTACGACGCACGCGCCGGCCGGCTGGCCGCCGTCCATGCTGGCTGGCGCGGCACGGTGCAGTCCGTCACCCGCGCGGCCGTCCTGACGCTGGTCGAAGCGGGCAGCGCGGCCGCCGATCTCGTCGTCGCGATCGGCCCGTCCATCGGGCCGTGTTGCTACGAGGTGGACGCACCCGTGATCGCACGCCTGGAGGCGGCCTTCCCGGGTGGCGGGGAAGCCTGGGCGACGCCCAAAGGTCCGGGCAAGTGGATGCTCGATCTCTGGGGCGCCAACCGGGACCAGCTCATCGCCGCGGGCGTCCGGCCGGAGCGCATCGACCTGCTGCGGCTCTGCACCGGCTGCCGTCCCGACCTGCTCTTCTCCTATCGCCGCGAGCGCGGCGCGGGCCGCCTGGTCGCGGCGGCGGCGCTGCCCGGGTCTCTCGGGGTCCCGCCAACCGGGCCTGACGGCCCGGGGCCGGCATGCTAGAATCGCCCTCACTCATGCTGGACATACGCGCCAACCTCGGGCGGGTCCAGGAGGCCATCGCGCGGGCGTGCGCGCGGGCCGGTCGCTCTCCCGACGACGTCCTGCTCATCGCGGTCTCCAAGACGGTGGAAGCCGAGCGTATCCGGCTGGCCGTCGCGGCGGGGGTCGCCGCTCTGGGGGAGAACCGCGTCCAGGAGGCGCGGGACAAGATCGAGGCGCTGGGGCGGCCGGTGCCGTGGCACCTGATCGGGTCGCTGCAGACGAACAAGGCCCGGGATGCGACGCGGCTCTTCGACTGGATCCACTCGGTGGATCGGCTGGAGCTGGCCCAGGAGCTGTCGCGGCGCGCCCATGGGGGAGAGCGCGTGCTCAACGTGCTGCTACAGGTCAACCTGGGGGACGAGCCGCAGAAGGGCGGCGTGGCGTCCGCCGACGTGAAAAGGTTGTGCGATGCGGCCTGCGGCCTGCCTGGCCTGCGTGTCCGCGGCCTCATGGCGATTCCGCCAGTGGCGGAGGGTCCCGAGGCCACCCGGCCGAATTTCCGGCGGCTGCGCGAGCTGCGGGATCAGCTCGGGCTCGAGCATTGCTCGATGGGCATGAGCGCGGACTTCGAGGTGGCCATCGAGGAAGGGGCGACCATGGTGCGCCTGGGAACCGCGATCTTCGGCCCCCGGGCGCCGCGCGCCTCCAAGGAGACGACGTGAGCATCAAGGACAAGAGGGTCGGTTTCCTGGGCGCGGGGAACATGGGGGAGGCCATGATCAAGGGCTTGCTCCAGACCGGCCTCGTGCCCGCCGCCGCCATCGCGGCCACCGACGTCCGCGCCGACCGCCTCCGGGAGGTGGCCAAGCAGTACGGCGTCCGCGCGGCTGCGTCGAACGTCGATCTGGTCGGCGGGGCCGACGTCGTGATCCTGGCCGTCAAGCCCCAGATCATGGGCGCGGTGCTGAAGGAGATCTCGGGGGCGGTGGACCGTGGGAAGCTCCTGATCTCGGTCGCGGCCGGGGTACCGGTGGCCACGCTGCGCGGTGGGCTGGGCAAGCCGGCCCGCCTGATCCGGGTGATGCCCAACACGCCCGCGCTCGTGCTCGAGGGCGTCACCGCGATCGCGCGGGCCGACGGGCTCGACGCCGGGGACCTCGAGATGGCCCAGGAGCTGTTCGGGGCGGTGGGGCGCGTGGTGGTGCTGGACGAAGACGCGCTCGATGCGGTTACCGGGCTCTCCGGATCCGGGCCCGCCTACGTGGCCATCGTGATCGAGTCGCTGGCCGACGGGGGCGTGAAGATGGGCCTGGATCGGGCCACCGCGATGACGCTGGCCGCGCAGACCGTGCTCGGATCGGCGCGGCTCATCCTCGAGACCGGCGCGCATCCGGGCCAGCTCAAGGACATGGTGGCCTCCCCGGGCGGCACGACCATCGCCGGCATCGCGGCGCTGGAAGAGGGAGGCGTGCGGCGCACCTTCATCAGCGCGGTCGAGCGCGCGACGCTGCGCTCACGCGAGCTGGGAGGGAAGCGCTAGTGCCGGAGATGCTCAACTTTCTCGGCTGGCTGCTCAACGCGTACTCGTGGGTGATCATCGCGGCGGCCCTGATCACGTGGGTGAGCCCCGACCCGCGCAATCCCATCGTCCTGTTCCTGCGGCAGGTGACCGAGCCGGTGTTGGCCCCGGTACGGCGCCTCCTGCCGCCGTGGAAGACCGGCGGGCTCGATTTCTCCCCGCTGATCGTCATCATCGCCATCCAGTTCGTGGAGCGGGTCATCTTCCCGGGACTGCTCCGGGCGCTGTACTGAGGAGGAGGTCCGCCGTGCGCATTACGCCCATGGATATCCGCCAGCAGCAGTTCACCGTCCGGACGTTCCGCGGCTTCGACGTCCAGGAAGTCGACACCTTCCTCGAGGATCTGGCCGCCGACTACGAGGCCCTGCTGAAGGAGAACACCCTGCTGAAGGAGCACCTCCAGGCGGCCGAGGAGCGCACGCGCGGCCTCGAGCAGCGCGAGCGCATGCTGCAGGAGACGCTCGTCACCACGCAGCGGATGGTCGAGGAGATGAAGGACAACGCCCGGCGCGAGGCCCAGCTCCTGATCAAGGAGGCCGAGATGCAGGGCGAGAAGACCATCGAGGCCGCGCGCACCGCGGAGGCCGCCATCCAGGCCCAGATCAGCCAGCTCAAGCGGACCCGGCGACAGCTGGCCGAGTCGCTCCGGGCCACCGTGGACATGTACCAGCGGCTGCTCGACCAGGACCTGGAGGCGGATGCCAACCAAGGCGACGGCGGCTAGGCCCGAGGGCCTCCTGCTGGCCGTGCGGGTTCATCCTCGAGCCCGGCGCGACGAGGTCGTGGGCTGGGAGGGCTCGGTGTTGCGCCTGCGCGTGACCGCCGCGCCCCAGGACGGGGAGGCGAACCGCGCGGTGGCCGGCCTGCTGGCCGACGCCGTCGGCGTCGCGCCCTCACGCGTCGCGCTGGTCCGCGGCGCCGCCGCGCGCGACAAGCTCTTCCGGATCGAGCGGCTGTCCCTCGCGGAGGTGCAGGCGAAGATCCCCCGGAAGGGTGAGGGGCCGCAGTGATCTCGCCGGTCCGCTGGGCGGACGGGCGGCTCGTGCTGCTCGACCAGACCCGCCTGCCCACCGAGGAAGTCGAGCGCGCCTACGCCTCGTGGCAGGAGGTGGCCGAGGCCATCCGCTTGCTGGTCGTCCGCGGGGCGCCCGCCATCGGGGTGGCCGCGGCCTTCGGGGTGGTCCTGGCCGCGCGGCAGAGTGGCGCGGGCGACTCCGCCGCGCTGCTCGCCGATCTGGAGGAGGCGCTCAAGGGGCTGGCCGCGACGCGGCCCACCGCGGTCAACCTCTTCTGGGCGCTCGATCGGATGCGCCGGACGATCGACGCGGGGCGCGGCCTCCCGGTCGCGGCGCTGGGTGACCGGCTGCTCGCGGAGGCCCAGGCCATCCGGTCGGAGGACCTCGCGGCGAACCGCGCCATGGGCGCTCACGGCGCCGCCCTCGTGCCCGAGGGCGCGCGGCTCCTCACCCACTGCAACGCGGGCGCGCTCGCCACCACCGGCTACGGCACCGCGGTCGGCGTGATCCGCGCCGCCCACGAACGGGGCAAGCTCGGGCTGGTGTGGGTGGACGAGACGCGCCCGGTCATGCAGGGCTCCCGGCTCACCGCCTGGGAGCTCGCCAAGGAGGGCATCCCGCACCGGCTCATCTCCGACGTGGCGGCCGGGTTCGTGATGAAGCGCGGCGAGGTGGACCTGGTCGTGACCGGGGCTGATCGCATCGCGGCCAACGGCGACACCGCGAACAAGATCGGCACCTATTCGGTCGCGATCCTGGCCCGCCACCACGCCATCCCGTTCTACGTGGCCGCTCCCTACTCCACCATCGATCCCTCGATCCCGAGCGGCGCCTCCATCGTGATCGAGGAGCGCGACGCGGGAGAGGTGCGCGGCGTGGCGGGACGCCAGACCGCCCCCGCGGCCACCCCCGTGTTCAACCCGGCCTTCGACGTCACGCCCGCCGAGCTGATCACCGCCATCATCACCGAGCGCGGCGTCATCCGCCCCCCCTACCATTTTACGTAATCACCCTCTCCCCAAAGGGGAGAGGGTAGGGTGAGGGGGCCGTCATGTCCCGCAATCGAGAGATCGAAGGCGCCCGCCGGTACCACGACCGCACCGCGCACTCCCCCGAGTCGGTGCGGCAAAGCGGCCACATGCTCGAGTGGGACATCAAGCCGCTGCCCTTCAAGATCTACCCGGCCCTCGAGCCGCTCCGGCTGCCGACCGACCTGCCGGCGCTCGAGACCGACACCTTCGCCGCGCTGGCCCCAGGTGCCGCCATCGCCCGCCCGGCCATGTTGGACCTCGAGCGCCTCGCCGCGCTGCTCTACTTCTCGGCCGGCGTCACGCGCGTCAAGAGCTACCCGGGCGGTGCCCAGGTCCACTTCCGCGCCGCCGCGTCGACCGGCGCGCTCTACCAGACCGAGGTGTACGTGGTGGCGGGCGCGATCGGCGGGCTCGAGCCCGGTGTCTACCATTTCAACCCGGGCGATTTCAGCCTCAGACGGCTCCGCGCCGGCGACTTCCGGGGCGCGGTGGCGCAGGCGACGGCGGACGATGCGGTGGCGACGGCCGGAGCTGCCGTGATCCTCTCGGCGATCTACTGGCGCAATACCTGGAAGTACCAGGCGCGGGGCTACCGCCATCTCTTCTGGGACGGAGGCACGCTCCTCTCCCAGCTTCTGGCGACGGCGCGGGCGCTGGAGCTGCCGGCCCGCCTCGTCACCGGCTTCGTGGACGGCCATGTCAACGCGCTGCTGGGCCTCGACGCCCGGAAGGAGGCGGCGCTGGTCGTCGTGCCGGTGGGACCCCCTGGCCCCTCGGCCGGGGCGTCGCCGGTCGTGACGACCCTCGAGCCCGAAGTGGTCCCCCTGTCGGCCCAGGAGGTGGACTATCCGCTGCTGCGCGCGGCCTACGACGACTCGAGCCTGGGCTCCGAAGCCGAGGTCGCGGCCTGGCGCGAGGCCGGGGCGTCGCCACGCAATGTCGGAATGCAAGACCTGACCCCGTTACCGGTACCGCGGGGCGCGGCCGGGCGGTCGCTCGCTGAGACCATTGCCAAGCGGGGGTCGACGCGCGAGTTCTCGGGCGAGGCGATCACGGCCGAGGAGCTGTCGAGCGCGCTGTATCACGCCACCCGCGGGTTCCCGGCCGACGTGCCGAGCGGCCTGACGGACCTCTACGTCAACGTCCATGCCGTGACGAGCCTCGAGCCCGGCGCCTACGCCTACCACCCCGGGTCGCACGCGCTCGAGCGGCTCCGGGCGGGGGACGCCCGGGCGGCGTCCACGTTCCTCTGTCTCGAGCAGGCCCTGGGCGGGACGTCGAGCGCGACCGTGTTCTTCCTGAGCGATCTCGCCCCCGTGCTCGAGGGCTGGGGCAATCGCGGCTACCGCCTGGCGAATCTGGAGGCGGGCCTCATCGGCGGGCGGCTCTATCTTGGCGCCTACGCCGAGCGCTTCGGAGCCAGCGGCCTCACCTTCTACGACCGGGCGGTCGTGGAGTTCTTCTCACCGCACGCCGCGGGGAAGGACGCGCTCTTCGTCACCGCCCTCGGCCGCTCACGGAAGAGTCAGAAGTAGGCGAGGAGGCGGCCGCAGGAGACCACGCCCACCCAGAGCAGGAGCGACAGCACCGCCGCCATCCTCGGCCAGGCGGGAGGGTCGGCCGCCACGTCCCAGCGCGCCACAGACCTGAACGGCCACCGGTGGAACGCGCCGGCGTTGAGCAGAGCGGCAACGATCAGGACGAGCTTGAGGCGAAAGGCCCCGTTGGCCGCGAACTCGGTGGCGTGAGCCGTGAACATCATGAAGCCGGTGGGGGCCACGAGGGCGAAGCCGGCCCGCGCCCACGTGAGCAGGTGCGTCGCCAGGCCGCTCACCGGCATCGCGCGCCCCAGCCCGAGCAGCCGCAGGTCGAAGAAGAAGGCGCCGCCCACGACCAGCACGAAGCCCAGGATGTGCAGGATCTCGACGATGGGGTAGAGCCACTGCCACTGCCGCATCGCGACCGCGAGCGCGGACGTCTCCAGCCAGACGAGCCAGGCCGCGCCCTCCGGCGGGTGCACGGCCTAGCGCAGCTCGGTCGTCTTCCCGCCGATGATGATGCGCTCGGCGCGCAGCTCGCCGGGATCGGTGCGGTTCGGGTAGCCCACCACGGTGGCGGCGGCGCCGGGCTGCAGGGTGGCGCGCGGCAGGCCCCGGTTCTCCATCCGCGAGGGCGGCGCCAGCACCACGAGCCACACCTTGCCGCCCGCGTCGAGCTTGACGAAGCCGTGCGGGTGCTCGTAGCCCGCCTCGCGGATGGTTCCGGTGAGCGTCATCTCCTTGCTGCTGTCATAGCCGCTCCAGCCGTGGTGGGCGGCCACGGGAGCCGCCAGGAACACCACCACCGCCACCGCCAGGACCGCACGAGGCACGCACAGGTTCATGGGCGACTCCTCCCTGGGGGCTCATGATACAGGGCTTCACAAGCGGGCGCTCATTGCATGGCATCGCGGGGTTCTGATACCGTGGTCGGGTCCACCTCATTCATAAGGAGCTTGCAATGAAGAAGTACTACCTGATGGCCCCCGGTCCCACGCCGGTGCCGTCGAACGTCCTGCTGGCGATGGCGCAGCCCATCATCCACCACCGGACGCCCGAGTACGAGGCGCTCTTCATCGAGGTCCGGGCGGGCCTGAAGCGCCTCTTCCAGACCAGTCAGGACGTCATCCCGTTCACCTCCTCCGGCACCGGTGCCATGGAGGCGGCCGTCGCCAATACCCTGTCGGCGGGCGACACGGTGCTCGTGCTGCGCGCCGGCAAGTTCGGCGAGCGTTGGGAGGAGATCTGCCGCACCTACGGGGTCACCGTGATCCCCCTCGAGGCCCCCTTCGGGCAGACAGTCCCGGCCGAGGCCTTCGCGCCCGCCCTGCGCGCGCATCCGGAAGCGCGGGCGGTCCTGATGCAGCACAGTGAGTCCTCCACCGGCGTGCTCCACGACGTCAAGGGCATCGCGGCGGTGGTCCGCCCTACCGGAGCGATCCTGCTCGTCGACGCGGTGTCGAGCCTCGGCATCGCGGACCTGCGCATGGACGAGTGGGGCGTCGATCTGGTCGTCTCGGGCTCGCAGAAGGGGCTCATGCTGCCCCCCGGTCTGTCGTTCTGCGCGCTGTCGGAGAAGGCCTGGGGCCACGTCAAGACCTCGCGGCTGCCCAAGTACTACTTCGACATCGCGACCGAGCGGAAATTCGTCGCGCGGAACGAATGCCGCTTCACGCCGGCCGTCTCGATCTTCGTGGGTCTGCGAGAAGTCCTGAAGATGCTCGAGGCCGAGACCCTCCCGGGCGTGTTCCGCCGTCACGAGCGGCTGGCCCGCGCCACGCGGGGAGGGGTGGAGGCGCTCGGGCTCGAGCTGTTCGCCAAGACCCAGCCCAGCCCGGCGCTCACCGCGGTGGTGGCCCCGCGGGGGATCGACAGCGAGGCGGTGCTCTCCACCTACTCGACCTCCCACAACATCACGATCGCGGGCGGGCAGGGCGAGATGAAGGGGCAGGTCTTCCGGCTCGGTCACATGGGCTACGTCGCCGAGTTCGACGTGATCACGGCGCTGGCCGCGCTCGAGCAGGTGCTGCACGAGCTGGGTCACCCGATCGACTTCGGCGCCGGAGTGCGGGCGGCCCAGAAGGTCCTGGCCGAGCGCTGACCTCATGCGTATCCTGCTGCTCCGTCACGCCGAGACCGACTGGAACCGGGAGCGCCGCTACCAGGGCTGGCGGGATAGTCCCCTGTCGCCGACCGGGCGCGAGCAGGCCGAGTCCGCCGGCCGGCTCCTGGCCGCCTCGCCGCTGGCCGCCGTCTGGTCGAGCCCGCTCGCCCGCGCCCGGGAGACGGCCGCCCTCATCGCGGCCCCGCACAAGCTGCCAGTGCGTGAGGTGGACGCCTTCAAGGAGATGGGCTTCGGCGACTGGGAGGGGCTCACGCGGGATCAGGTGCGAGAGCGCTTTCCCGATGCGCACCGCGCGTGGGCGGAGACCCCGCACGAAGCGGCCTGGCCGGGCGCCGAGCCGCTCGCCGTCGTACGGACGCGCGCCCTGGCCGGACTCGTGGCCCTCAGAGAGGCTCACGAGGGGCAGACCGTCTGTCTCGTCTCCCACGGGATCACGAGCCGCATCCTGATCCTGGAGGCGCTCGGCCTCGGCCTGGACCGGCTCTGGTCGCTTCAGCTCTCCTCCACCGGGATCTCGGAGCTCGAGTTCCGGGACGACTGGACCACGCTGCACCGGATGAACTCGCTGATCCACCTCGCCGACGGCGCCGTCGCCTGAGGGTTTGCCGTGAGCGTGCCACGCCAGAGCCAGCCGACCCCACTGATCACGCCTCAGCTGCCAAAGGGCGCCAAGATCTATCTGCCCGACGAGGCGGCCCGCAAGCGCGGGGTGGAGGAGCGTCTCGCCGACGTCTTCCGCCGCTGGGGCTACCGGGAAGTCGTGACCAGCGCCTACGAGTACTTCGACGTGCTCTCCCAGGGCACGGACCACGACCTGCAGGAGCGCATGTTCAAGATGGTGGACCGCGAGAGCGGCCGGCTGCTCGCGCTGCGGGCGGACGTGACCCCGCAGATCGCCCGGATCGTCGCCACCCGGATGCGCGACGAGCCGAAGCCCCTCCGGCTCCGCTACGTCACCAACGTCTTCCGCTACGACGAGCCGCACGTCGGCCGCTATCGGGAGTTCTACCAGGCGGGCGTGGAGCTGATCGGGCTGCCCAACCCGGAGGGCGACGCCGAGATGATCGCCATGACCGTGGAGGGCCTGCGGGCGCTCGGGCTCGAGCGGTTCCAGATCGACGTGGGGCAGACCGAGTTCTTCCGGGGCATCCTGGAGGACGTGGCCGCCGATCCCGTGACCTCGCGGGCGCTCCGCTCCGCGCTGGGGCACAAGGACCTCTCCGCCCTCGAGCGCCTGGTGGGGGAGCTGCACGCGCCGGCGGCGGTGACCGAGCTGCTACTGACCCTGCCCACGCTCTACGGCCGGGGCGACGTGCTCGACCGCGCCGAGCGCCTGGTCAAGAACCCGCGCTCGGAGGCGGCGCTCGCCAATCTGGCCGAGGTCTACCGGCTGCTGCGGGCCTACGGGCTCGCCGACTCGGTGCTGCTCGACCTGGGAGAGGTGCGGGGCTTCGACTACTACTCGGGCGTACACTTCGAGGCGTACGTCTCGGGGCTGGGCGCCTCGCTGGTCGGCGGCGGGCGCTACGACCAGATGCTGGGCCGCTTCGGCTATGACTGTCCGGCCACCGGCTTCGCCTTCGAGACGGGCCGGGCGCTCCTGGCCATGGAGTCCCAGGGGGCGGAGCCGCGGCTGTGCGGCCCCGAGTTCTTCGTCATCGACTTCACGCCGGACAAGACGCGGGCGCTGGCGCTGTCGCGCCGGCTGCGCGACGCGGGGGCGGCTGTGGCGCGTGACATCATCAGCCGGCCGCTCGCCGAGTCGCTGGCGTATGCCCGGGGGCAGCGCGCGGGGTGGGCGCTGATCATCGGCGGCGACGGTGCCGATCCGGACCGGATCGTGGTGGTGAACCTGCGGGCGGGTGCGGAAGCATCCGGGGAGCGGACGGTGGGCCTGAGCGAGCTGCTCGCGGATCCGCGCCCGCACTTCCCGGCTGACTTTTCGGATAGCGGGGGTGGGCATGCCTAACATCGTGGTGGTGGGCGCTCAGTGGGGCGACGAAGGCAAGGGCAAGATCGTCGACGTGCTCGCGCCGCACGTGGGCGTGGTCGTCCGCTACCAGGGCGGCAACAACGCGGGCCACACCGTGGTGGTGGGGCGGGAGAAGTTCGTGCTCCAGTCGATCCCCTCCGGCATCCTGCACCCGGGCGTCCGCTGCGTGATCGGCTGCGGGGTGGTGATCGATCCGGCCTCGCTGATCGAGGAGATGGAGTCGCTGGTCCAGCGCGGCGTGTCGCTGGACGGCAACCTCTATATTTCCAAGAACGCGCACCTGATCATGCCGTACCACCCGGCACTCGACCGGGCCTCCGAGTCGCAGGCGGGCAAGCGCCGGATCGGCACCACCGGCAAGGGAGTGGGCCCGGCCTACGCGGACAAGGCGGCGCGCATCGGCATCCGCATGGCCGATCTGTTGGATGAGCAACTCTTCCGCGAGAAGCTCGAGTTCAATATCCAGCAGAAGAACCGGCTGCTCCGCGAAATCTACGACGAGCAGACGTTCACGGTCGACGGCATCCTGGGCACCTATCTCCGCTACGCGGGGTGGCTCGCGCCCTACATCACCGACACCGCGCTCCTGTTGCACCGCTGGATCGAGGCCGGGCACTCCATCCTGTTCGAGGGCGCCCAGGGCACCATGCTCGACATCGACCACGGGACCTACCCGTTCATCACCTCCTCGAGCACCACCTCGGGTGGCGCCTCCACCGGCACCGGGGTGCCGCCCACCAAGATCAACGGCGTGCTCGGCATCTCGAAGGCCTACTGCACGCGGGTGGGCGGCGGGCCCTTCATGACCGAGGTGCACGGGGAGATGGCCGATCGGCTCCGCCGCCGCGGCAACGAGTACGGCGCGGTCACCGGGCGCCCGCGCCGCTGCGGCTGGGCCGACGCGGTGGCGCTGCGGTATGCGGCCCGCATCAACGGGCTCGACACCGTCGCGCTCACCAAGCTGGATGTGCTCGACGCCTGCGAGACGGTGCGCATCTGCGTGGGCTACCGGTACCGCGGCGAGGTGCTCACCGATTTCCCGGAGGAGGAGCGCATCTGGCACGAGGCGGAGCCGGTCTACGAGGAGCTCTCGGGCTGGCAGAGCAGCACGCACCGGATGCGCGATTACGCGGAGCTGCCGTCCAAGGCGCGGGAGTACGTCGAGCGCCTGGCCGAGCTGGTCGGGGTGGGATTCTCCCTCATCTCCACCGGCCCGGTGCGCGACGAGACCATCCTGGTGAGCGACTCGGCCCTGACCCGCTGGTTTCCCGCGCTGCGGAGCGCGCTGCCCGCGCATTGAGGCCATGGCGCTCAAGGTCCTGATCGTCGACGACGAGGAGCCGGCCCGCCAGGGGCTCACCGCGCTCCTGGCCCGCTGGGGCTACGACGTGGACGAGGCGGCCGACGGCCAGGAAGCCGTCTCGAAGGCGGCCGCGGGCCTGCCCTCGGTGGTCCTCTCCGACCTCGTCATGCCCAAGATGGACGGGCTCGAGCTACTGCGCGCACTCAAGACCGACGTGCCCTTCGCCTCCGTGATCCTGCTCACCGGGCAGGGGAGCATCGACACCGCGGTGACCGCCATGCGGGAGGGCGCCTACGATTACCTGACCAAACCGGTGGACGTGGCGCGTCTGCGCCTGCTCATCCCCAAGGCGGCCGAACGCGGCGAAGCGCTTCGCGAGGTCGCGCTGCTGCGCCGCCGGCTGAGCCAGGTCTGGGGCATGGGGCGGCTGGTGGGCACGAGCGCCGGCATGCAGGAGGTCTACCGCCTCATCGAGGTGGCCGCGCCCACCGCGGCGCCGGTCCTGATCAGCGGCGAGAGCGGCACCGGCAAGGAGCTGGTGGCGCGCACGCTGCACGAGCTGTCGCCCCGGGCCAAGGGGCCGTTCGTGGCCGTGAACTGCGCGGCCATCCCCGAGACCCTGCTGGAGAGCGAGATCTTCGGCCACGAGAAGGGCGCCTTCACCGGCGCGCTCGAGCGGCGGCCCGGCTGCTTCGAGCTGGCGCACGAGGGCACCATCTTCCTCGACGAGATCGCCGAGATGAACCCGGGCACCCAGGCCAAGTTCCTGCGCATCCTCCAGGACGGCTCGGTGCGACGCCTCGGGGGCAAGACCGAGATCAAGGTCGACGTGAGGGTGCTGGCCGCCACCAACAAGGACCCGGTCAAGGCGATCCAGGAGGGCAGCTTCCGGGAAGATCTCTACTATCGATTGAACGTCGTGAGCCTGGCGCTGCCACCGCTCCGGGAGCGGCGCGACGACATCCCAGCTCTGGTCCAGGCCTTCATCGAGGAGTTCAACGCCCGGTACGACAAGCACATCCGCACGGTAGACGAGAGCGTGCTCAGCGGGCTGATCGCTCAGCCCTGGCCCGGCAACGTGCGCGAGCTGCGCAACACCCTCGAGCGCGCCATCATCGTGTGCGCCGGCGACGCCATCCTGCCCAAGCACATTCCCCCCACGCCGTCGCTGCGCGCGGCCGAGCCCACGGAAGGGCCCGACTCCGTCTCCTTCCGGGTAGGCACGAGCCTCGAGGACGCCGAGAAGACGCTGATCATCAAGACCCTGGCCGCCAACGGCAACAACAAGACCCGGGCCGCCGACGTGCTCGGCATCAGCCTCAAGACCCTGCACAACAAGCTCAAGGCTTACGGCGGGAGCTAGGATGCGGCTCGGGGTCCGCGGACGGGAGGCCCTGGTCGTCAGCCTCCTCACCCTGCTCGTGGTGGCCACCGCGACCGCCATCCACCTCTCGCAGGTCAGCCGCGTCGTGGTGCAGGAGGCGGTCAAGCAGGCCGAGCTGATCGCCAAGCAGATCTACGCCCAGAGCGGCCGGGCGCTCCAGCGCGCGCCCGACGCCGACCCGCTCGAGGCGCTCCGGCAGGACCCGGAGCTGCGCAGCTTCCTCGACTCGAGCGTGGGCTATTCGCCCCACCTGCTCTACGCCCTGATCTCGGACTCGACCGGCACCGTCCTGCTCCACACCGAGCGGCAGAAGGAGGGACAGCCCGAGCCGGCGCGCCCGAACCTCGACGGCCTGCTCAAGGTGGACACCCTGAGCCGCTTCTCGGCGCTCTACAACGCCGGGCGCACCTACGAGACGGTGCTGCCGGTGACGCTCAACGACCGCCTCTTCGCCAGTATCCGTCTGGGCGTGTCCACCACGCTCCTGCGCCGCGAGGTGACCGGCTCACTCCAGCAGAGCCTGACCGTGGCGGCGGTAGCGCTGCCGCTGGCCTGGCTGGCCGCCATGGTGCTGGCTCAGCTCACGGTGCGACCCATCCGCGCCATCGTGGGGCAGGTGGACCGCATCCGACGGGGCGAGCCGGTGGAGGCGACCCTGGTGGGGGGCGACGAGTTCCAGGAGCTGTCGGCCCAGCTCTCACGCCTCGGCAGGGAGCTGCAGGCCGACCGGCTCTCGACCCTCAGCGAGAAGGCCCACCTGCAGGGCGTGGTGGACCAGCTGGAAGACGGGGTGATCTTCCTGAACCCGGAGCGCCACATCCTGTTCTTCAACCGGGCCGCGGAGGCGGTGGTGGGCCTCTCGCTCGAGCAGACGGTCGGGCTGCCCATCCACGAGGTGCTGGACCCCGCTCACCCGCTGCTGCCCTTCGTGGACCAGGTGCTGGGCGCGTCGGCGGGCATCCGCAACGCCACCGTCGCGCTCCCGCACGGTGGCCGGGAGAAAGAGTTCCTGGTCTCCGCCTTCCACATGGAGGACGCCCACCGCGTCATGGGCGTGGCGGTGCTGCTCAAGGATCTCGAGTCCATCAAGACCGTGCAGTCGCTGGTGAGCTATTCGGCCAAGCTTGCCGCGCTCGGGCGGCTCACCTCGGGCGTGGCCCACGAGGTGAAGAACCCGCTCAACGCCATGATGATCCACGTCGAGCTGCTCAAGGAGCGCCTCGAGGACGCGGGCCCCGACGTCAAGCAGAGCCTCGAGGTCATCGGCCGCGAGATCCGCCGCCTCGACCGGGTCGTGCAGGGCTTCCTCAAGTTCATGCGCCCGCAGGAGCTGACGCTCAAGCCCGTTGATGTCAACGCGATGCTGCAGAGCGTGGGCGCCTTGCTGGAGGCCGAGAGCCACAGCCACGGTGTCCGCTTCGTGCTCGACCTCGATGCGGCCCTGCCGGCGGTGAGTGCCGACGAGGAGCTGCTGCGTCAGGCCTTCATCAACATCCTGCAGAACGCGGTGCAGGCCATGCCCCAGGGTGGGGCCGTCCGCATCCGCACCCGGGCCGAGGGCCTCGACTGGGTGCGCGTGGTCGTCACGGACCAGGGCGTGGGGATCGCGGCCGAGGACCTCGACAAGATCTTCAAGCTCTACTACACGAGCAAGCCGGGCGGCAGCGGCATCGGCCTCTCGGTGGTCTATCGCATCTTGCAGCTGCACGACGGGACGGTGGAGGCCAAATCGCAGCCGGGGCGGGGGACGGCCCTGGTCGTCCGCCTGCCGATCCGGTGACCCGCATGCGCTCCCGTCTCTGGGTTCCGCTGCTGGCCACCGCGCTGTCGGGCTGCGCGAGCCTGAGTGACCTGCTCGTGCCCGCTCCGGTGACGCCGCCGCTTCGGCCGACCGTGGTCGAGGACGAGCCCGCGCCACCCGCCAAGCCGGCGCCCGTTGCCAAGGAGCCCGCGCCGGCTCAGCCGAAGCCCGCGGCCCCGCTCGCCAAGGAGCCACCGGGCGCTCCCGCGGGAGCGCCCCCGCCCACGCCGCCGCCGCCGCGCACCGCCGCCGTTCCGAGAGAAACGCCGGCACCCGTGCTGGCACCTCAGGCCAGCGCGGAAGAAGAGCAGCGCATCAAGAACCAGGCGGAGCGCCGGATCGAGGGCACCGAGCGGCTCGTGCAGAAGATCGATCCCTCGCGCCTGGCCCGGGAGCAGCAGGAGAACTACCTCACCATTCAGAGCTTCCTTGCGAAGGCCCGCGAGGCGCTCTCGAGTCGCGACGTCCAGCGCGCCTTCACGCTCGCCGACAAGGCGTTTCTGCTCGCCGACGAGCTGTCAAAGGTGCCAAGATGAGGGCGTGTAAACCTTACCCGTCCCGGTAAGTCTTACCGACTCGCTCCGGGATGGTCGCCCACGAGGGTTCTCTAACTCCCCAAGAGTAGGGAGGACGGGGCTATCGGCCGCATGGCACAGGGGTTGCGCCCCTGTCCCGGGAATTCAACTGGTCCCGCGAATTCAACAGCCGCAGGAGAGGAGGCCGTCATGCGCAGCGCACTGCTCGGCGCAGCACTTCGTTGCCTGCCCCTGATCCTGACCGTGGCCTGCACCATCGAGCCGCCGGCGGGAACGCCGCCGCCGCCCCTGGCCGGCGCGCTCGAGCCCGGCCCGCGGGAGACGGCCTTCGGACGAACCGGAGAAGAGGTCGTCAACAACCCGCAGCTTCGCGACAAGATCCGCAATGTCTTCGGCGGGGACTGGACGCCGGCCGCCGTGGGCCGCGGCAAGATCGTGCGGGGCGCTGAGGCCTACTTCGGGCGGACCGAGCCGCCTCGGGGCGTGCGGATCGGCGACAAGAACTACATCGCGGTGACCGGGTGCGTGCCCGCCAACTGCCGGGTGGATCGTGTGCTGCTCTTGATCCAGGAGGGTGGCGAGGCGTTGCAGGCACGCGTGGACGAAGGCGGCTTCTCCCACTACTACGCCTACGGTGGTGATTGGGGCGTCGCGGGCTCGACGGCCCGGACCCTGGATGCCGCCCTCCGCGCGCTCTCGCGCAGCGGGGATCCCTACCCGAGAGCGTAGTCTGGCGCACCCTTGACCGGGCTCCACATGCTCGTTATGCTGACGTCTGCCCACCCGGACTGGCCGTCCTCGCTGACAGATGCGCGATGCCACGGAACGCGCGATCTCTCCCCGTCGTCCCCGCGGCACCCGGTGGCCCGGAGCACGACGCGTGAGTGATCTCGCCCGCATCCTGAGCTCGGCCAGCGACTGGTTCGCCGGTGAGGGGAGCATCCTGCTCATGACCGACTACGACGGGACGCTGACGCCGATCGTGGACGACCCCGCCGACGCGCTCCTCTCCGAGGAGGTGCGCGAGCAGCTGGTGCGCATCGCGCGCTCCCCGCGCGGCTGCGTGGCCCTCATCTCCGGCCGCGCGCTCGAGGACCTGCGGGTCCATGTGGGCATCCCCGAGGTCATCTACGCCGGCTGCCATGGCCTCGAAGTCGCGGGGCCGAATCTCACCTTTTGCCATCCCGACGCCCTGGCCCAGCAGTCGGTGCTGTGGGCGGTCGGCGAGACCCTGGCCCGCCACGCCCCGTCCGTGAGCGGCATGCGGGTGGAGCCGAAGGGCCTCGCGGTGGCCGTGCACTACCGCCACGTGGCCCCGGACGAGATCCGCCGGGTCGAGATCGAGCTGGCTCGCGCGATCCACGAGCAGGGGAGCCGGCTCAAGATCTTCCACGGGACCAAGGTGATCGAAGTGCTGCCACAGGTGGCCTGGACCAAGGGGGAGTGCGCGCAGTGGATCCGGGAGCGGGTGGGATCCGGACTGCCCGAGCCCTTCCTCTGGCTCTATCTCGGAGACGACTGGACCGACGAGCACGCCTTCGAGGTGCTGCGCGGCCAGGCGCTCACCATCCGGGTCGGCGACGCGGTGCCGGCCTCCAAGGCGGCCTTCCGGCTGCAGGACGTGTCCGAGGTCCACCAGCTCCTGACCGCGCTGGCCGAGGGTGCGGCCGAGGGGAGCCGCGTGTGAGGTTCCAGATCCGGCTGGTCGTCGCGCTCTGGGTCGCGTCGCTGGTCGTGATCGGGGTCTTCGCCTATTTCCAAGTGGTCGAGGAGCGACAGCGGCTGACCGGCGAGCTGGACCGCCGCGCGGCACTCCTGAGCGAAGGGCTCAAGGAGGTGCTCGAGCCCGTGCTCCCCCGTCCCAACGCGAAGCCCCAGGTGGACCGGCTGATCAAGAAGTTCAGCAAGCCGGATCAGGGGCTGGCGGTGTACGACCGCGTTGCCTCCCTGATCGCGGCCACACCCGACGTGGCCAAGCAGCTCGAGAACCCGCCGCCGGAGGTGACGTGGGCCCTCACCTCGGGCGCGGTACAGATCGGCATCCGCCCGCTCGACGGCAAGACGCGCTACATCTATGCCGACCCGATCCTGCGCGACGACAAGGCCACCGGGGCGCTCGTCGTGTTCCTGGACGCCTCCGATCTGAAGATGGCGGAGTGGGAGCGGTGGCGCTTCAACGCGATCCGCTTCCTGGTCCTGGCCCTGGCCCTGGCCCTGATCGCCCTGCTGGTGGTGCGCATGAGCCTCACCCAGCCCCTGGCCAAGATGGCCCGCTGGACCAGGGCGGTGCGGCGCGGACACGCTCTCGACCCACCCGAGCTGCCAGACGAGAGCCTCTTCGGCCCCATCGCGCGGGAGGTCTCGGTGCTGGCCAAGAATCTCCAGCGGGCGCGCGCGGCCGCGGAGGAGGAGGCCGCGCTCCGGCTCATCGGCCAGACCCTCTGGACGGAAGAGCGCCTCAAGCAGTTCGCCAAGATGCAGCTCGGCGAGCGCCCGCTCATCGTGGTGTCCAACCGCGAGCCGATCAGCCACGTGTGGAAGGACGGCACGATCCAGGTGGTGACCCCGGCCAGCGGCCTCGTCACCGCCATGGACCCGGTCATGCGCGCCTGCGGCGGGATCTGGGTCGCGCAGGCCAGCGGCGACGCCGACCGGGAGACCGCGGATGACCGCGGCCGCCTCCGCATCCCCCCCGACGATCCGCGGTTCACGCTCAAGCGCGTCTGGCTCACGCCGGAAGAAGAGGCCGGCTACTACTACGGCTTCGCCAACGAGGGGCTGTGGCCGCTCTGCCACATCGTGCACAATCGCCCGCTCTTCCGCCCCGAGGACTGGGCGCAGTACCGCGCGGTCAACGAGAAGTTCGCGGCGGCGGTGCTCGAGGAGATCGCGGGCATCGAGTCCCCGATGGTCCTGATCCAGGACTATCACTTCGCGCTCCTGCCGGGGTTGATCAAGCGCGAGCGGCCCGACGCGCGGACCGCGATCTTCTGGCACATCCCGTGGCCGAACTTCGAGGCCTTCAGCATCTGCCCGTGGCAGGACGAGCTGCTGCTCGGCATGCTGGGCGCCGATCTCATCGGCTTCCACACCCAGTACTACTGCAACAACTTCCTCGACACGGTGGACCGCGCGATCGAGGCGCGCATCGACTGGGAGCGGTTCTCGGTCACCCGGGGCCAGCACGTGACCTCCGTGAAGCCGTTCCCGATCAGCGTGGCCCCCGGCTTCGTGGACAACCCGCCCACGACTTCTCGACAAGCGCTCCTCGCTAGCTTGGACACTCCCGCCGAATTCCTGGGGGTGGGGGTGGAGCGGCTCGACTACACCAAGGGCCTGCCCGAGCGCTTCCGGTCCCTGGGGCGCTTCTTCGAGCGCTTCCCGGAGTATCGCGAGCGCGTGGTCTTCGTCCAGCTCGCCGCGCCGAGCCGAAGCACCATCCCCCGGTATCAGGCCCTGGAGGCCGAGGTGGACGCGGCGATCCAGGAGGTCAACGCGGCCTACCAGACCAACCGCTGGCGCCCGATCCTGTACCTGAAGCGCCACCACGAGCACCGCGACATCTGGCCCTTCTACCGGCACGCCGACTTCTGCATGGTGACGTCGCTGCACGACGGCATGAACCTCGTCGCCAAGGAGTTCATCTCGGTGCGCGACGACGAGGACGGGGCCCTGATCCTGAGCCAGTTCGCCGGCGCCGCGGCGGAGTTGCGCGACGCCATCCTGGTGAACCCGTACGACATGGACGGGATGGCGGAGGCGATCCGGGCCGCGGTCTCCATGTCCCCGGACGACCGGCGGGCGCGCATGGGCCGCATGCGGCAGGCGGTGCGCGAGCACAACATCTATCGGTGGGCCGGTCTCCTGCTGAGCGAGCTGGAGCGGATTCCGGAGATCAGCATTCCTGAGACGGCGGCGTGGGAGAAGAAATAGCGCGGGGGAGGGACGTGGGTCCCTCCCCCTACTACCGGAGACCACCCCTCACCCTGCCCTCTCCCCTCAGGGGAGAGGGAGATGAGGTGGGGACCCCCCTTTTAGTCCTGGTCGACCAGCATCTTCACGGTGACCCGGCGCTTCTTCTCGTCCGGAGTCTCCTTCGCGGTGATCGGCCCGAGACCCACCGCGTGCACTCGCGTCAGCGAGATGCCCTTCTCCACCAGGAAGCGGCGCACCGCCTCGACCCGGCGCTGGCTGAGCCCGTAGTTGTAGTCCACGGTGCCCTTGGGATCGGTGTAGCCGCCCAGCTCCACGATCAGCGTGGGATTACCCTGCAGCTCCTTCACCACGCCAGCCAGGGCGGTCTGGGCCCCGTCCGTCAGCTCGGCCTTGTCGAAGCCGAAGTAGACCTCCAGGGTGTCGGCCGTCTTCTGGTTGTAGCGGTTCGACCACAGCCGGGTCAGCCGGGTGTCCACACCGTCCGCCTTGGTCATGGCTGCATCGGCGCGGCCCTTGGCCTCGGCCACGGCGCCCTCGAGGCTCTTGACCTGGGTGGTCACGCCCTTGACCTCGGTGCTCACGCCCTTGACCTCGGTGCTCACGCCTTCGACCTGGCCCTCGACCTTCACGAAGCGCTGGTCGATCTCGACGTCCTTCTTCGCGAACATGTCGCGAACAAACCCCTTCGTGGCGCACCCCGACACCAGCAGCACCGCCGCCGGCAGCAGGACGCCGACCTTCAGCAGCTGTCGCATAAACCCGCCTCCTTTGTGGACGTTGACCAACCGATTCACAAATGCGAACTCGCCTGAAACAGCAACAACCAAGCCAGATGGATCGTCGCGTCGGGAGGCGGGCCGCTCTCACTAATTGGTGTGGTCTCGCCCCTACTTGGGGCTACCCCGGGGAACGGGCGGTCGAGGCCTGGGAGGCCCGATTCGGCGGCGGCTGTCGATAAAGATTACACACTGCGTGTAAACGTTACACGCGGGAGGCCGCTAGTGGACGGGGGCGGGCATGTGCACGTAGAGCTCCTGCTTGCTCGGCTTGCTCCCGGCCGGGGGCTTGGGTGGCCGCATCTCGTAGCGGACCGGCTTGAGGTGGTCCCCGTACTGCCGCTCCGGGTTGTAGACCGAGCTGAACTTCCAGAGCATGCGGAGGTAGTTGGTCTGCCCGCGGGATGCCGCCCGCAGCGCGGCGCCCCCGTACAAGCGGAGGGCCCCCCAGCCCAGGTGCTTGCGGTTGAGCACCGACTGGGTGTTGACCAGCTCCTCGTAGAAACGCTGGAGGGGCAGCGTGGTCGGGAGCACCGCGTGCTGCACGTCGAAGAGTCGGTAGTCACGGGAGGTGAGCTGCCGTGATTCGGTCAGCCAGAGCTCGGTGCCGGGGTAGGGCGTGGCGACCGTCAGGTGGACGACCTCGGGGACGGTGAGCGCCCAGTCCCGCACCGCCGCGAAGCGGGCCTCGTCCCAGCTCGGGTCGGCGATGATGTTGATGGCGACGGTGAGCCCGAGGGATCGGGCGATCTCGAGCGCGCGCAGGTTCTCGTTGAGCGTCACCCGCTTGCGGTGCGCCTTGAGCGCCTCCTCGTCGAGGGCCTCGATGCCGAGGAACATGTAGAAGAGGCCGAGCCGCTTCCAGTAGGCGAACAACTCCTGGTTCTTGATCAGCACGTCGCAGCGCGTCTCCAGGTAGTACTGCTTGCGGATGCGCCGCCGCTCGATCTCGCGCGCGATGGCGTAGCCGTGCTCGGCCTGGATGAAGGCCACGTCGTCCACGATGAAGACGTTGGGCTCACGGATGCGGGCCAGATCCTCGCCGGCCGCCTCCGGCGAGCCCTTGCGGTAGCTGCGCCCGTAGAAGGTCCACGCGCTGCAGAACGAGCAGTCCCACGGGCAGCCGCGGGTGAACTCGACCGACGCGCAGGGGTCGAGCACGCCGATGAAGTACTTGTGGCGCCTCCGTCCGAGGTCGCGGGCGGGCAGGTAGCGATCCAGATCGTCGAGCAGGGTCGGGCTCGGGCCGGCGCCGGTGAGGGTCACCAGGCCGGGCAGCGTGTCGAGCTGCGGATCGCCGATCGCCTCGAGCACCCGCGGGGCGATCACCTCGCCCTCGCCGCGCACGATGCAGTCGATGGCGCCGCCCGCGTGCTCGAGGAACTCGGCGGCCACGAACGACGCGCTGTGGCCGCCGACGAAGAGGAACGTGTCGCGGCGGCGCGCCTTGGTCTCCTTGGCGAGATCGATCACCTCGGGCACGTTGGCGAGATAGTTCACCGAGAAGCCGACCGCCTGCGGGGCGAATGTCTCGATCTCGCGCCAGTAGTCCGCGCGCTGGAAGATCTGCAGGTCCAGGAGCCGCACGTCGTGGCCGGCGGCGCGAATCGCCGTGGCCACGCGCTCGAGGCCGAGCGGCTCGAGTCGCAGGTACAGCTCGGAGTACATCAGCGGGCTCGGGTGCACCAGCAGCACGCGCATCGTCGGTCTCCTCTCGCCCGCAGCATACGTGAGATTTCCGCGTTGCGCCTCTGGTCTTGGTGTCGTCCAAGTCCGCGCCGAAAAGAAAAAACTACCCGTTCCATGTAACGCTTACACGACAAGTGTCAACCGGCTGACAGCCCTCTGGCGAGCCGGCGCTCGCGTGATTTTCGCTAACTGATCGGAACCCCGAGGCTTCCGAACGCGCTTCCGCCGACGGCGTGCGGTGGCATTGGGCTTGCCTACGCAGGTCCTACGGGTAACGAGACAGCGAGATGGCGACGATTGGCTTCAACGGCGATG
>Ga0187892_10000887_pt1 | contig 74206 bp, 62 predicted proteins | sample MA1701073metaG_FD_139345 | JGI IMG/M metagenome (GOLD analysis project Ga0187892, IMG submission 139345) | Bio-ooze microbial communities from a basaltic lava cave in the Kipuka Kanohina Cave System on the Island of Hawaii, USA - MA170107-3 metaG ...
GCAACAGTAACTTCTGCTCCGGATCGTAGCTCAGGTAGATTCTGCTCATAGCCCTCACTATAATCCGTCTGGCTTTTCTTTGAACACGAATCTTTAAACATTATTCCGACAGACTCCTAGGAGCGGGCAAATACTCTCTTACCACTGCCGTAAACCTGCCAGGGATGCTCGACGCCGAAGAAATATGGAATCTCGCGATGGTCTCCACAATCATGGATCACGAAGTCGGCGCTCTTGCCCGCCTCCAGGGAGCCAATCTCATCACCAAGATCGAGGGTATAGGCCGCATTAATTGTCGCAGCCGTGATTCCTTCCGCAGGCGTCATCTTCATGTGAGTTGAAGCCAAAGAAAGAACCATCGGCATCGAAGGTGTCGGCGATGACCCGGGGTTGAAATCAGTAGCCAGCACAATTGCCAGTCCTGCCTCTATCATCGCGCGGGCGGCTGGATACTGACTCGACCCCAATGCGTAAACTGAACCGGGCAGCAACACAGGCTGCACTCCAGCCGATTTAAGTGCGGCGATGCCTTCCGCATCCGTGTGTTCAAGATGGTCTGCGGTTGCAGCGCCTAACTCGGCCGCCAGTTTCGCTCCGCCCGAGAGTGAGAGTTGATCGGCGTGAATGCGTAACCCCAGTCCATGGCAACGGGCCGCAGACAATATTTTCCAGGACTCGTCAGACGTGAAGACTTTCCCTTCGCAGAATACGTCGCAAAACTTCGCCAGCTTCTGTTCGGCAACCTGCGGCAACATCTCTTCTATCAGAAGTGCCACGTATTTCTCACGGCGGGCTTTGTATTCGGGAGGTATGTCGTGGGCGCCAAGAAACGTGGGCACGTACCGTAGAGGAGTCTCCTCATCGAGCTGCTTGATCGCGCGGAGTATCTTCAACTCGTCTTCAATAGTCAGACCGTAGCCAGACTTGGCCTCGACAGTGGTAGTGCCGCAACGCAGAAACCATTGCGCATAGCGTCGGCCAGTTTCGACTAATTGATTGAGCGTCGCCGCGCGAGTGGCTTTCACGGTCGACTGAATACCACCTCCGCGCGCGGCGATTTCCTGGTAAGTGATTCCTGAGGATCGCTCTTCAAACTCATTTGCCCGAGTTCCGGCAAAAACCGGATGGGTGTGCGCATCGACAAATCCCGGAAGCAGTACGCGACGGTCAGCGTCGACCACTTCGCAGTCCTCATCGATGAGCCGTTCGATCTGAGCACGCGGACCAACGTTTTTGATTCGCTGATCACGAACCATTATCGCGCCGTCTTCAATGATCGAAAGCTCACGCAATTCCGCTCCCCGACGAGGCCGAGCCGGTCCGGCTAACGAGATGACTTGGGAGCAGTTAATGACGGCCAGCGAGTTTGACAAGCCGATTGTCGGACCTCCTCACTTTAACCAGCTACACCAGACTTCTTTGACTCGATCTCCTCAAGCTGCCTGTTTCTTCCCAGAAAAATTGCGATGCCAATGCTGTTAGCGATGACCACCACCGCAACTATCTTTAGAGCAAACAATAGTCGACTCTGGACTGCGATTATCGGCACTACTGTAAAGCCTATGTAGAACAGTGACACCAGGAAGCCAGACACGCACGCGATCTTCAACCACCACGGAGCGGTAACACCAAACTTTTTCATCCCGATTAGCGGAATCGCAAACAGAACCATGTAAGTCGACGCATAAAAAACGCCGGCGGCGTTATCAAGCAACTGGAACGCTTCCTGTTCACCCACTCCAATCAAGCTGGTCAAACCAAAAGCTATAGTCACAGCTCCTACAAACAGAATTGAGTTCACCGGAGTCTTGTGCTTGTGGTGCAGACGACTAAACCATTCAGGCAGCAGCCGGTCCCAGCCGGCCACCATCGGCAAACGTGTATTTCCCGCAAAGTAAATGCTCATCAAAGCGAGTTGCCGCACCACTACGCCGAGAATGGCGATGGAGATGATGCGGCCGACCCAACCGAAAGAGCCGAATCCGAGCGACAGCACCTGGGGAATTGGTCCAATCAAATCGACTTTGTCCGGCGGAACGAAAGCGAGCACTGAACTCGTTCCCAGAATGAACATCACGGCGATAATTGGCGAAGCAATAACCACGGAACGACCGATATTCCGTCCGGCTGATTTTGTTTCACCGGCGACGACTCCGATATGCGGAACGTTATTCCCCAGGTCCCACGACACGATGTCGCCCGGTAAGTAATCGTCACTATTCGACGTAATCGGAAGAGACTTACCCTTTCGGCCAAAATAGTTCATCAAATTCGGGACCCGACGATGATCGATATTTGTGTCGGGACGACTTGCTCCCCAGTTTCGCGGATAACTCGTCCAGGCGCCTTTCATGTCGTCGTGAATCTCTTGCTGTAAATCAACGCCGGCCTTACGAAATCCGCGGACGATGACGTCTGAACACACACCCGTTTGAATCGGCACGTCGCCGCCAGGATAGTCGAGGGCGACATATGAAGGGTCGTAGCCTGTTGTAACCCTGGTTTGTTCGAACGCGCTCTCGACAAGCAGCTTGAGTTGCGGTGAAGCGTTTTCGGGCAACGGCTTTTCACGCGGTGGCGTCGGCGACAGTGACGGGGTCTCCAATATGCGCGTTTCAGATTGTTGCCGGCACCCTGCCCCTGGGACAAACATCAGAAAGAGCACTGCCATCGCGGGGGCGAACTTACTTTTCATTGGCTGTGACTGTTCAACCATTCGCGGACTTCCGATCGCATCTCCGGCACAATCTCATGACCGGCATCAAAACTCTTGAATAAGACTTCGGAGGTGCGAAGTCTAAGACGGTCAGCATAGTCGGCGACGCGCGACGGTCCATAAAACTCGTCACGGCTTCCGGCAAGATGGAGTACCGCCGCCTGGGTAGGCTGGTAGACTTCGCTCGTTTCCCAATCACCGGGCAATCCTCCACAAATGCCGATGACGCCGCGAAGCAAATTAGGATGTGTGAAAGCGAAGCGGTAGTTCAACGCACACGTCTGAGAAAACCCCAGCAGAAAGATTCGCTGAGGATCCGCGATTTCCTGTTGGATCAAGGTGTCAGCCAAATCGAGCATCGCCTGGTGATGCAAAGCCACTGATTCCTCCGGATGGAAGTTTGTTAACCAACCAAAACCAAATCTGAGCGGCCCACCCGATTCTTTCGGTTCCTTCAAGTGTTGATGAAACCCTTGCGGAGAAGCTATTGCAAAATTCGCGCGCGCCATCTGTCGCGCCTCGCGCATCATCTGACGCTTGTTGGCGCCGTATCCATGCAGTGCGATCAGCAAAGGTGCCGGCGTTTCCGGAGGCTGATGCAGATCGTAGTAGAGTCTTACCTCCGCGCGGAGAGTGCGCTCTTCGGGGGATTTCTCACTGGGAATGGTCATCGGAGACGTGCCGAACCAGCCAATACTGGAAACCGAGGAACCAGACTAGACAGGATTCATTCTATTCACAAGATTCCAATGGCAGAAGTTCTCGGCGCATCTAGGGAGGAAGCGGGTAAAATTGCTTCATCCTCCCAGCCTCGTTCGTTGCAATCGCCCGCATCGGAAGTTACGATGCTAATTCAGATACGTACTTAACAAATCACATTCTTCGGAAGGGGTCGGCTATGAAATTCCCTGGCGGATTCAATATTCAGCAGATGATGAAGCAGGCGCAGGCCATGCAAGAGAAGATGTCCAAAGAGATGGAAGAAATGCGCGCAGAAGCTTCAGCCGGTGGCGGTGTAGTTACGGTGACTATGAAAGGAAACCACGAGATTGTGTCTTTGAAGGTGGATCCGGAAGCCGTGAAAGAAGGCGACGTGGAGATGCTTCAGGAGATGATCATGGCGGCTATCAACGAAGCCAACCGCAAAGTTGACGAAGCTATGAAAGGCAAACTGGGAGGGATGCTGCCACCGGGACTGGGAGGAATGTTTGGATGATTAGCCATTGCCGATTTCCAATTGCCGATCGCCGATTGGAAGCGGGCTTTCGAACGTCTTCGGTTGAAAATACGCTGGAACGAACAATCGACCTTTGGTAATGCGACCAATCGGCAATCGGCAATTGGAAATTGGCAATGTTAGAATACGCTGAACCGGTAACCAAACTAATTGATGAGTTGAAGCGATTGCCCAGCATCGGGCAAAAGTCTGCGCAGCGTCTCGCCTTTCATCTCATGCGCACGCCAGACGCGGAAGTTGAGCGTTTGATCACTGCGCTGCTCGAAGTCAAGAAAAGAATTATTCTCTGCTCGGTCTGCAACAACTTGACCGAAATTGATCCATGCAGGTTCTGCGAGTCCACTGCCCGAGACCATTCAGTTATTTGCGTAGTTGAAGAACCTCACAGTCTGGTAGCGGTGGAGAAGACGCGCAGTTACAAAGGCCTCTACCACGTTCTGCATGGGAGTCTTTCTCCAATCCGACACATCGGACCAAAAGAACTTCACCTGGCGAACCTACTACCCCGTTTGAAGCCGGAAAACAATGGGGGCGTGGTGATTCGCGAAGTGATCCTGGCGACGAATCCGACCACTGAAGGCGAGGCGACCGCGAACTACATTAGTCGACTGCTAAAACCTCTCGGACTCCGCGTGACTCGAATTGCAATGGGAATGCCGGTGGGTGGAGATATGGAATACGTTGACGAAGTTACGATGGATAAAGCCCTGGCGAACCGGCACGAAATCTAAATCTTCTACTCAGAACCTCACATACTCAACCGGGACACCTGTCTTACACTCGACACAGTCCTTTCCGTTCTCGTACATGCCTGCATCAAAGTCCACCAGAGACTTAATCGGCACCTCACCCAAGCTCTCCGGCGCAGACTTGAAGCGCACAATTGCACCACAGCCAATCACATCAGCCCCAAGCTCTTTGACCAATGCAGCAGTTTCTTCGATTGCATGGCCACTTCGAATGATGTCGTCAACGATGATGCACGGATTCACCTCGCCCTGATTCACATACTGGCGAAACATTCGCTTGCCATTTGCTTCACGTTCGGCCCAGTAGATCTGCTCGGCGCTTAGTGCATCACGAACGCCAAAAGCGACCGGAATGCCGCCTGAGCTGGGACTCACGATGGCCACTTTCGGAAGTCGGCTGGAGATATCGCGCTCGATTCTGAATTTCCTGCTCAAGGCCACTGCCAGAACCCGCGCCGTGTCGTAGTAACGGAAAGCCAGCGGCATTTGGAAATACTCGGGTGAATGTGTACCGTTTGGATAAACAAAATGCCCTTCGCGAAAAGCGCCGGTGCGCTGCAGGATCTGCATTACGGTGTCGGCCGTAGGGATCAATGAAACCATTCTAGTCTCCAGCTATCCAAGTATGAGGGATGAAGGCGCAGACCGAAGGAAGAGTATCTCTTCATCCTTCCGTCTTCATGCTTCATCCTTAGTTTGAGCGGCGCCCAGCATACATCAATCCCCACGGTTTGCTCCATCCTGTAAAGCTTGCTTTATTAATCGACGCTGATCGTCTGGAAGTCCTTCTGGCAAAGCTCTGAGCAAAAACCAGCCTGCCTTACTTATTTCAATACTCTGTGGCAATACGTCGCCTTTGGGACGACATCGGAATACGATCTCAATCTGTTTGGCTTGCTCGAAAGTGTGAGTGGTGAACAGGCTCAGGTCTTTCACGTCGAGACCAACCTCTTCACGCAGTTCTCGTCGGATGCCTTCCTCAGGTTGTTCATCTGGTTTTAGAAATCCACCCGGAACACCCCAGCCGACTCCCGGGCGAAAGCGGTGTTTGAGCAGAAGCACTTTGCCTTCATCATCTACAACAATCGCGGCAGCAGTGACAGTAAATCTGGTCTGAGTCACACGGGTTGTCAGACGCCGCAGCGCCCTCGGAGTGCGACGCCAGATTCCTCCAAGAAGATCCTTGAGCATGACCGAAGAGCATAGCACGCGTCGACGGACCAGTATCTCATTCTAAATCTTACGAAGGACGATGCACGAAATTAGACGAATCAACCCAAAGCAACTCAGTGACGTTTCGTCTGATTTCATGGATCGTTTTGCCCAGGCGTGGTATGAGGCACGTCCATCCAGGGAGATGACACCACCTTGCAATTCAGTAAATGCCCTAATTCCAGATTTCTTTGATGCGCCTTATGTATTCTCTTTGCGCCTTAACGTGAAAGATAACTGAGCAAAATACATTTCGCGCAAAGACGCAAAGGAATGCTCAAGGCGCAAAGGCAAATTAGGGCGCTACCTGCAATTCCTCTTGATTGACTCAATGTCAAATAACTCGGTAAGATTCTCGCGTTCACACGATCCCGAGTTCTTCCACGAAGCGGCGCCCACTTATGTCAGCAGACGTTTCCGATCCAAAACCCGCCGAACCAGCTGCCGCGGTGGCGCCAGTACCGAAGCGCATCACCAACGCTCAAACGGTCTGCAATGAAAAGAACGCCAAGGGCAAACTCTGCAACGGACATCTAAAACAGTTGCGCACGGCCGGCGAAGCATCAGAGGTCCATCTGCGCGGCGACGATGTGCTGTCCAAGTGTCAAACTTGCGGCACTTTCTACATGGGACCGCCGCTCGGACATGTGCGTGATCCACACAAGCAAAGCCGATTTGTTGAAGCGGAGCTGACTGCGCTCTTACAGGCAGCTGGCGGCACGCTGCCCGTGATCAAAAAGGACGAGCGCGGCGTTTTCGTGATGGTTGAATCGGCGCCAGCTCACGCCGCAACAGCGAAAGCAGCACCTGCGAAGCCCGCAGCAACAACTCCAACTGCCAAAGCTCCCGCAGCAAAGCCAGCTGCGCCGGCCGCGGCAAAGCCCGCCGCGCAGAAGGCGGGAGCCGAGCCCAATCGAGCGCTATTCCGTCGGTCTACGTACGTGGGCGTCAAAGACACCGGTCCCGTTCCTGGTGAAACGTTCGAGCAGAAAGTGGCACGCTTGAAGGCTGTTTCCGCAGCAGCAAAACAGAGAGCGGAAGAGGGTGGTGACGAAGTGACACCGAGCGCTGCGCCGGATGTCGCTCCAGCTAACGTCGCCGCCGAAGCGACGCTTGCGAGCCCAGCGGCAGAAGCGGCACCGGCAGCTGCGGCGTCACCTGCACCTGCGACTCATAAACCTACCGGCCAGGCAGATCGAACTTTAATGCGCCGATCCACTTATTGTGGAGTTGCGGATACCGGCCCCATCGCCGGAGAAACCTTCGAGCAAAAGGTTGAGAGGCTTAGGGCCGTAGCCGCGGCCGCCAAGCAAAGAGCCGAAGGCGGTTAGACCGAAACGACGATGAGCGTGGCAATCGTCGGGACTTCGAGTTCAATTCTATTAATTCCAAACCGCAAAGCGGTTAAGTCCTCCAGCCCAGGGTTGCCGCGCTTCGCGGCTACCCTGGGGAAGCGCAAAGAATTTTCCAACCCCAACGGGGTTGTGACAAATCGGGCTCGGTTTTCGAGCCTAACCTCACACGTTGCGTACCAAACCAGCGCAACTACGACTAACTCAATCAACCCAACTGGGTTACAACTAGAAGGAGATCCTCATGCCTCAATCCCTCTCCGCCGTTTACATCCATCTTGTCTTTTCCACCAAAGAAAGAGAGCCTTTCCTTCGTGATGAAGATATTCGTAGCGACCTTCACGCGTATTTGGGTGGTATCTCAAAGAAACTTGAATGTCCGCCGCTCATCGTAGGAGGTGTCGAAGACCACGTGCACCTACTCAGTCGGTTCGGACGCAAGATCACCCAAGCTGATTGGGTGAAAGAACTAAAACGCGTTTCGAATCTATGGCTGAAAGAATTGGGTGAGTTTAGTCAGTTCGAATGGCAGGGCGGCTACGCAGACTTTTCTGTAAGCGCTTCAAATCTTGATCGGGCCAAGCGGTACATTGCCAATCAGGAGGAGCATCACCGTAAGATGTCTTTCCAGGACGAGATACGCGCGCTGTTAAAGAAGCACCGGATGGAGTGGGACGAGCGGTACATTTGGGACTAGCGGGATTCAATACGTTGAAATTAACCCGGGAGTCGTTTGCCGCAACCCCGTTGGGGTTGGCATCTTTCTCACATTAGCTTCCCAGGGTAGCCGCGAAGCGCGGCAACCCTGGGCTGGAGGCTGAAACCGCTTTGCGGTTTGGTTGTATCACGCGCAGCTATTCTCGGTTATCGATGGTCAATTGGGACGGCAATCGTTAGCTTCGATGATTGGCTTCCCAGAGCTCAACTCTCCCGCACAACCAATCCATCGCGTGCGATTTTCCAGTTCAGTACCTCCGCTCCTTCTTCCGTAGCCAGGGCACGCTCGACGTCCTGCTTACGTCCTTCCGCGCACAAGAAGGCGATACATCCACCGCCGCCCGCGCCGCAGACCTTGGCGGCTTCGGCGCCATTTGCCAAAGCTTTCTCCACCAACCTCTCCATGTGAGGGGTAGTTACCGCGGGCGCCAGCCGTTTCCGATTCGGATAGGCAGCGCTCATGATGGATTTCACCTGGTCCCAGTCGTCTGCCAACAAGGCTCCACGCATGTTGACGGCTGAATCGCGAATGCCTTCGAAGAGTTGGAAAAGCTCAGGATCACCGTCGATGTGTCGTTTTAAGATGTCCCAGTTGTTTGTGCCAGACAATCGCGGTTCACCGGTGTAACAAATAGCGATTCGACTTTCGAGCTTCGCCTCATTCACGTCCAGGGCCTCGCGTTCGATACCATCGGTGCGAAAGTGAATGCACGAAGTGGCTCCATAAAACGCCGGAAAATAGTCCTGAAACCCTGCCGGTACCCGAATCACAGTTGTCTCGATGTTGGCCACCAGCATGATGAACTTTCGTTCGTCGTAACGGCCGCCCACGAGCCGATTGAGTGCACCGATGCAAGCAATAGCGAGCGCGGAAGATCCGCCCAACCCAGCTCCTGCCGGCGCCTCACTGTTTGCGGTGAGATGAAACCCGGTTTTAGGCTTGAAGAAGTGAACCAGCTTTGAGATTAGTTCGAGACGCGTTTCACTGGCGAGGCTGTCGATCGCCTCCAGACTTATCTCGAAACTTACGTTTCGATCGCGAGACTCAAGGATGATGCGATCGTCATCTCGAGTTTCTATGCGACAGTGTGCCCGCAGCGAAATTGCAAAATTCACTGTGGCTGCGCCAGGGTGAAAAAGATACAAAGGCCAGATGTCGATGGTGCCGCCGGCAAGGTCGACGCGGGTCGGAGCGGAAGACTCAATGATCATTATTTTTAGTCGCCGTCAGTTTCCTCGGGCTTGGTAGCGATCCGCTTCTTTTGTTCATCACGGTGCTTGAACGGGATGTGCTCTCGAACCTCCTGCTTTAAATCCTGCAGCTTCTCTTGCGCAGCGTGTTCCAGTTCCTGCAATCGTTCCGGATTGGCCTCTTCCACTTTCTTCGATAGCCAAAAGCGCTCGGCCAGGTAAAAACCAACAACACCCAGAACCACAATGACCAGTAAGACCTTGCCGAGGCGTTGAAAGTCGCCGATTAGCCCGATTACGGCACCGCTGAAGAAATAACCGGCGCCACTGAGAATAAAGACCCAGAGAAAACAGCTCGCGAGGGAGAGCACAAGGAAGCGCAGATACGGCATCCGACTGACGCCGTAAAAAATACAAGTGGCCCAACGCAACCCGTAGACAAACTTGGATAGAAAAATAGAAAGCGGTCCAAACTTGTTCGTCAGTCGCTCCATTCTTGGGCTGGAGCGTTGATAAAAGCGTAGATCGCGAACTCTTTTATGAAAACTGCGGCCGGCCGCGTAGGCGAGATTGTCGCTAACAACGCCTCCGAGAGTCCCCCAAAACAACACCCACGCAAAGCTGTAGTCGCCGAAGAAATCACTATGCGCCAAAACGCCCGCCAGCAAGAGTGTGATATCCCCCTCGATCATGGCGAGGATGAAGACAGCGTAAACACCGTATTGACGGATGAGGTCGTAAACGAAGTCCAGGTACATGTCGAAAAGTGCGCTCAGCGCAGACAGTGACAAAGCGACGCTAAGCATTGCTGCTTACAAACCCGCTCGGTAACTGCTTTTTAAGATGTCTCTTCCTCTTGTGGGGGCTTCACCACCAACACCGGGCACGAGGCGTGACGAACAACTGCTTCGGCAGTTGAACCAAAGAGCATTCGTCCCAAACCTGTTCGCCCATGCGACGAAATCACGATCAAATCGACTTGTCTGTCCTTCGCCACCCGAACGATCTCGGATGCCGCTTCTCCGTGCGCAATCAACTCCTCAACATCGAGTCCGGCGCATTCCTCACACTCGGCTAGTTTGGGCAGCTCTCGCTCAGCTGAATCCTCCAATTGTTCTGCGATGTCCGCTATCGGAAGCGGCTCAGTCATGCCCGAGTAGCCGACGGTGGGCACGATCGGTTCTATTACGTGCACGCAGATTATCGAGGCGCCAAAGGTTCGGGCCAACGAGGTGGCATAGGAGAGCGCATAATTACCGCATTCACTAAAATCCGTCGGCAGCAGTATTTTGCTGATCTGCATGAGAACATGCACTTAGATTAGATCTTTGGGGTTTGAACAAAGAACAAAGAAACAAGTTTACCGTTCAAAACGCACGTTATTCTACACGGACAGTCACCTGTTTGACAGCCCCGGAAACCCTCGACTATGCTTCGTTTGTTCCAAACTTCAGGCGATCGCACGAAAGATTTTCATACATGACCGCTCCCTCCGGATCAGAAAAAAGTTTTATTGGCATCGATCTTTCCGGCCCGACTCTGCGCGCGACCATCGTGAGCAATGATGGGCAGATAACAGAACGCAGGGAAGTCGCGATCGAAGCCGACCGACTGGTTGGTCAAGTGTCTGACGTGGTCAACGAGTTGAGGAGCGTGGACTCAAACGTGGCTGCGGTTGGCGTGGCTATCCCGGGGCTGGTGAACAGGCAAACAGATCGAGTTATCGCCTCGCGCGATCTTCCCTCAACTGTCCGGGAAGATCTGCATTCGGAGTTAACCAGCGCGGCAGGCGTAAGGGTCGAGATTGAAAACGATGCCAACGCTGCTGCTTACGGCGAGTATAAGGTGGGCGCGGGCAGGGGCAGCCGCGATATGTTCTACATCACCATCGGCGAAGGCATTGGTGGTGCGATCATTCTCGACGGGCGGCTTTGGACCGGTGCTTCAGGATTCGCAGGTGAAGTTGGCCACATCACGATCGACACTGAGGGCATTGAGTGCGAGTGTGGCAACACTGGATGTCTCGAGACGCTCGCCTCGGGCCCAAACATCGTTCGCCGGGCAAACGAACGGCTCTATCGAGACGGAACATCATCGCTGTCGAAGCTGGGAATGAACAAAAACTTCACGGCTGGTGACGTCGCTCACGAAGCCAACAACGGCGACGATTTCGCACTAATGATGATTGAGCGCACCGGTAAGTACATCGGCACAGGTGTAGCCAGCGTGCTCAATCTACTCAACATAGAGCGCATCGTGCTCGGCGGCGGTGTGATGGACGCCGGAGATCTAATCCTCAATCCGATCATCCAGGAAGCCAGGCGGCGCGCGTTTCAACCAAACTTCGAAGCCACCCAGATCCTGGCGGCGACGCTCGGAGACGATGCAAATTCAATCGGCGCCGCGATGCTGGCGCGCGACGCTGCCTAAGTAACCTCAAAGTTCATGCTGCACTTCGAAGTTCAGCCACTGTAATCAAATTCAGGCCGAAATCTTGAAAAACTTTACTCATCTGGTAAAGTAGTCCCCCGTAACGAGCAATTCAATTTAGATCTCTCTGAGGACCGAAGTGTCTGCAAGGTGTTGGTGCCAGTTCACTCAGGCTCCTCACGACGTGTAGGTGTAGCGCTGCTGCGCCTTGATTTCGAAGTGGTGAGTTTCGATTAGCAAAGCTGTCGGCATGCCACAGATTTTTCATCACAGCACCAATGCTTTAGCGAAGTTAAGTATCTTCGGCGCAATCTTCATTCTGATCGCAGCAGTTTGGGCGACAGCGGAGTTGAATCGCTCGTCCTGGAACACGGGACAATGGGTGGAGCGCCAGCAGCCGGTTCAGTTCAGCCATAAGCATCACGTAGGCGACGACGGCATCGACTGTCGCTATTGTCATACTTCGGTTGAGACGTCACCTTCTGCCGGTCTGCCTCCGACCGAAACCTGCATGAGCTGTCACAAACAGCTCTGGGCCGACAGTCCTTACCTGGAACCAGTTCGAGCCAGCTTTCGCACCGGCAAACCGATCGAATGGATCAGAGTCCACGATCTTCCAGACTACGCATACTTCAATCACAGCATTCATGTGAATAAGGGTGTCGGCTGCTCGACCTGTCACGGCCGAGTGGATCAAATGCCGATTGCCTATCAGGCTTCGACTCTGCAGATGGAATGGTGTCTGGAGTGCCACCGCAAGCCAGAGAGATTTGTGCGCCCGGCAGATAAGATCTTCGACATGGAGTGGCGCCCAGAGAATCGGACTAAGGATCAGATCGAAGAAGCTCGACCATTGTTGCGGGAATACCAGATTCAGAGCGCGGAAGTTTTGACAAGTTGCTCAACGTGCCATAGGTGAGGTAGCACAAACTTCAGGAAGCTCTGATTAACTGAACCGAGCTGCTCAAAGCACAACCGCAAAGCGGTTTCAGAACAAAGCCCAGGGTTGCCGCGCTTCGCGGCTACCCTGGGTAACGGGAAATCACAAGGCGTACCCCAAAGGGGTTTCGACATCAACTCGAATGCGCGCGCGCAATTATGCCCGTCATTGCCACAACCCCCGATGGGGTTGCTTCAAACCTGCGTTTTCTTTTCCCAGGGTAGCCGCGAAGCGCGGCAACCCTGGGCTTTGTTCTGAAACCGCTTTGCGGTTGTGCTCTGAGCGGCGCGGTTCAGTTATTCAGAGGTTCCTTCAGTCTGTGTATCCAAGTTAGTTGAGATAATGATCTTAGTTCCAAAGGCAATTCAGACTAGTTTTGAGAATCTGCTGATGCGAGTTGATACACAGACTAAAGTCTGTGCTACATGAAAATGTCCACCGACGATCGACATATTAACTTCAAGCTGATGCGCGACTGGATCGTCGAGCATCAGGACGCTGCCGGCGCCGCAAACAGTCAGTCGCCGGCAGACGGCAAGAAGTATTGGCGAAGTCTCGAGGAATTCGCAGACACTCCAGAGTTTCATGAGTTCATCCAGCGCGAATATCCGCAGCATGCCGAGGAGTGGGACGATCCAATTGAGCGTCGTACCTTCCTGAAGCTGATGGGGGCCTCATTGGCGCTGGCCGGCTTGAGCGGTTGTGCGTATCAACCGCCCGAGAAGATTGTTCCTTACGTCCGACAACCTGAAGACGCGGTTCCGGGTCGGGCATTGTTCTTTGCTACTGCCGCAACTGTTTGCGGCATCGCGACGCCGGTGCTCGCCAGAAGTAATGAAGGACGGCCCACCAAGATCGAAGGCAATCCAGATCATCCCAACAGTCGCAATTCTGATGCGACGGGCATTGGCTCAAGCGCAACTGATCTCTTTGCCCAGGCCTCAATCCTGGGCCTTTACGATCCGGATCGTTCCCAGACGATTACCTACCGCGAAGAGATTCGCACCTGGACGACATTTCTTGGCGAAATGCGCACTGCGCTGGATGTACAGCGAGCTAAACAGGGAGCCGGTATTCGCTTCTTAACCGAGACCGTCACGTCGCCCACTCTCGGCGCCCAGCTGAAAGCCATTCTCACCGACTTCCCGCAAGCGAAGTGGCATCAGTACGAACCGGTGAATCGCGATAACGCACGGGCCGGAGCAATCATGGCCTTCGGCCAGCCGGTGAATACCACGTACGACTTCAGCAAAGCCGAACGAATTCTTTCGCTCGATTCAGATTTCCTCTCTGCTGCGCCGGGCACCCTGCGCTATGCACGCGACTTCGCCGCCCGCAGAAGAATCACGAATGGTAAGAGCGATATGAGCCGGTTGTATGCCATCGAGAGCACGCCGACCATGACGGGCGCGAACGCGGACCATCGGCTCGCAATCAGGCCCAGTCAGTTAGCAGAAGCTGTGCATCTTCTTCACGCGCTTGCCTGGCCTGTAAATGCCTCCACAGTTCACGGCGGCAGCGGCCTCGAGAGTGGCTGGTTCAATGCCCTCGGGAAAGACCTCCTTCAGCATCAGGGTCCAAGCATCGTTATTGCAGGCAACGAGGCTCCGCCAATAGTTCACGCGCTGACTCACAACCTGAACTCTAAACTCGGCAACGTGGGCAAGACCGTTTTCTATACCGATCCGCTGGACGCAAACTCAGTAGATCAAAAGGAATCACTTCGCGATCTGGTCAACGACCTCGACGCGGGTCGCGTCGAGTTGCTGGTGATTCTCGGCGGCAATCCGGCTTACAACACACCGGCGGACCTCAAGCTCGACAAAGATCGACTCCTGAAGACGAAGACTCAGCTTCGGGTTCATCTCAGCTCACACAAAGACGAAACGTCCGAACTATGCCACTGGCATGTGCCCGAGGCTCATTACCTCGAATCATGGAGTGACACGCGTTCATTCGACGGCACAGTCTCGATCGTCCAACCACTGATCGAACCGCTCTACGGCGCGAAGACTGCACACGAAGTGCTGGCCATCTTTTCCGAGAACTACGATCGCAAGCCTTACGACATTGTTCGAGACTACTGGCGCGGCGCGCAGGGGCAAGGGCAGACGGCAGGAGCAGGAAGCAGTCAGCAGGCTGCGGGTAATCAGCCGAGTTCCAGTCAACCGGCTCAAGCCCCGACTCCAACCGCGACGAATGACTTCGAAAGCTGGTGGCGAAAGTCATTGCACGACGGTTTTGTTCCAAACACGGCGCTCCCAACGAAGACCATGTCGCTAAAACCCGACGTGGCCAGTCAATCGTCTGAATCCCAACCTGCAGCCGACAACTCAATCGACGTTGTCTTTCGCACTGACCCATCAATCCACGACGGCCGTTTCGCAAACATCGGCTGGCTACAGGAGTTGCCGAAACCTCTGACCAAACTTACGTGGGACAACGCCGCCCTGGTAAGTCATAAGACGGCTACCGATCTTGGTCTCGACAACACCATCGGTTGGAAGGGCGGGAATGTAAATGTCGACAACATTCGGATCGAGCATCAAGGGCAGGCAATCATTTGCCCCACCTGGATCATGCCGGGTCAACCTGACAACGTCGTGACTGTTCACTTCGGTTATGGACGAAGACGCGCGGGTCGTGTCGGGAACGGTCGAGGCTTCAACGCTTACGACATCAGGACGTCTGATTCGCCCTGGGCCGCTTCCGGCGTGAAAGTTGATAAGGCCGCCGGACGGTTCCAACTCGCGGTCACTCAGCTCCACTTCAACATGGAAGGTCGCGACATCCTCCGCACAAGTACCCTCGAGGAATATGTAAAAGGCGATCAAGCCGGCGAGCACGGCGTTGGCGAACACGGGCACGAAAGGGCACACGTACCTGCGCCGGATGAAACCCTCTACGGCAATGAACACAAATATGAAGGTTACGCCTGGGGGATGTCGATCGACGCGAACAGTTGCATAGGTTGCAACGCCTGCGTCGTTGCCTGTCAGTCTGAAAACAACATCCCCGTAGTCGGCAAAGAGCAAGTAATGCGGAGCCGCGAGATGCACTGGTTGCGCGTCGACACTTATTTTGAAGGCCGCGACGCAAACAATCCCGAGGGCACTTACTTCATGCCGGTTCCCTGCATGCATTGCGAAAATGCACCGTGCGAACCTGTCTGCCCTGTGCATGCCACCGTTCACAGCGCCGAGGGCATCAACGACATGGTTTACAACCGATGCGTCGGCACTCGCTACTGCTCCAACAACTGCCCATACAAGGTTCGTCGCTTCAATTTCCACCTGTATCAGGATTGGGACACGCCCACGTATCAGTTGATGAGAAATCCTGAAGTTTCAGTGCGCAGTCGGGGTGTGATGGAGAAATGCACCTACTGCGTTCAGCGCATACAGGAGGCAAAGATTGGCGCGGAGCTCGAGAATCGGCCCGTTCGTGATGGCGAGATCGTGACTGCGTGCCAGGCCGTTTGTCCGACAGAGGCGATTGTGTTTGGCGACGTTAACGATCCGAACAGTCGGGTTTCGAAGCTCAAAGCAGAACGACGGAACTATTCACTGCTGTCGGACCTGAATACGAGACCACGCACAACCTACCTGGGAGCCTTGCGCAACCCGAACCCGGAGATTCGCGAACGGCATTAATGCGCGATTTTGGAGTGCGGCGACCGGGCGCCGCTTTGGTCCGAGGCGGCTTGACGCCGGTGATTCGCGAGAACGTATTTGGATGTAGCCGCGACAGGTCGCGTATGGCCAAAGCGCTGACTGGTCAGCGCACTCCAAAGGGCTTGAATGCTGTCTTAGATTCTAACGTCTAGTCGATCAAGGAAATGGCAGACGAACCACACATTGAACGGGGCATTCACACGACATCGCCAGTCGTGGCGCCGGGTCTGACGTTCGCCTCGGTTACAGACAAGATCAGCTCGCTGGTCTTGAAGCGAAAGACTCCGCTTTGGTGGTTCATTGGTTTCGCCATCTCGTTCATCCTGGTCCAGCTCCTGCTGCTGACGATCACGCACCTCCTCTTCAACGGCATCGGAATCTGGGGCAACAACGTCCCCGTAGGCTGGGCCTTCGACATCATTAACTTTGTTTGGTGGATCGGAATCGGCCACGCCGGTACTTTGATTTCGGCCATCCTGCTGTTGCTGCGACAAAAGTGGCGGACTTCGATCAATCGCTTCGCGGAAGCAATGACCCTTTTCGCAGTGGCCTGCGCGGGTTTGTTCCCACTGCTTCACGCCGGTCGACCCTGGTTGCTCTACTGGATGTTTCCCTATCCAAACACGATGGGGATCTGGCCCCAATTTCGCAGTCCACTGATGTGGGACGTGTTTGCCATATCGACTTATGGCACGGTCTCAGCGCTGTTCTGGTTTATCGGATTGATTCCAGACTTTGCGACCCTTCGTGATCGCACCCGCAGCAAGCCATTTCAAATCATCTACGGCATGTTGGCCATGGGTTGGCGCGGATCAGCTCGTCACTGGCATCGCTACGAGATGGCCTACCTGCTGCTCGCGGGCCTGGCCACGCCGCTGGTCCTTTCAGTGCATACCATTGTCAGCTTCGACTTCGCGGCAGGTGTGATTCCGGGCTGGCACGCGACGATCTTTCCCCCTTACTTCGTCGCCGGCGCCATTTATGCCGGCTTCGCAATGGTGCTGACGCTCACGATCCCGTTGCGCAAGCTCTACGGCCTCGAAGACTTCATCACCATGCGGCACATGCAGAACATGGCCAAGGTGATGCTCGCCACCGGCTTGATCGTGGCTTACGGCTACGTGATGGAGGCGTTCTTTGGTTGGTATAGCGGAAACATTTATGAGCGTTTCATGATTTACAACCGAATGACCGGACCGTATTCGGGGTTCTATTGGGCGCTGATTCTTTGCAACGTGCTGGCTCCGCAGATCATTTGGGTCAAACGCTTTCGCACAAACATGCTGGTGCTCTTCCTGTTATCAATCGTCGTCGGCATCGGCATGTGGCTGGAACGTTTTGTAATTATCGTCACCAGCCTGCATCGCGACTTCCTGCCCTCATCCTGGGGCATGTACTCGCCCACGGGATGGGATCTGTCGATGTTCGTTGGCACCATCGGACTCTTCTTCGCCCTTTTGTTCCTCTTCATCAGGTTCTTGCCCATCATTTCGATTTTTGAGATGCGGACGATCCTGCCGGATGCGGAGGTCGAGGAGGAGGCGTAGGCGCGCGGACGCGCGGACGCGGGGAGGCGGGGACGCGGAGACACGGAGACACGGTGACGCTGTGACGGGGTGTCGGTTGAAGAAGATGAGAGAGCTTTAACAAATGGCGGACGACGAAAAAAACAGGATTGACAGAGACCGGGCGAAGAATGACGTCTCCCCGTCTCCTCGTCTCCCCGTCTCCCCGTCCCCGTCAGGCCGTCGCCGCGTCGCCCACCCTCTGTACGGCGTGATGGCTGAGTTTGATAACCCGAGCGATCTGGTGGCCGCAGCGCGCCACACGTACGAAGCCGGTTACCGCCGGATCAATGGTTATTCGCCCTACCCAATCGAGGAGCTTTGGGAAGCGATCGGTTTTCACAAGACCGGTTTGCCGATCATCGTCTTTATTGGCGGAGTCATCGGCGCGGTGGGTGGATTCCTGATGCAATACTACCTTGCGGTTTTTGACTATCCCCTTAATGTTGGGGGCAAACCATTCAATAGTTGGCCGGCTTTTATTCCCATTACCTTTGAATGCACGATTCTGTGCGCGGCTTTCGCCGCGGTGTTCGGCATGCTGGCACTCAACAAATTGCCGCAGCCATACCATCCGGTTTTCAATTCGCCCAACTTCGCGCTCGCAACTCGAGATCATTTTTTCCTGGTAATCGAAGCGAACGATCCTAAATACAAACATGACGAAGTGGTTGGGTTCATGAAGAGTCTGGGACCAAAGGAAGTAACGGATGTTGAGGTCTGACGGAAAAAGAGACAGGGAGATGGAGGGACGGGGAGACGGGGCGATAACTTCAGCTCCTCAATCTCCCCCTGTCTCCCCGTCCCTCCATCTCCCCGTCTCCCCAATCCCCCATCTCCCCGTCTCCCCATCTCCCCCTGTCTCCCCGTCCCTCCATCTCCCCGTCTCCCCAATCCCCCATCTCCCCGTCTCCCCATCTTCCCCCGTCACCCAGTCTCGCCGTCTTCCCGTCTTTTTGATGATCGGCGTGTTGTGTCTCATCACAGCCGGCTGCCGCCAGGACATGCAGGATCAGCCCAAGATGAAACCGTTTCGCTCGACCACTTTTTTCAGAGATGGAATCTCCTCGCGACCACCCGTCGCAGGTACGGTGCCACGTGGATTTCTCCGTGCCGACAGGGAATTCTTTACCGGCAAAAAGGTTGGCACTCAAAGCGGCACAACCAGCCAGGCACCATCGCCGGCTCCAGGGGGCACTGCCACCACCGGCGCCGCGGCGTATCCCGATGATATTGAAATCTTCCCTTTGCCGATTACCCAGGCGATCGTTGAGCGTGGCAAAGAACGTTACGAGATTTTCTGCTCCGCCTGCCACGGTCTAACCGGAAACGGGGACGGAATGATCGTGCGCCGCGGCTTCCGCCGCGCCGCTTCATTCCATAGCGACGCCCTGCGCCAGGCTCCCGTCGGACACTATTTCGATGCGATCACAAATGGATGGGGAGCTATGCCCGCTTACGCGGCACAGATTCCCGCGCAGGATCGCTGGGCGATTGTCGCCTACATTCGGGCATTGCAGTTGAGTCAGCAGAAAACTCCGGCGACGCCCGGCCAGTCCCAACCAACTGCCAGTCCCGCAGCAACACCGGCAGCCGGAGGACATAACTAAGAATGACTGGCGCCCATACAGCACCGGCTGAATTAGGACGTTATCAAAAGCGCGCCTTGATTGTGGGCGTAGTGTTTATGGTGTTGCTAGTCGTCGGTGCGGTTATCAACCGACAACAGTTCTTCCATTCATACCTCCTGGGATATTTGTTCTGGGTAGGCATTGCGCTCGGCAGTCTGGCGCTCCTGATGTTGCAACACCTGACCGGTGGCGAGTGGGGGTTGGTGATTAGAAGGACTCTTGAGGCCGCCACGCGAACACTGCCGCTGCTTGCGTTGTTATTCATTCCGATAATTTTGGGCGCGAAAGACATCTTTCCCTGGACCCATCATGAGGAGATGTCGAAGACGCCGGCGCTTGCACAAAAAGCGCGTTTGTATCTGAACATCCCGTTCTTTACCGGTCGAGCAGCATTGTATTTTGCTGTCTGGATCCTGGCAGCTTATCTGTTGGGCAAGTGGTCTCAGGAGCAGGACCGCACCGCCGACCGCCGCTTTTCCAGACGGATGCGAATGATCAGTGGACCGGGTCTGGCGGTTTTGGTGTTGACTATCACCTTTGCGTCTGTCGATTGGGCCATGTCGCTCAATCCCGAATGGTTTTCTACGATTTATGGATTGCTGTTCGTTGCAGCGTGGACTCTCAGCGGGCTGGCGTTTGCGATTGCCGTAATGGCCTACCTCGTGAACCGCGAACCGATGTCGCGCGTGGTTCGGCCAAATCACTTCCAGGATCTGGGAAAGCTGATGATGGCTTTGGTGATGCTCTGGGCCTACTTCGCTTTCTCACAGTTCCTGATCGTCTGGTCGGGCAATCTTCCGGAAGAAATCCAGTGGTACCTGCCGCGCGTTCGTGGCGGGTGGGGTGTGATCGCGCTGCTGGTCATCATCTTTCATTTTGCGTTTCCGTTCATGTTGTTGCTGTCGGCTTCCTTGAAACGCAACGCGCGAAAGTTGGTAATCCTGGCAGGGCTAATTCTGGTGATGCGCCTGGTCGATCTATTTTGGATGACTGCACCCGAGTTTACCCATGGTGCTTTTCATATCAGCTGGATGGACGTGGCAGCGCCTGCAGCGATTGGCGGGCTTTGGCTGGCGATGTTTTTGTGGCAGTTGAGCAAGCGTCCCCTGATGCCGATTAATGATTCACAATACGACGCTTTGCTGGCGCATTCGCAGGCGTACGCGGGACACGGCGTACACGAACCCTCGGATCATTTGCAGCATGAATAAGATGAAACACAAAGGAAACGGGCACGGTCAGGTCACTGAGACGCCGGACGTTTCACACATAAAGAATATAGACGTCACCCATGAGATGAGCGACGTCAACGTGCCGGCTCTCTTGAAGTTTGTTTTGGCGCTGACGGTGATGACCATCGTCGTCTATCTGCTGATGTGGGGCCTGTTCAAGTTCTTCGATGCGCAGGTGACCAGGAAAGAGCCGCCGGCCGGGCCGATGGCGATGAGTGAACAGGAGAGATTGCCACCCGAGCCGAGACTGCAGTCGGCGCCTGGCTTTGGCGTGAAACTCGAAAATGGCCAATGGGTTGGATTGGAAAAGCGAGAACCTCAGGCCGAATACAGAACTCTGCGTGAACAATGGGAGCAGACACTCAACTTGGGAGCGAAGGACTCGTCGGGAAACCCGGTCGGACTTCCGATCGAGCAAGCGATGAAGGAAATAGTTAAGAGCGGTTTACCGTCGAAAATTAAGCAACTGCCCGAAGAGGGACCGGGCTGGCAGGCACAGGACTACGGAATGTCGCTACCAACCGCAGCCAGTTCGGGACGGGTGGCGGTGAAAGGGGGCAAATGAGACACGGCGACACGGCGACGGGGAGACACGGGGACTCGGGGACACGGGGACACGGGGACGGGGAGACGCGGAGACTCGGAGACACGGAGTTGCGGAGACACCATTTCCGTGTCGCCCCGTCTCCCCATCTCCCCGTCCCCGCGTCCCCGCGTCCCCGCGTCCCCGTGTCCCCGTGTCTCCGCGTCTTCCTCCTCTTTGCGGCCTTATGCACGCCTGCAATGGCACAGCCTGGCCAACCCGGACCAAGCTCGCCACTCTACGGCGCACGCCCGAGCAGCGGAACGAGCTCGAGCGGTTTGCCCAAGGCATTGCGCGAAGTGAGTATCGAACAAAAACTGAATACGCAACTTCCACTCGAGCTCACGTTTCGTAACGAAAATGGTTCGACAGTGAAACTCGGTGACTACTTCGGCAAGAAGCCTGTGGTACTGGCGCTCGTCTACTACGAATGTCCCATGCTCTGCACACAGGTATTGAATGGGATGGTAAGCAGTTTCAAAGTTCTTTCTTTTAAACCCGGCGAGGAGTTTGAAGTCGTCACCGTGAGTTTTGACCCACGCGAAACTCCCACCCTCGCGGCGGCCAAGAAAAAGACTTACGTGGGCTACCTGCCTGAAGCAAAACGCGCTTCTGCAACTAACGGTTGGCATTTCCTGACTGCCGATGCAGAAAGCATCAAGACTATTACCCAGGCGGTCGGATTTAATTATCACTTTGATGAAGCCACGAATCAGTCTGCGCACGCCAGCGCAATAATGGTGGCTACGCCGGAGGGCAAGCTCTCGCATTACTTTTATGGCATTGAGTATTCACCAAAGGATTTACGCTTGAGTTTGGTGGAAGCTTCGCGGAACAAAATCGGCTCACCTGTCGACCAGTTGTTGCTCTATTGCTATCACTACGACCCGGCGACTGGCAGGTATGGAGCGGTAGTAATGAACATGGTTCGCGTCGGAGGAATAGGGTTTCTCATCGTGATGGTGGGAGGGTTTTTGGTGATGCGCCGGCGAGCTGCTTCGCGCGCAAGGTTACCAGTACCTCCTCTGGCATTGGACACTGAGCCTTCAGGATCCGGAGGGAAAACGTAAAGAATGCAAACCTCCTGGGTCCCATTTGTGCCGCCAAGCGCTTCCACTCTTTCCGGGAAGGTCGATGCGCTCTATTTCTATCTTTCAGGCGTCACGATTTTCTTCACCCTGCTGATTTCCGGTGTCTTGATCTTTTTCATAATCAAGTATCGGCGGCGCACGCCGTATGAGATTCCCCGGCCTGTTGCGGGCTCGCACAAGCTCGAGACCCTTTGGTCAGTAATTCCTTTCGTGATCGCGATGACTATGTTTGTCTGGGGCGCGCAGATCTTTTTCGAACAGTCCAAGCCACCCAAGAATGCCGTGGAAGTTTATGTCGTTGGCAAGCAGTGGATGTGGAAACTACAGCATACGACCGGACAGCGAGAGATTAACGAACTTCACGTTCCGGCCAACCGCAAAGTGAAACTGATCATGACGACCGAAGACGTCATCCACGACTTTTTCATTCCGGCGTTTCGAATAAAAGCCGACGTGGTGCCGGGGCGGTACACGACTCTCTGGTTCGAGCCCACGAAACCCGGTCGGTATCACCTGTTCTGCGCGGAATATTGTGGGATGAATCACTCGGGCATGATTGGCTCGGTAATCGTCATGGAATCAACTGAGTTTGACGATTGGTTGAGCGGCAATACCAGCCAGCAATCACCGGCCGTTGCCGGTCAGCAGCTCTATCAAACGCTGGGTTGCGTTTCGTGTCATGGCGCTTCGGGTGAAGGGGGACGAGGCCCCGCCCTGGCTGGAGTTTTTGGCCAGCAAGTTTTTCTCAACAATGGCCAGGCTGTTAAAGCCGATGAGGCCTACATTCGCGAATCGATTGTGAATCCTCAGGCAAAACTGGTGACCGGCTTTGGGCCGATCATGCCGACGTTCCAGGGACAAGTAACGGAAGAACAACTGGTGCAGCTGATTGCGTACATTAAGTCGCTTCAAATTCAAACTACGCAGCCAGTGACAACTGCACCGGCTGCGTCTGCTCCAGCAACTACCGCGACACCTGCAGCAACCAGTTCTCAGTCGAACAGAAGGTAGCAAAGAAGCATGAGCAGTAAAGCAATGGAGACGTTCGTTCCACCAGCGCCATCGCGCATCAACTACATTAATGCGCAGTATGGACTCAAGTCGTGGCTGCTCACCAAAGATCATAAGCGCATTGCTCTGTTGTACCTGGGGTCAATCAGCTTCTTCTTTTTCATAGGCGGCCTCTATGCGATGTTTATTCGGCTGGAGCTGCTCACGCCCCAGGCCGACCTGCTTCAGTCGACCACCTACAACAAGGTCTTTACCCAGCACGGTATCATCATGGTCTTTTTCTTCCTGATACCGTCGATACCCGCAACGCTGGGCAATTTCCTGGTGCCAATGATGATTGGGGCGAAGGATCTTGCCTTCCCCAGAATCAATCTGCTCAGTTGGTATATCTACATCCTCGGTGGGCTGGTCACCATCTATGCGCTGCTGGCGGGTGGAATCGACACCGGATGGACTTTCTATACTCCGTTCAGCACCACGTTCTCCAATTCTTATGTCATTGCTGCCGGACTGGGAATTTTTATTAACGGCTTCTCGTCAATTCTTACCGGACTGAATTTCATCGTCACAATCCATACGATGCGCGCGCCGGGCATGACCTGGTTTCGACTGCCGCTGTTTATCTGGGCGCATTACGCCACCAGCCTGATCATGATCCTGGGCACGCCCGTCATCGCCATCACGATCCTGCTGCTGGCATTTGAGCGGCTCGCGAAGGTTGGAATTTTCGATCCGGCAGTCGGCGGCGATCCCGTCTTGTTTCAACATCTCTTCTGGTTCTACTCGCACCCGGCGGTCTACATCATGGTGCTGCCGGGCATGGGCGTCATCAGCGAACTGATCGCAAACTTTTCCCGCAAAAACATTTTCGGGTATGGCTTCGTCGCCTTTTCGAGTCTGGCGATTGCGGTGTTCGGGTTCCTGGTCTGGGGTCACCACCTGTTTGTGGCCAGCCAGTCGGTTTATGCCGGAATGATCTTTTCGTTTTTGAGTTTCGCGGTGGCGATCCCGTCAGCGATTAAGGTTTTCAACTGGACGGCGACGCTTTATAAGGCATCAATCTCATACGACACGCCGATGCTTTACGCGCTGGGTTTCATCGGACTGTTTACCATCGGCGGAATGACCGGGCTCTTTCTGGCCGCGCTGGCGACGGACGTCCATCTGAGCGACACCTATTTCGTAGTCGCGCACTTCCACTACATCATGGTCGGCGGGACATTGCTCGCATACCTCGGTGGACTTCACTACTGGTGGCCCAAGATGACGGGTCGTATGTACCCGGAAGGGTGGGGAAGATTCTCTGCCCTGATCGTCTTCGTGGGATTCAATCTGACTTTCCTGCCGCAGTTCATTCTCGGCTACATGGGTATGCCGAGACGCTATCACGTCTACCCGGCGGAGTTTCAGGTGCTGCACGTGCTCTCGTCGGCCGGAGCTTCAATTCTTGGCGTGGGGTTATTAATCCCGCTGCTCTACCTCCTCTGGTCGATGCGCTACGGGAAAGTTGCGGAAGGCAATCCGTGGCATCTGCCCGGGCTCGAGTGGCGGACGCAGTCTCCTCCGCTGACTGAGAATTTTGAGCTGACCCCGATCGTAACGTGGGACGCATATGAATTTGCGCCGCCGGAAGAGACTGAAGTGGTCGGCAAGTTCAAAGGCAAGATGGAACGAGCTTAGGTAGCACAGACTCGCACCATTGCCAATTGCCAATTGCCAATTGTCGATTGGTGCTGGCGGAAAGCTCAATTGGCAATCGGCAATTGGCAATGGTGCGAGTCTGATGCTACTTAAGTCACCATTTGAAGTTGGGAGCTAAGAACATTGGTCGACAGAGCTGAACATTTCCCAATCGATCACGAAGCCAGTCATCCGGCGCTGCAGCACCATTTTGAAAACATGGAGCAGCAGCGGGAAGCCGGAAACATCGGCATGTGGGTGTTCCTCGTAACTGAGATCATGTTCTTCGGCGGGATGTTTCTGGCGTATACGCTTTATCGATCAACTTATCCTGAGGCTTTCGCTTCTGCCAGCAATCATCTTTCGCTTCCTATGGGGGCGATCAATACAGGAGTTCTCATCCTGAGCAGCTTTACGATGGCGTTGGCCGTCTACAGTGCGCAGATCGGAAATCGGCGGAATCAGGTATTGTGTCTCATTCTCACCATCGTGCTGGGTCTGACGTTTTTGGGGATCAAAGCAGTCGAATATAACGACAAGTATGTCGATCGCCTTATTCCGGGAGAGTTGATTCCGGGTCATCGATTCGATGCCGGCACGGTCCACCTCCTGCCAGGGGCAGCGAAACAAAACGTGGAGATGTTTTACTGGATCTATTTTGTAATGACCGGGATGCACGCCCTCCACATGATCATCGGAGTCGGTCTGTTGTCAGTGATTCTGTTCTTCGCGGCGCGGGGACGCTATGGACCGGAGTATCACAACCCAGTCGAGATCTCGGGCCTTTACTGGCACTTCGTCGACATTGTTTGGATCTTCCTGTTTCCCTTGCTCTATTTGCTTGGGAGACACCTGGAGCACTGAAGGATAGAGGCAGTCTTCATGAGCGAGCACATCGTTCCAGTTCGAATTTATATAACGATCTTCCTGGCGCTGATGGTAGGAACTGCGATCACGGTGTGGGCGGGACGTCAGGATTTTCCCGGGCCGTTGAATGTAATCATCGCGCTGACCATCGCAGTGATCAAAGCAACGCTGGTCGTGCTTTATTTCATGCACGTTCGTTACAGTGCTCGTCTGATTTGGGTGATTGTCGCTTCCGCGCTTTTTTGGGTTGGGATTCTCTTCGCGTTAACTTTCAGCGACTACTGGACCCGCGGGTGGCTATCCTAGTTCGAAGGCACTTCCTCGGCCCGGTATAACTTCATATCGCGAACCTCCACCTCACGCTTGCATGCCGGACAACGCAATCGGATCGTCGCGTCTGAGGTTCTGATTGGCGTCGAGCAGTAGGGACATACCCCGCTGACTTCATTCTGTTTGAAAAGGTCGCGCATCATAAACAGAGGCAGGATGATTCCGGCAACCAACAACGGGATCCCGAAAATCAAGCCGATGCTCGTGCCCTCACCCAGCGTCAAACTAATCACCAACCCGGCAATGAAAAGGATCAAGCCAATTCCAATCGCGAAAGAAAAACCGTAAGCACTGTCGAACCCACGGCCAGATCTCTCGTTTTCGGTTTCTTTGGTTTCCATTTTCGATTCGATCCTCCAATCTCAATGGGCAAGTTCTACTTCGAACGTTCTTGCTGTAAGTTGAATTCTGCGAGGGTCAGGGCATTTTTACTCCGTCGTTTCCGCCTTTGTCAACGTTAGTGAAGTCGGAGGAATGACCATCTAAGAATACGATCCCCGAAGCCACACGAACCAACACGAAATGCTTAGTGTCATTTCGTGTAATTTCGTGGATCGTATTTCGTTTAGACCCTTCCGTAAGCACGCTTTGAAGGCCAGAAGGATGCTGTTAAAGTACAAGTTTGATTCCGCAGTAAATAAATCATCCGAGATTGCTATGAGTACAACCATCATGAAGCACGCTGCGAAAACTCCTTTTGAGTCTTTTCTAAGCTTGCATGATGCTGAAGCCTGGCTCGCGACTTTAACGACCCTTTTGCGTTCGATTCACGAAGTCGACAAGGCTGCCACGCAGATTTGGTTCGCGTTTTATCCGTTGGATCTGTTTCAGGCGCTGGACGAGGCCGACGATCAGGATCAACTCGCTCATCAATTGCTGCTCCAGGGGAAGTACCGCCTAAAAGATCAGATCAATTCATCGCACACATTTCTGTATGGTCACCGTTATTGGCCCGAAGTAAAGAAAGCGGTCGTTTCACACGCGGCTTCGTTTGGGCCTCCGAGGAATGTATCGCTTGCGGATCAGATTCTTGAAGTGGCCCAGGCGGTGGCGACGGTGTTGAAAGTTGATGCCTCTTTAGTTGTGGGAATCACTGCAGCCGCCTTCATGACGGTCCGGCAAACAAATCTGGGCGCTTTTGAGGCAACACCTGGTGAGGTTGAAATCGACTCGAAGCATAGGCGCCAGTCGCCTGGACAGGTTTTGAAAGAGCGCGCTAAAGACGATGGCCAGGGATTCCTTGGTTTTCTGAAGACTGTCGATAAGAAGTGGACGGTTAATTACGACGAAAACGATTCCGCAGCCAGATACAAACTAAATCATACGCAGGATCTCGCCTGGGGTGCGGCTGATGATCGCACTCGCAACTGGCGGGAGATCGATCCGCGCCGAGTCGAGGGACCCATCCCTGTCGAATGCCGCTCCGCATCTTGTGGGACTTGCTGGGTTGGAGTGCTGGGAGGCGCGGAAAAGCTTTCGGACGTCGGCGCTCGCGAAGGGAAACAGATTAAGAAGTTTGGTTACATCGACACCTCCGAACCGAAGCCTTTGATACGCCTCGCGTGTCAGGCGCAGGCTCACGGCGCGATCTCGATCGTGATTCCACCCTGGAACGGGGTGTTTGGAAAGTTTTTGGGCCAGCACGCCGATCGCGAGCCTGAGGAATTGGAATAGTCGCTAATTGATGCCGCCTGATAGGTCTGCCTATTCTCCCCTGCTGCTCGTGGTGGCGGCAGCAATCATCTGGAGCACGGGCGGCCTCTTCATCAAATGGACCTCACTTTCCGGCCTTGAACTCTCATTCGGACGGTCGCTTCTCGCCGCCATAACCGTAGCTTACTTCACTCGCAAAGAAGGTTTTGGCATCAACGGAGTCACCGCCGTCGCTTCCGTGCTGTACGCCGCTTTGCTGTTGCTGTTCGTTCTTTCAACTAAGGCCACAACTGCCGCAAACGCGATCTTCCTGCAATATACAGCTCCGCTTTATGTGCTTATCCTGGAACCTCTCTTCTACAAGGAGAAATTTCGACGTCGCGACCTGATCGTAGTGGTCTTTTGCGTAATTGGAATGTCGCTCTTCTTTGTGGGAAAGCTTCGGCCCGAGGACGTAACCGGTAACTTGTTGGCCTTGGGTTCTGGAGTATGCTTCGCGATCTACTTCCTCTTGCTGCGCCACTCCCGCTCGCGAGAGGTCAATCGTGCCTCCTCGGTGATCTACGGCAACCTGCTGGTGGTGTTGATTGCAGCGCCGGCCGGAATCCCTGCTCTCACAGGCCTCAACACGCACGACGCGCTCAGTGTTCTTTACCTCGGCGTAGTGCAAATCGGAATTGCCTACACTCTTTTCACTCTCGGCATGTCCCGCGGAATTCGATCACTCGATGCCGGAATCGTGGGTTACATCGAGCCGGTACTGAATCCGGTTTGGGTTTTCCTGGTTTTGGGAGAGCGACCGTCGAAATGGGCGCTGGTTGGCGGCGCCATCATCATTACCGCAGTCGTGGTGCATACCGCTGTGAAAACGAAAGAGAATCAAACCGGTGCTCTAATTTGACGGTGAACAGCGATTGAGGGTCTTGCACTAAAAGCGAAAATCCCACCCACGGCAGTGGGTGGATGGTTCAAGTCCTGCCTAAAAGCAGTAAGCAATAATCATGAGCAAAATCCCGCACACGGTAGTGTGCGGATGCTTCAAGTCCTACCTATTCATTCAGGTTTCAAGACAAAAGTCTTTCAAAGGATTTAAGTGAACAGGTAGGACTTGAATAATCCCCGCACTCCCGTGCGGGGGATTCGGTTGCCCGGTGTCCCTCGTTTTCTAGGCCGGACTTGAACAATCCACACACTGCCGTGTGTGGGATTTTCGCTTTTTGTGCAAAGCCGCGCGATTGAGAGAACGATCCACTAAACCACACTAACGAACACGAAATCTTGTTTGGTGATATTTTAGTGTTACTTAGTGGATTGGTTTGTTTGCGCGCTTATTTCAGAATCGGACTACAGCTAAAAGATCTCCCGTACGTCGGTTTCGAGGTCACTTAACACCTTTGACTGAAACTTCTCGCCCTTGCTGAAGACCTGTCCTGCAGTAAACCCGGTAGATGTCTGACTGCGTACTTCGATAGTTTCTGCGACTTCGTCGACCAACCATAACTCTTTGATCCCGAGGGCGGCATAAGTATCAGCCTTGGTGTTTCGGTCATAAATTGCTGAACCTGGAGAGATCACTTCGATCACAAGATCCGCTGTCGTCCGATGTTCAGGATCGAGTTGCGCCTGTAGTTCAGCCGAAACATAAAACAGATCAGGCTCCAAATAAGTATTCGGGCTGGTCCAGATTGCTGCGCGGGGCACGAACAACGTCCCAGCGTCTCCGGACCTTATCAGGTAATCTGAGAGCAGGCGGTTCAGTTTGCTTACTGCGTTATCGTGAGTATAACCAGGAGGAGGGGTCATGTAGAGGACTCCGGCAATCAGTTCGAGTTTGGAGTGATCCGGAGGTTCGGGGAGGGCCCAGAATTCTTCCAGGGTGTAGGTCTTAACTAGAGGAGATGTGTTCACCCAAACCATAAAGATTCTCCAATCAGGATTCTGGAGCGAAGTATAACATGAGGGCGGCGGCTGTTTTGACGATCGTCCGCCTGATGCCAAACCCGAATGCTAGTTACCGCCAACAGCTCGCAATTACCGGCATCCACTAGAGCATCCACTGATCGCGATTGTCGTAATACACGGGACATCTGTCGGGAAATTTCTTCTTGTATCGTTTGTAGCGCTCGTGCCACCACTCATAACGCTTGTCTGACGAAACCAGTCGCCGATGCGGAATTGCTCGCAGATGGTCTTCAATCTTGTTCATGTTCTTTGCCGAGAAGCGCCAATCGTAGTTGCCCAGATCATAAAGATTCGTCAGGCCGTAGCCTTTAATGCGTCCGGTGAAGTCGATGTAAGTGTCGAAGTAGCTCCAGGTCAAATCTCTGAGTGAGCGAAACAGCGTGCGGCGGCCATGTAGACCAGTATCACGCGACCGCCCAATCGATCCCCACAGCCCATCTTTTTGAAAAACGAAGATCACATGATCCAAGAGGTCTTGTGATTCCAAATCCAACAACAGCGGTGGGTAACCATGTTGCTCGAGAATTACCGCTGCCGATACCGCTGCCTCCAGGCAATGCACCTCGTTTTTCTTAACCACCTCCCGAAACGATCGCATTGTGCCGCCACCGCGCTCCCAGTTGTAAGGTAGTGAGGTAAGGAACCGCTGCACTTTGAGAGGCGTGCGGAGCGAATCAATCAGCTTTAACTCCCTGGACGTAAAGGCGGGTCTGTCGGGTCTGGCAGTCATCAGCACAGCTATTAGCAGACGAACAAGAGAAAGGCAAAAATGCCTCGCCGTTTTGGCGCCGGCAAGCCTCGTGAGGCCTTGAGATAAGAAGCCGAAACAGGGCACCCACCGCAAAGACGCTGAAACAGCAAAGCAATGGCAGAGACTTAGTTGTAGGACACTACCGAAGCACCTTGGCCCTTGCTTCAAGGCCGTCTTCTGATGTAAGAAGAGGCACGCCCATTTTTCACCCGATAATCAACTTGGAGACAATATGACCTCTATTCGCACCGGACGAGTGACGGAAAATCTAGGCCGTAAAAACACGGATTACGAGCTCGACAATTACGGCATCCGAGAGCCCGGCAAGGTCTATTGGAACCTAAACCCGTCTGAGCTGTACGAAGAGGTTGCCCGTCGTCAACAGGGCGTTCTTTCCGATCATGGCGCATTGATTGTCGACACCGGTGAACATACCGGCCGCGCCGCGAAAGACAAAGCAATCGTGCGCGAGGCGGCCAGCGAAGATAAAGTCTTCTGGGGCGACGTTAATAAAGACTTCCCACAGGACAAGTTTAATGCGCTCAAAGAACGGATGATGGCCCATGCCAAGGGCCGCGAGTTGTTCGTGCAAGACACGTTTGCCGGCGCCGATCCGCGCTATCGCCTGCCGGTTAGGATCATCAATGAACCTGCCTGGCATTCACTTTTTGCGCGCACGATGTTTATCAGCGATCCCAAGGCCAGTGGCCCTCACCATCCGGAATTCACGATTATCAACTTCCCCAGTTTTCAAGCGGATCCGCAACGTGACGGCACGCGTTCGCCGACGTTCATTCTCATGGACTTTAGCCAACGACTGGTGTTAATTGGCGGTACGTCCTACGCCGGCGAGACAAAGAAAAGCGTCTTCACGATTTTGAACTACTTACTGCCGCAGCGAGGCGTCATGAGCATGCATTGCTCAGCAAACGTCGGCGAAGCCGGTGATGTCGCAATCTTTTTTGGCCTGTCTGGAACCGGAAAGACCACGCTCTCAGCGGACCCCGAGCGGAAACTGGTAGGCGACGATGAACATGGCTGGTCAGACGATGGCGTATTCAACTTCGAAGGCGGCTGTTACGCAAAGGTGATCAAATTGTCCGCCGAAGCTGAGCCTGATATCTATCGGACTACACGTATGTTTGGCACGATCCTCGAGAACGTCGTCTACGATCAGGTAACCCGCGCGATTGATCTCGACGACGCGTCAAAGACTGAGAACACGCGGGCCTCTTACCCATTGACGAGCATACCCAACATCGTTCCAGAGGGTTATGCCGGGCAACCGCAGAACATCATCATGCTGACCGCAGACGCCTTTGGCGTGTTGCCGCCAGTCGCGCGCTTGTCTTCCGAACAAGCGATGTATCACTTCCTCTCGGGTTACACCGCTAAGGTGGCTGGCACCGAAAAAGGCATAAAGGAGCCGGAGGCTACTTTCTCCACCTGCTTCGGAGCACCGTTCATGGTCCTTCACCCGGGGGTGTATGCGGATCTGTTGGGCAAAAAGATGGCCCAACACAACGCGGCGTGCTGGCTCGTTAACACCGGTTGGAGTGGTGGGCCATACGGAGTTGGCCAACGTATGAAGATAGCTCACACTCGCGCGATGATCCGGGCCATCTTGAATGGCAGTCTCGCCGGCGTTGAGACGAAAGCCGATCCGATCTTCGGAGTACAGGTTCCTGTGTCGTGCCCTGATGTCCCTGCTGAAGTGCTTCAACCTCGCAACACCTGGTCAGACAAAGAGGCCTACGACAAGCAGGCGCGCGATTTGGCCCGCCGTTTCAATGAGAACTTCAAGAAATATGAGAGTGGTGTCTCAGAGGAAGTGAGGGCGGTCGCCCCCAAGGCCCATTGAGGGTTTGAAAAACCTCACCGACTGATTTCGTAGCCGTCTTTTCACTCCGGCGATTTCGGGCCCAACCCGATGAGCCGGCCACGGCTGTTCTTCCAGCCAGAAAGCTCACCGCGATGGCCAAAAAACGTCAACCCAAAGAACAACTCCCAAGTGAGCCGCCTTTTCAAACTGAAACTCCGGCTCGCAAGGGGCCTCCAGCCAAAGTCAATTTCACCTTCGAGAATCCCGATTTCCTTTCCAACCAGGCGCAAAGGGAAGGCAGTTATCCGCGAGGGGAAACGTTTGAACCTGGCGTGTTATCCGCGGGTGCTGACCTCGCTGATCTTCTTGGCGAGGAATCGTGGGAAGAGAAAACCGAGTCAACATCCGGCACGTCCTCCCAAGTGGCTGAGGATCCCTCGTCAGAGTCCCTCAGGACTGAAACTGAGAGCCCGGCTCCTCCTCCGCAAAGGCCTCCGGAACCGGATACCAAAGTCGAACCTTCGAGTAGCGCCAACGCTCCGGAAGACACGCAAGCCGAGTTGCACGTCCTAAACGCCAACGTGGCCGATCAGCCTTCGCCCGAAGACACTCTGGGATTTGCACCTTACGTCGAAGCTATCGCGAGTTTCCTCATCAACCCAAAGACGAAAGCTCCTCTTACGCTTTCCATTGAAGGTGAGTGGGGCAGTGGCAAGTCGTCGTTCATGCTGCAACTTAAGAACAAACTCCATCGGATGGGCGAGCTGACCGTCGACTTTAACGCCTGGCGACACGACAAGGACGATGCAATGTGGGCGGCGTTTGCATTGGAATTCGTGCGCAAATTATCGCTTCAGTTACCTCGCTTTGAGCGTTCGAAAGCTCATTTGAAACTTTTCCTTCGTCGCTTCAGCTGGAGTAGTGGTTGGCGTGACGTCGGACGTCTGGTGTTTCTGATATTCGTCCTCTTCAGCGTGCTCTTGCTACCGATTCTGGTGGGTGGTGATCGGATCGCCTTTTTCTTCAAGGATCCGGAGTCGTCGCAACCTGGCACAGTCTCAGCACCGAACGCCGCACAGGAGCAGTCGAAGCCGGCCGATGGCTGGCAGGCAGGCCTAACTAAACTGATTGGCTACGGCGGGATTGTGGGCTATGGGGGCATCGTAATCTTTCTTTTCTTGCGACTTAAAGATCTGCTACGTAACCCACTGACAATCAACTTCAAACAGCATCTCGACTCGCCTGACTACAATGCTCGCGTCGGCTTTATCGAAAAGTTTCATGACGACTTCGCCAAGATTGTGGAGACCTACGCCGGCAAAAATAAAGTTTATGTTTTCCTGGATGACCTGGATCGTTGCGAGGTGCCGAAGGCAGCAGATTTGATGCAGGCTCTGAACCTGATGATCTCAGACGTCGGCCAACTGGTGTTCATCATAGGCATGGACCGTGAGAAGGTTGCGGCGGGGCTTGCGGTAAAGTACGAGAAACTGTTGCCCTACCTCGCTCCTTCACCAAACATTGGGCGCCGGGGCAGGCCGACATTCGACGCTGTGGCCGGTCTCGAATACGGGTATACGTTCATAGAGAAATTTATCCAACTCCCATTCGTCGTTCCGCAAGCCAGTCAAGAGCGAGTTGAAAACTTCCTCTCACAGATCGCAAACCCTGACGAGAAGACAGCGGTCACAACCGTGGCGACTCACCCCGCTGAAGCATTAGCGCCAAACCGAAGCGCCGAAGGTGCAAGAGCCGAGCTGCAGGTAACTGAAAACGTCAAACTACTCAAAGAGATTCTCATGATGGTAGCTCCGGCGCTGGAATATAACCCGCGTCGGTTGAAGCAGTTCATCAATACGTTCCGGCTCAAGACCTTTATTGCCAGCCGCACCGGCTTGTTTGACAACCCGCCAACCGGTAAGAGGCTGACACCACGCAAGCTCGGAAAATTCGTTGCGATCAGCCTGCGCTGGCCGCTACTGTTAGCAGACCTCGACGCCGATCGTGATCTCCTGACCAAGCTTCAAGATTGGGCTTTCTATGTGGATCCCGTTGCAGAACTTGAGAGAAGGCAAAAAGAAAAACCAATGGGTTCGGCGATCCCTACAGACGCGGAAATCCGTTGGTGCCGACGGGAGAATTTGATGAAGTTCCTTCGCGCGGATTACCGCGGCGTGAGTATGCTAGTGGACCCTGCGCGTCCCCTGCCGCCCCCATCAGAAAAATATGACCCCGGCAAGGACGTGGATCTGAGCGACCTCAATATCGACAAACTGTTGCAAGTCTCGCCGCTGACCACGGTCGCCGCTCAAAGTCCCCTGGTTGAGCCTCCGCCACCGCCATCACCTCCCAGGACTGTCCCCGCTGTCGGTTCTAAGACATAACTGAATCCACGCTTAGAATCGCCAACCAAATCCAATGCTGATTTGCAGATTGTGTTTGGTCGTCGCCGGCACGCCGGGAAACCCGATTCCCGACGGTCTCGACTGATACGGATGATTGTGTCTCCGGCGTCAAGTCGGATAATTGCGCGCTCAGCAGGATAGAACTCAAGCACGCCACCAAGATCCAGTGCAAAGTCCTTCTCGTGCGCGACGCCGCAAACGGAGCCGAAAGGCGTTGGGCTGCAGGAACCTCGCGAGGAGAAATCCCCAAACCACATGATCCCCGGCCGGGCTTTCGCAAACAGGCCAACCCGCTTGGTTCTGGCACCAGCCTTTACACCAATAAATCCCTGCATTTTCTGGCCAAACTCGTCATTAAAGAAATGGCTCTTGGGGAAGAAGCTGGCCTCGCCGTCGATAGCGATGTGTTCGCTCAAGTTGTAGGCGAGGCGGCCTCCGAGTCCGTTAATCGTCTTGTCTACAGCCGGGACCCCTGGCGCGGGACCCTGAAAATCGTTCAGGGTAATCGATGTGAAAACACCTCCAACTTCAAACTTGTGTTCATCTACCTGGGCCGCGACATTGCTGACGACCAGGAGGCAGAGAAATGTTGCGGTAATGAAAATATTGATTCTGCTCATGGTAGCTCCAGTTAAGAGTATTGAAGCGTGCATATCGCTTCAGCCAACGAAGCACCTCGGCAACGGATGTGCCAGATGGATGATCATCCTGGGCCATGCGTTTTTGTGAATTGGGTAGGTGAGGTGAATGCTTTGAAGCGCAGGTGAACCAATCTTCTGGCGCAATCAATCTTAACCGGGCGGCCAATTCATCTGACGACCACCCAGAACGTGAACGTGCAAATGAAACACTGATTGACCCGCGCCGGCGCCGGTGTTGATAACTGTGCGATAGCCGGTCTCAGAATGGCCGGCGTCATTTGCGAGCCGAGCGCCGATCCGCAGCAGGTGTCCAAGCATCGTTTCATCCCGGCTCGAGGCATCATCCAACGATTCCAGGTGCTCGCGTGGAATGACGAGAAGATGAGTTGGGGCTTGCGGATTGATGTCACGAATCACCACGCAGAGTTCGTCCTGGTATGGGAACTCGGTAGGAATCTCCCCGGAAATTATTCGGCAAAACAGACAGTTTGGTTCTGACATCTTGATAGTTTTCCAGTACCCGGAATGTTGTTACTTAGTTTTGCTAGGCCGCATTAGCGTCTGGCTGAGATGCCCCGGACACCTGCGCAGTAACTGATTCTCTTATCCGCTCGATGTCCGCTCCGACCGCCCTGAGCTTGGTTTCAATCTTCTCATAGCCGCGATCGATGTGATAAACGCGATCGACAATGGTTTCGCCCTCGGCGACGAGACCGGCCAACACGAGCGATGCTGAGGCGCGTAGATCCGAAGCCAGGACGGGCGCGCCAGTTAATGGTGTTGGCCCATCAATCCTGGCGATATGCCCATTAAGAAAAATGCGCGCGCCCATTCGTTGCATCTCTGATGCATGCATAAAACGGTTTTCGAAAACTGTCTCTGCCACCATTGAGCGCCCTTCAGATTGCGTCATTAGGGCCAGGTACTGAGCCTGCATATCGGTGGGGAATTGTGGATAAGGCGCCGTGCTCACATCAACAGCGCGGAGCAATTTCCCCCTGCGCGCTCGCAAGGTGCTTGTGTTTAGTTCTTCAATTTCCACGCCCACTTCAGTCAGCTTTTCAACCACGCTTCTTAAATGCTGCGGCTGGCAATCCTTTATTTCCAACTCTCCGCCGGTAATTGCAGCTGCGACAATAAACGTCCCGGTTTCGATACGGTCTGGGATGATCGTATGTTGGGCTCCCCCAAGCGAGTCAACACCGTCGATCTCGATTGTGTCCGTACCTCCACCTCGCACGCGCGCGCCCATCCGATTCAACAGCTCGCACAAATCGGTAATCTCAGGCTCGCGAGCGCAATTGTGCAGCACCGTTTTTCCTTTCGCGAGCGTGGCCGCCATCATCAGGTTTTCGGTGCCGGTTACCGTCACCTTTTCAAAAACGACGTCGGCACCTATCAGACGTCCGCCCGGAGTCCGGGCCACGACATTTCCGGCTTCCAATTTGACTTCGGCTCCCAATTGCTCGAATCCAACGAGATGCATGTCGATAGGCCGCGCACCAATCGCGCACCCGCCTGGCAATGACACCTTTGCTTTTCCAAAACGTGCTAGGAGAGGCCCCAGCGCGAGCACGGAAGCGCGCATTGTCTTCACGAGCTCATACGGTGCTTCGAAGACTTCGATGTGGGCAGCGCTGATCTTGTGGGTTCGTAATTCCGGAGTCAGCACGGTTGCTCCAAGATCTTCAAGGAGACGGCGCTGGGTAATGATGTCGCGAGCGTACGGGAGATTGTGGAGAGTCACAGTCTCTGACGTTAAGAGGGCGGCCGCCATACACGGCAACGCAGAATTCTTGGCGCCACTGATAGAAACACTGCCTCTAAGCGGCTTCCCGCCAGTAATGCGAAATTTGTCCACGACGCTGGAAGATTAGGATAAAAACGGTAAAGGATAAAGAGGTTTGCTTGAAAGTGAGAAAAAGAGAGCGCGGCCCGATCTAGTTGATAGACCGTGGCCGCGCCGCTCTCTGTTACAAGGTGGCTCGAACTACATGCTCGGGCCGGCTAATTGTTGGATACGGCACGTCTGATTTTGACGCCGCCGTTAGTGGTCATTGCCCGAACAGTCGCGCCCCCGGAACCAAGATCCACCGCCAACTCTCGGCTTATTCTGCCCTGTACAGTTACCGGAAAGTCGATGTCAAGACCGCCGTTGACGGTCCCCGTTTCCAGGTGAGCGGAATAGTTCTCCGGCACCGACATGACAATGCCGCCGTTCGTGGTTCTTACATTCAGCTCTTCGCCATCCCAGCGAGAACCATCGAGTTCAACCACCAGCCCCCCGTTGGTAGTGGCTCCGTGTACCCGACCTCCCACGCGCCGTAAGACAACTCCGCCATTCAGCGCGTTGAATTCAATGCGACCGCTGACATCTGAGATCGCAATTCCGCCATTCGTGGTTTCTAAAGAAAGGTCCGAACGTCTCGGCACAAAAACTTCATAACTGACATCCCATTGATAGTCTTTGCGTCTATCCGGTCCGGTTGCAAAAATCTTCCCAGCCCCCGTTTCGATTCTGATTTGCCTGGCAAGGTCATCCGCCTCGCTCTGCGTCGACGCTGCGGCGTGAACTTTCGCTCTTACCAGTATCTCGTTTCGATCCCATCCCTTTACCGAAACGCCTCCGTTCTTGCGACCGTCGACCGTTAGGGCGCCCCCCGCCTGCACAGTTTGCTCTCTCACTTCACAATTGCTCACTAGTCTGTCGCCGTACCAATTGTCGCGACAGTTGAGCGAGCCTCGAGATTTGTTTTCCTGCGCAAAGGCGACAGTCGTCACAAATGCCAACGTTGTCGCAATGAGCGCAATTCGTCGTAACCAGCTATTCATGGTGGTGATCTCCTGGGGAAGTTTGCTGTTTCGGATTCTTCGTTGTTTGTCTGCTTGCGGTTCTGACGAATAAACACCACGGGTTAGTTGAATGTGGCAGTAATTTCGGCTTTGCCTCAAAAGTCATTCAACTCGAGATTTCGCCTTTGTTGTCGGAGGAAAGCTCAAGATTTGAAGGAGCCACTGCAACTTACAGAACCGCTTGCGGTAGCCAGCGGATGCTAAGCTCAATCAACGCCCGTCAATGGTTTTTGGCAGCGCAACTGCTTACTTGACTGAGGTTAGTGACTCACTTGAGCTTAGCATCCGCTGGCTACCGCAAGCGGTTCTGTAAGTTGAGTTACTCTCCTATCTGCGTTTACACAGGTTGGCGCAAAGGACTTTTGGGGCAAAGCCAGTAATTTTCCGTGGTGTTCTAATTCGGTTCTCAGCGCCCCCTTTGCGGTCTCTGCGTCTCGGCGGTGAGTGCCTTTCCCAGCTTTTTCACCGCAGAGTCGCAGAGGGGCAAAGGTTGCGCAGAGAGGGAGTAGATTGGGAGTACCTGATTTGATCGAGAAAAGGACGAAACTCTGAATCAGGAGGCGATTTTTTGGAGGGCCACGAGGCGAGGAATTCCCTGCAGGTCCTGCTGGATTTCCACTAACTGCCAGACGTCGAGATCGATGAGATGCTCCACCGCTGCACCTTGATCAAAACCAATCTCGAAAAGAAGCTGACCATTAGTTTTCAGACACGGCGCGCTTTCGGACAGCAGTCGCCGGATGATCGAGAGGCCATCTGGGCCAGCTCTCAGGGCCAGGTGTGGCTCGTGATCTCGGACCTCTCGTTGCAGACCATTCATAGCGGAATCTGCAACGTAAGGTGGATTCGAAACAATCAGGTCAAATCTCTTTCCGGAGTCACTGAAAGCTGAAAAACAATCTGCGACCACCAGTGATAGACGATCCGTAACTCCGTGACGACTTGCGTTGCGTTGCGCAACTCGAATTGCAGCTTCTGACAGGTCGATTCCGATTGCAGAGGCGTTCCGGTTCTGGTGCAAGAGGGAAATCGGAATACAGCCGGATCCGGTTCCCACGTCGCAGATAAATGGCGCTGGGATTCTCTCCATCAGGTTGAGCGCCGCCTCTACGAGCAGCTCAGTCTCCGGCCGGGGAATAAGAACATCCGTGGTGACTTCAAATTCGAGACCAAAGAACTCCTGCCGCGCAGTGATGTACTGCAATGGCTCGCCCGCAGCCCGCCTTTCCGCAAAGCGACGATAGACCTCGCATTCCTCATCACTGATTGATACTTCTGCATGGGTGATTATGAAGGTTTGGTCCCTGCCAATGACATATTGCAACAGAGAACCCGCTTCACGACGTGCTTCGGAAATGCCCGCGCGACGCAGGATCTGAGCGCCTTCGAGAATCATTTCGGCAATGGATGCGCTTGATTTATTTTCCGAACCCATTCGGTTTCTGCTGCAACTTCTCTTTCCAAATGCGCCGATCTTGATCGTTAAGCCTCTGACGTCAAATTCGTCGCAATTTGGCTTATCACTTTTTGGGAAGCAGCGTAATATTCGAACTGTATTTCTAATACAACGGTACGAGTCTCGTTCCTCCCGTGTACGACAGGACCTCCAGGCCTCTCCGGTTTGGAGGTTCTGACGTAAAAGGGTGAAGAAGTTTAACGACGTTAACCGAGGACGCCCCATGGTCACTCTTTCGAAAAGTCTGCTGCTCTTCGCTCTCAACTGGCTCGATGCCCAATTAACAATCCTTTGGGTGCGCTTGAACGTGGCTACCGAAGGCAATGGCCTCATGGCCTACATTCTAAATCTCGGCGAAGCTCCTTTCCTTGCTGTAAAACTTTCAATCGGCGCATTCGCAGCTTACGTATTGTATCGTTGCTCGCATCTGCCGCTCGCCCGCAGGGGAATGAAGCTGGTTCTCGGAATCTACCTGGCGCTTTTGATAGTGCATGCCGCGACCGGCATCACCGCCCTTGGCTGGCAAGCACCCCACACTGTTTATGCCTATTTTGTCGGTCTACCCAGCGCTTTCTTAGGCTTTTTCTTCTAAGCTCACAGCTCCCCCAGGTTACAACATCCCCACAAAACGCTCGGCGTTTTAGAGAAAACGGAACCATCTTGCTGGTTGATCGTTTTTTCAGTTGGATCCCCGTCCACTTACATAATGCTGACTCCACTTGCCTGCGGTGCTGGAGAAGTCCTAAATTTACAGATATCCGGCCGGTTTTTGGTACGCCGCGCACGCCGCGAAAACGCACAACGGCCGCACTCGGTAACGCATCCAACGGTAGCGTTTGCAATGCATTGAACGACAAATAAAAGAGAAAGAACCATGTATAAACTTACCGCACGTCAAATCCTTGTTATCGCTTTGATTTCGGGAATCTTCGCAGCCGGAACCGTGGCTGTCGTGGATCGTTTATCAAACCGTTTCCAACCAGCTGGAGCAGCCTACACTGAGGGAACGCCCGCCGGCATTACCGATCCTGCTTCGTCAACCGATGAACAGAACAATATCGAAATCTATCGCACGCTGAGTCCAGGCGTCGTAAACATAAATTCAACTTCCTACGCACGCGACCTCTTTGGGTTTGTGGAACCTCAGGAGGGTTCCGGATCGGGAGCGATTCTCGACCAGTCGGGGAATATTCTGACAAACTATCACGTAGTCGAGCGCGCTCAAAAACTTACGGTCAGTTTTGGCGGACAGAAGAATTATGCGGCGACAGTCGTCGGTGGTGATCCGGATACGGATCTAGCGGTGATTCGTCTTGTAGAAAAGCCGCGCGAGCCGTTGACCGTAATCCCGCTCGGCGATTCCGACAGATTAGTCGTCGGCCAGAAAGTTCTGGCGATTGGAAATCCCTTTGGTCTGGATCGAACGTTGACTACCGGGGTCATCAGCGGGCTTCAGCGCCCGATTCGCGCGCGAAATAACCGTCAGATCGAAGGCGCTATTCAAACCGACGCTTCGATCAATCCAGGTAATTCCGGTGGCCCGTTGCTCGATTCACACGGGCGCTTGATCGGGATCAACTCGCAGATCCTGTCGCCTTCCGGTGCCTCGGCGGGCGTTGGCTTTGCGGTTCCAGTGAACATCGCCAGACGGATAATTCCGCAGTTGATCAGCTCTGGAAAAGTGCTTAGACCCAAACTCGGCGTGACTACGCGAAATGTTGAGGCGCTCAAGAATCAGGTGGAATTGCCAGTCTCCGAGGGAGTTCTGATCTGGCAGGTTGCCGCGGGTGGAGCCGCCGCCAGCGCTGGTCTTCGCGGTCTGACTCAGACAGAAGACGGTGACGTGGAGTTGGGAGACATCATCGTTGCGATTGATTCAGACAAGGTCGGCAACGCCGATGATCTGTTCCGGGTCTTGGACAAGCACAAAGTAGGCGACACCGTGCGGGTTGAGATCGTGCGTAACGGCCGCCGAACTTCAGTACCAGTCCGCCTTACGGAAGGTCCTGACAACCGGAGAGGGCTGCGCTAAAAACAGAAACTGTGTCAGGTCTCGGGTGCAGGCTCGTTTTCCTTACCGACCTCCGAGACCTGACGCACGACCGAGACACCCCTTCTGTGAACCAAACCAACCACTTCTTCAATCTCGGTTACGGTTGGCTCTGCAAACATTGCAGTGCCGAGGACGCGGAACGTGCATCTCACCCCCAACCATCCGGCATCCCGAGTGGTTCCCCTGCTAAACCGCAGTCGACAACATTGGCGTTGGCTCGTTGGTCTGATTCCACACGCCAATCGCTAACCTGTCCACGTTGTGGAATTGAAGAATTAGTTAAGGACGTCTAACGAGCGTTTCTTGAGGCGGGGCCCAATCTGTCTCAACGTTCGATTACCATTTGACGCAGACGGGAAATCGTCTGTTCCGGATCCCCAAACTTCCGCTGATAGTCCCGCACGCTGCGCTCGATTACGTCGAAAGCTTCTGCTCGATCATAAATGTCAGCAATCTCGACGCGTCGGGGCGCCTCACCGGGGAGTTGTTTGTAACTCAGAAAATAATGCTTCAAACGTTCCACGAGGCCCGGCGGACATCCGTCGATATCCTCAATGTGACCATAGGCGACGTCTGAGTCGAGCACCGCAATGATCTTGTCGTCGGCTTGCTGCCCGTCGATCATGCGCAAACCACCGATGGGTTTGGCTCGCAAAAAGAAGTTTCCGTGAACGAACGTCTTCTCGGATAGGACGCAAATGTCCATCGGATCTCCGTCACCCTCGATGCCACGCACATTTGTTCGCTCTTCGCACCGTGCTGCCACCTCCTCGCCGCAAAACGTCTGCGGGATGAATCCATAGAGAGTCGGGCACATTGACGAGAAGCGTTGCGGACGATCAACGCGCAGGTGGCCAGAAGCTTTGTCGAGCTCGTACTTCACCGGGTCAGTGGGCACAATCTCGATGTAAGCGGCGACCTCCTTTGGCGCTGTCTTGCCAGGCGAGACGCCATGCCAGGGATGGGCCTGGAAAAGTCGGTTGAAGAGATCCTGAATGGCTATGTCTTCATTGGGCATGGTAACGGCTCCGATGGGCAGCACCTCAATCTGAACTAAATCGGCTGCTCTCTGTGAAACAAGTCCGCAGTTTCTTGTTTTTTTGAACAGTGTTTGGAATGAAAACACGATCCACGCGCACCACACGAACCAACACGAAATGCGTTAGTGTTATTTCGTGTGGATTCGTGGATCGTTTTCCGTTTTGGTTGCGGCCAGAGTCGCGCTGCGATCTTCGTGTCTAACTCCAGCCGATGTAGAATCCTATTTTAAAGAAGGATATTTACAAAGTCTGTTTAGTCGTCGCCCATGGCTACTGCAACCGAAGCCATCACCGAAGCGCGGCCGCGCATCATCTCGTTGCGATGGATTATCAATGCGCGCGAGGACCTGATCTGGTTCATAGGGTCGGTATTCTCCAGCTACGCCCTCCTGGTTCTCTATGTAAGCGGGCTGGTACCGCTGATCCCAATGGTTGCGCTGTGGGCAATCCTGATAGACGCCCCACACGTGTTTGGCACTTTTTCGAGGACTTACTTTGACCGCACGGCTCGCCACGAGCGTGCGCGTCTGCTTTGGGGTTCTCTACTCTTTTTCGCCGTCGGACCATTGATGGTCTGGTTCGGCGCCGGCTTGTTGTTCTTCTTCCTGGCGGCCCTTTGGGCTTACTACCATCTCGTGAAGCAACACTACGGCTTCATGGTTCTTTACAAAAAGAAGAATCGCGATCTGGCGCCTGTCGATAATGCACTCGATCGCCTGCTTTTGCTTTTTGCTTTCAACTATCCGTTCGTCGCTTTCATTGCACAGGATCCGGAAGCCATGGTGCGAGTGCCCACGTCTCTGCAACGTGGCGTCAACGGCCTCGCGACGATACTCCTGGCGGGCACCATAATTATCGGGTTGGTTTGGGTTGGTCGTCAGGTGCAGCGGGCGGCGGTCGGGCTTCCTCTCAACGGTCCGAAATACCTCTTGCTCGCGGCTGCAATTCCCATGCATTGGATCGTTCTCCTTACGCCCATGCCGCACAAGCCGATTGCCCTCGTAGCGATCCTGACGATTTATCACAATCTGCAGTATCACCGTCTGATCTGGTTTCACAACCAGAAGTACACCGCGCTCGATCCTACGGAAGTCACTTCAGTAGATCCTTCAAGGGATGCTGCGCTTCGCGAGAAATACGGCAGCGCCGCTTTGATCAGCCGGCGTCTTCTTTTCTACGTTGCGTTTGGAATTGTCTTTGGTTTGATTTATCAGGGCCCCCGGCAATACCTGGGTTACCTGAGTTTCAGCACTGGCGATGCTTCCCAGGGCACGATGGAGAGATCGCTGGCAACCCAGCTGGGAGTTTCGTTCCTTTGGGGTTATGCCTTCATCCACTACTATCTCGACTCAAAAATCTGGCGCGTGCGCCGCGATCCTTCGGTGGGCAAAGCTCTGAAGATGGATTGAGGTTGGAAACACATGTCCGACATGCTTCAGCTTGTCGATGACGCTCGAAGAAGACCGACCGCGACACAACTGACCAACTGAAGTAAGTCCTGATTAAGTAAGGAACTGGCCGCGGATTTACGCGGATGAACGCGGATCTGAGGAGAAATTAAGCCACGGATTTAACGGATGACACGAATCTGAAATGCAAAACGGTCACTAGTGTCGATTGGATCGCCAAGCTTAAAAGCCACGGTGCTAATGAAATTTGATTGAAATTCAAACTGACCCAGTACCCAATATCCTCCATGAGCCGGCGCCTCCGAGTCTCGTATCTCTTTGACTGATCCGTGACTATCCGTGAAGATCCGTGGCTCAATTTTCTCCTCTGATCCGCGTTCATCCGCGTAAATCCGCGGCTATTCCTCTGCTTAATGACAGCCTCCCTAAGCTTTTAACGAGTCCTAAAAACCAGAAAGTAATCAACACCGTCTGATTTGACGAAGTCGTGTTGCGTGACTAACTGGAAACCGGCGCGCTCAGTTTCTTTTACCACCATCCGAGCGTCTATCCCGTGGTCGTCGCCCTTACCGTTGCGATCGATGATTCCGAGTAACCCACCTTGACGCATTGCCTCACGAGTCTTTTTCAACAGCAAAACAGGCTCGGCAATCTCGTGATAGGTTTTCAAGAGTAGAACCGCATCGATGCCCCCTCGCGGCAGCAGCGGATCGTCTTCCTTACCAAGAATGGTCCGAATGTTTGGCAGGTTCTCGTCTTTCGAGCGTTTTTCGATGTGCTTCAAGTAGTCGGTGTTGATATCAACTGCATAGACAGTTCCGCTCGTTCCGACACGTTTTGCGGCTAGCACCGTAAACCAACCGGAGCCGGCGCCGACGTCGGCGACATTCGAACCTTCCTTGATTCCGAGAGTGTCCATCACTCGACTTATCTGGAGCCTCTCTTCACGTTTGGGATCCTCGAAGATCGAGAGGCTGCCTGTATACGGCTCACTAGTCGGACGATCTACCCGGTCTGACGGTTGCTGTTTTGTTGATTGAGCTGCAAACGAAAGGTTTAGAGCTGCCGATGATCCGGGAATTTGGACGTGTTGATTTGCAGCGGCACAGCCAAGCAGGGCAAACGAAAGCAAAACGTAAAGCAGTTTTTGCAGAAGAGAGCCGACTATGTGACGACGCATTGCTGCTTCCTCTTATTCCTTTCAGATGCTCGGGGAGGATTCAGACGGAATTCTATCAGCTGGGTTATGAGGCTCAAACTAAAACTAACCGCGGATGTGCTTAAGGACGGTCCTTAACGAGCCCATCTTCTTCCAGCGAACTCGGAGTTGGTGAGTCTAAGTAGGGTTCTGTTTCCACGATTGCCACTTGATCCGCCGCGTCAGAATATAAAGCGAAGTAGAGATCGGTGGTTACGCCACAGGCAGCACAGCGAAGTCGGATCCCGATCAGGCGCTTTCCATCATACGTAAATCGGTCGCGATTTGGTGGGTTCTGATGGTTGTAGGGGCGGTTGCCGCAGTTGCACTGGAAGTCAGATAGAAAAGCATCCAGCGTGCGATCATCGGAAACGTCGATGGCGGTTTCAGGTGTAGTGCCTGCATGTGATCTTAACTTATCCGCGAACTTGGCATTCCTTCGACTCTTTGAGACGCGCCGAAACAGGATGATGGGCAGGACAATGAACAGGGAAAGGACTACAAACCCAGTCGCCAGTACCAGGCCGATGCTTGTAGTAGTGCTGTCCGATGCGAGCCTCGCGCCACTAAAACGATCGTATAACTCAAATCCAATGAGGTTATTAATTTTGTCCCTCAGCATAAGGTGTTGTTGAACTCTGTTCACGGGAACGTGATCTGCCAGCGTCTTAAATGAATAGTCGAGACGAATGAGGTTGCCTTCTTTAGAAACACTGTAGTCGAAGCTCAGTGCATCATCTGAAATTGATCCTCGATCATCCTTGATGTCGTAACGTAGTCCAAGATCGATTTCGATTGTCTGTTTGATCGACCGTGGACTTCGAATTCTCAATGGCATCGATCGTTGAGAAACATTCGGCTTACCTATTTCCCCGAAGATCTTATCGGCAAGAAACGAGTGTTGTCCGTCCTTCCAGAAATTATCGATGATGTACTCTTCCGTGACTATCACCGTATTCGTGATCTCGTCGTCTTTGACTTGCGGTGGCCCAGTAGCACTTATTGAAGGATTTTCATCCGCATAAAAGTTCAGATAAGTCTTAGCTAAGGCATCGAGCGACGAGCCGGCGAGTTGATATCTCATCTGGTCGGCTTCGCTGCCGCGATAGGTGGTAACGACAGTCAGCGTTATCGGTGCTCCCTTAAACGGCGCTTGATACCTCTCGTTTACTAAAATGGAACCAGTGCCTGTGGAAGGACGTGGTATCTCTTCCAAATTGCTACTGTTCTCGCGTAGTACCAGCGCGCGTTCATATGGAAGATCGTAATACTGGTCGAGCCCTCCCCTCTGGTAGCTGATAGTGGGATCCAGCCAGTAGGTCTTGCCGTCGATTTTGGCTTGAACAATCACATGGTCGAAGGCAAATGGCGATGGTTGCAGATTGTCCAAAGACCGCCCCGTGCTCGTGTTTACCAAAGCTGGTGCCGCGTCTATCCCCATCGAGCCAAGCAAGGTGCTTAAGAGCATCGACTTGTCTTTGCAATCGCCAAAGCGGCGCTGCAGCACCTTGGATGGTGCCGTAGGTTGATGTGAATATCGGCCCAGCTCGATTCCGAGATATCTGACCTCATCCTGGACAAAACGCAGTGCTGCGACCGCTCGCTGCGCCGGAGAGGTCAGCTCGGCTTGCCAACCCTGGATCCTCGAGTTCAGATCTGGAGAGTTCGCGCCGGCAACCTTGTAGAGCGGCAGGGCCCATTGAACGACATCACCCCAATTCGCAAACTCGCTCAAACTAACGCTGGGATAAGGATCGTACCAATCGGGCACCGCATCTTCCTTCGTGACCGGAAAAGTCTTGTGCCGCTCCCAAAAGTATTCAGTCTCGGCGCCGAATTGATTGACTATCGGCTGCATCTCAATATTCGTGTTTTTAATTGCGAGTGAGCGATTGTTTGGCCAAACGAGTCGAGATGTCAGGTGTTGAATGGCCTGCTGATCGCCCAGGTAGAAAGTGTCGGCGAATCTCCCGCCGAGAACCGGGTTCTCACCGGTAACGGTATAGGAATAGTCGACCACGTCACCGACCCTCACATCATTGAGAAAAACGATCGCTGCGAGAGTGCCGTTGTAGAGCTGCTGGTCAAGCTCTTGTTCGTAGTGGATTACCTTTATTTCACGCGGCTTGAGCGCGTCGAACGTGGTATCGCCTCGCTTAATGCGGATGAAGTGAATAGTTAACTTCTGGTACGACGGTTCAAAGTAAAACCTCAGCTGGGAGAGGTCCTCCAGCCCGGCGGTGGTATCAACTCTTTGTGCGTGGTGGTAATAACGCTCTACGCTTCCTTCAGTGACTCGTACCTGATGATCGTCCAGCAGAAATGTCGAACTGCTTGATGAGGGCGACTGTGCGGCGTTGTTAGCATCGGCGTTTATCGTGCGGACCCATGTCTGTGGTGGTCGCACTGAAAACGAGCCCTTGGCAAATGCAGGACCGTCAGTTGTCGTAACGAGGATACAGCAAGCGATCACGCGCAGAGCAAGCTTCAGGATCGAGACTAAATGGGGATGTTGCGGGGGAAGCGTGATCATAATCAAAACTGGATGGAGCAGTCGCGAGTTCTATTCAGCGTCGGTCAAAATCCTGATTAGGTGCTGCGCCTGGCAACTAGGAAAACATTCTTCCTGTTACAGCGCTGGTTCGTTCAGGCCGTTCCTCGCAAAAGTCAATAACTACCTCGGCGAAGGCGCCGGGAAATTCTTCGTGGGGAAGGTGGCCGCAGTTTCGAAAGACTATCAGCCGCGAGTCTTCTATTTCAGTTTGCAAATGTTCGCCATCGCGGAGTGGCACCTCGCGATCGTTTTCTCCCCACAGAATAAGTGTCGGCTGAGTTATCGCGTGGGCGGAGCGTCCGATCCGGTCGGCATCCCAACGACGAACTGTACGGACGATCGCCCGCTGCGTGGCAGCAGCCTTCAAGGGCAAATGACGGGCGTCAACTCTGCGCTCATCCAGGACCCATGAGTGGCGGTCGTAAACTCTTTTCATTCGCCTCCGCAGCAGCCGGCGCGAGCCTACCAGCAAAGGTGAGAGGATATCGCCAATCAGCGGTGATCCAAACAGACGCATCAGCATGTACCTGGTCGGCTGGTTGTTGGTGACGGCTCCGACGAGAACCAGCTTCTCCACACGCTCCGGATAATCGAGTGCGACGGTAGCGGCAATTGCGCCGCCATATGAACTGCCTACCAGGATCGTGCTTTCCAGTCCGAGCTCGTCGAGAAGGCCAGTGATCATTTGAGCCTGAGCGTTGATAGTGTAATCAAAGTGCCGCGGCTTGGCCGAATAACCGTAGCCGAGCAGATCGGGCGCGATAACGCGAAAGCCGGCCGCCGCGAATTCCAGGAATACTTTGCTCCAAACGAGCGTCGACGACGCAAAACCGTGAATCAGAATCATTGCCGGCGCGTCTGCTGGTCCCGCTTCCTGATAGTGGACCCGCACGCCGCCGACTTCGGCAAAGCGCGAGTGTTCGGCGTGGAAGACAATTTCGCGATGCCTGTCCCAGTCGACATCGCGAGGACGAGTCAGAAGTTTGGTTACTACTGCCGCAGTTACCGCACCCGACAAGGCTCCGATGATGTAACGTTTCTTCATGCTGAAGTCTGCGTTCGAGCGTTTTTGTGAAGTGAATCTTCCGTGGAAGATGAGATTACCACCTTCGGATGAAGCGACTTGCTTTGAGCATAATAGCAGCCAATCGCCAACAGGCTTCCGGCTGGATCGAGAATTCGCACATTTTGTCCTTCGGTGGGAGCGCCACTGGAGTGTTCGTCAACATGAACGTCGATTCCGTTTGACACCCTTCGGGAGTCGTCAGCGTTCAACCGTACGTACGGCAGATTCTTGAGTGCTTCGGCGAGTGGAGTCAGAACGGTAGCCAATAACTCCTCATCCACGCGGGCTTTCAACTGTTCAAGACTAACAGCATCGGAAATTCGAAAATCACCGGCGCGGGTGCGACGGAGCTCGGCCAGATGAGCGCCGACGCCGAGTTGAGAACCAAGACTCTCCGCCAGTGTACGAATGTAGGTTCCGGCAGAACAAACGACATGGACCTCCAGGTCAACTGTGCCGTCTGCATTGGCTTTCAACCATTGACCTTCACGGGCGACCGCTTCAAGACGATGAACGGAGACGCGGATGGGCACTCGATCGACCTGTTCGCCACGGCGCGCGAGCTCGTAGAGCCTTTGGCCGTCGCGCTTCTTCGCGGAGTACATGGGCGGAACTTGATCGATCTCGCCGCGCAAAGTTTCAAGCGCTGCTTCTATCTGATCGTCGGTCCAATTTGGTAAGGAGACCTGGCCGGGATCGGAAGTTGGTTTTCCGGTGATATCTCTGGTGTCAGTGGCGTATCCGAGTCGGATGACGGCTTCATACTCTTTTTCGGCGCCGCTGAGAAACTGCGCCAGGCGCGTGGCCCGGTTGACCAGTATTACGAGCACGCCGGTTGCGAATGGATCGAGCGTCCCAGTGTGGCCGATGCGCCGTTGGTGAAGTATCGCCCGCACACGCGCCACCACGTCGTGTGAAGTAAGGCCAGCAGGTTTGTCGATAACCAGGACGCCGTCCATGCCGAGGTATTGTAAGGTCTTCGCCATTGATTGGCGATTTTTTGGACGGCCGTTTGGCCAACTCGCCCGCAGAACCGGCGGTTTAGAGTCTGACAGATAAGATGCGAATCGCTCACTGAGATCGCGGGCGTCTCGCCTTCAGATGGTACGCCAGAACGCTCCCGCCACACTTTTCGCCCACGCGGGAGCACTCGTCAGATGCCGCACGAAAAAGCCCACGAACGGAAGAGCAACCTTAAAAGCTCTTGCCCTTCTTCACTTGGCGATCTTGGCGTCTTGGCGGTTCAACAATTGGTTCACTGGCCAGAGTAAGTGCTGCGTTCAAAACCAATCTACGAACCAACACGAATCATCACGAACTCTTTTGTGTCTTTTCGTGTAGTTTCGTGGATCGTTTCTTTCCCCCGTCAAGAAAGGATTACCGTCTGCCTCGCGCCTCTGCTCTTTTGCGCCTCTCTTCGTTGCGCCTCTTCTTCGTTGCGCCTTTGCCTCTTTGCGCCTTTGCGTGAAAAACTAATACCCAACTCTCCAATAATGAGAAGACCGAGAAAGAAACTGAAAGTCGACGAAGAGGCGGCTCCGAGCAAGCCACTTACTCCCGAGGAAGCCCGACAGCGCACCTTTCAGCGCGCAGTAAAACTGCTGGCGGCAAGGTCGCGTTCCGAGGCTGAGTTGCGCGAGTTGCTTCTTCAACGCCGCGCCTCAAGCAAGGCCGACGTTGAGGAAGCAATCGAACGTCTACGCGAGTATGGCTATCTTGACGACGAACGCTTTGCCTTTGGCTACGCTTCTCTGAAGCTGCGCCAGCGTCCTCTCGGCCGTCAGCGACTCAAACGCGATTTGAAGATGAAGAAGGTCGATCAAGCTACGATTGACGAAGCTCTCGACCTGGCTTATGCGGAGGTTTCGGAAGAGGAATTAATTGACCAGGCAATCGAGAAGCGCATCCGCACCCGCGGCCGCCCAAAGACCCGCGTCCAGGCCCAAAGCCTTTTCCAACACCTAATGCGCCAGGGCTTCCCACTCGATTTGGTTAGCGAGAAAGTGCGCGCGCTCTCGACTCCTGACTCCTATGACTGACAATCTTACTTAAAGTGTCCGGCGCGGTCCCTGTAAAATGTAATCGCTACTCCTAACAGCAGGCCAGCGCCAGTAAGAAGAAGGATCGATAGTGGCCTCGGCGGCTTCGCGGCCAGCCAAGTCATCAATCCAAGGAGAAGAAACCCAATGACCGTGAGCGCGTAGTGGGTTTTTAGTTTGCTATTCATTTCGTTTTACCTCCTACCGCATTGTATTTGACAATCCGAAAGAGCGCGTTGGTTGCAGCCGTGAAAGCGTTGACTCGCTGCCGCTACACCTGCTGCATGAGCGGCCAGCGCCGCCGCCAGGCAGACAGCAAGTGCTGGACCGGCGAGAGCGATACAACCAGCAGCTATTGCCGACGCTGCCGCAAACGATTCAAACAGGTCAGCATTGTAATTCCTCCTGCACTCATCTTGTCTAGTGTAAAGACAGAAATACAGGTTGCACCCGCCGCCCTCACGATCTTCATCTAGGCAGATTGTGTTTATTTGAGTTGGTCCCTCCCACAGTATTATGCAGTTAGGAGGGACGTTTCTCTCTGCCCTCGCCAAGCTTGGTTGATTTACAGCATCAAGGGTCATTTGGCTTAACCGCGCTTGCACGTACTCGACCAACGCAGCATCGCCATACATGGCTGCGTACTGCGTGAGTTCATCCGCGAAAGCTTCCGCAGTGGTGGGAAGCGGGGAGTTCGACGGTGAAGGCTTTTGCGTGTTTTGGTGTGCTGGTGTGGAACCCCACAGTAGCGCAACGATCAGTAGTAGGCTTAGTGAAAGTTTGAACTTCATGGTGTGGACTCCTTTCGGGCAGATTCGATTCCGTCGCGATGGTTTTGCACGCCGGGCGCGTGATCTTCCCTGGTGAATAGGGGGTCGTGATACTGCCAGAATCGGCCTTGCTCGCCCGCGCAGTACGCCGCTCGTGCGGCTGCAAACGCTTGGCTATGACTCTCTAATGGCAGGTGCCGAAATACGAAGTGAACTGGTCGACTGAAATGTGAGGAAACCATTTTTGCCCTCTCAAGGTTGTGTTTGATCGGTGAAGGATCGAAACGGCGAAAGACTACGTCGTGAGTGTACGCGCGTCAACTAGATTGTCTTTGCTAAGGTAGCTATTTATTGACTAAATTGGCTGACTAACAGATTAGGTCACTCACGATCGAACAGCTTGCGATATTGTCCTGGTGCCGCGCCATATAGTTTGCGAAACTCGCGAGAGAAATACGCGTCATCGTGAACGCCAACCAAATTCATAATCTGCTTCACGCTCAAAAATGTGGTTTGAAGAAGGACTTCCGCTCGTCGCATTCTGATCTGCTTGAGATACTGGCTCACCGTTAAACCCGTCTCCGCTTTGAATAAGTGACGTAGTCGTGACGCGGACATGTTCACTAAGTGCCCAAGAGTCTCAGTGCTTAATTTATTGGAAAACTCGCGTTCGATCGTCGAGACGACGAGTTGAATTCTTGGATCCACCTTGATCCTCTTTAAAGGGAATACTGACTCTTTGACGCTCTATTGGAAAGCGTGAGGTTTAGAGCGATATCGCAGAATCAATCCGAACTGAGGACTGCGAATGATCACCAGTTCATCAGCCGTGAGATTGGTGAGCAACCTACGCTCGGTCCGCAGAGTTGTCAACGATTTTTCACGATTTTCCGTTGGCGAATATTACTATCTAACTCGCCGCGAACTCGCGATTCGCCCCGCAAACAGACAGCATGCTAAACTCGTTTCCCGAACGTGTGTAATTGAGCAACATGACTGGAAAAGAACTCCGCGAAAAGTTTCTGGAGTATTTCGAACGGCACGGACATACACGTGTGCGTTCTTCTTCCTTACTGCCTGCCAACGATCCGACCCTGCTCTTTACCAACGCCGGCATGAACCAGTTCAAAGACGCCTTTCTCGGCCGCGAGAAGCGCGATTACTCGCGCGCTGCTTCATCGCAGAAGTGCATACGCGCGGGTGGTAAGCACAACGACCTCGACGAAGTCGGGAAGACCGCGCGGCATCACACGTTTTTTGAGATGCTCGGTAATTTCTCGTTTGGCGACTACTTCAAGGAAGACGCAATCAAGTTTGCCTGGGACCTGCTGGTCAACGAGTTGAAGCTCGATCCGGCGCGGCTCTGGTTTTCTGTATTTGAAGGCGACGAGGAAGTGGGGGCCGACGAGGATGCCGAAAAGTTCTGGGAGCAGGTGGGCGCTCCGCGCGAACGAATCCTGCGCTTTGGACGCAAAGACAATTTCTGGCAAATGGGTGAAACCGGACCGTGCGGCCCTTGCAGCGAGATTCACTACTACATGGGCGACGATCCAAACGACCCGACCAAGAATCGCGCCGCCCTGGTGAATGGGCCAGGCGACGATACGATGGAGATCTGGAACCTCGTCTTCATGCAGTTTGAGCGCAGCGAAATGGAGCCGGGCCAGTACAAACTTGAACCGTTGCCGGCGCCGTCGGTTGATACCGGCGCGGGTTTGGAACGTCTCGCAGTAGTCTTGCAAGGCGTGAAATCGAATTACGATACGGACTTGATTCGACCGATTATTGATTTTACTGCCCAGCTTGCCGACAGACATTACGAGCCCGAAACTCAATCGGGTTTTGCGATGCGGGTGATCGCTGACCACGCTCGGGCGACCGCCTTTGCCGTCGCCGATGGCATTCTTCCTGGAAATGAATGGCGAAATTATGTGCTGCGCAAGATTATGCGCCGTGCTATTTATCAGGGCCGTAACACGCTCGGTTTCGAGGAGCTATTCTTCTACAAGGTCACTAACTTCGTTGTCGATGAGATGCATGGGGCCTACCCGGAACTCGAAGCATCGCGCGATTTCATCGGGCGTACTGTGACGTCGGAAGAAGAGCGATTCGGCACAACTCTGACAGCGGTCTTAGGAGAACTTGACTCCGAAGAATTGGAGCAAGCGATCTTTGAAATGGTTAATTCGAAGACGCTTCCTGAATTGCAGAATAAGTTCCATCGTCTCTTGTACGGATTGCTAGATTCTGGAAGTAGCGACTGGGTTACGACTACAGCCGAGGAAGATACGGATGACCTAACAGAGCGTACAATCACTCAGCTCTATCCAGTATTTCACCCAAGCTGGAGAGAACAAATAACGGGGCCTAGAACAAAGGTTAGAGATCTGACTGCCTTGCAGCGTGCGTTCGACAAACGTGAGCAAGAGCTTCTTCAACGAGAGAACATCGCTGAGGCGTTTTCTGTGTACTTAACACCTTTTGCAAAGCTGTACGATACATATGGGGCGCCGCGAGACTTGATCCGCCTAAAACTTGAGGAGCGGGGATTTAGGCTTGAAGAAGAAATATTCAACGCGGCTTTTGATAAGGCACTCCGGAAGATCCAACCCCAAGGGATTGCTTCAGGCGAAGCATTCGGAAAGCCATCGGTGATTGGAACTCAGCCGGAGAAGGCCGATGTCCGCGCTGCTTACGAGCGACTCTTAGCGGCGCTTGGCTCCAGTGAGTTCACGGGTTATGAGAAAACACGCGAGGAGTCCTCGCATGTAGTTGGCCTTATTGTTGGAGCGAATGCTCAGCTCAATCGTATTTCGGAGGGGATGGAAGCTGACGTCATCTTAGATCGGACGCCGTTCTACGCTGAATCTGGTGGGCAGGTGGGCGATAGCGGAACGCTTGTTTCCCACGGTGCACACATTACGGTTAATGACACGATCTCTCCTGTGAATGGCTTGATCGTTCATCGTGTGACGGTAGATAGCGGAATACTAGAAGTCGGCGATGAAGTTGTTGCTCAAGTCGACATTGAGAAAAGAGACGCGACGCGGCGAAATCACACAGCCACACACCTACTGCATGCTGCCCTGAGAGAAGTGTTAGGCGGCCATGTCATACAGGCCGGCTCGGTGGTCGCTCCAAACTATCTGCGATTCGATTACAGCCATAACAGGGCGCTCACTGAGGAGGAAACTGCGGAGATCGAACGACTCGTCAACAATCAAATCCTGCGAAATACGACCGTCCAGACTGAGGTCATGCCAGTCGAAGACGCGATTCGAGCGGGCGCCATGGCTCTGTTTGGCGAGAAGTATGCAGGCCTGATGCGCGTGCTCACAGTGCCGGGCTTCTCAAAGGAGCTGTGCGGCGGCACGCACGTGCGCGCTACCGGCGATATTGGCTTGTTCAAGATCACCAGTGACGAATCAATTGCTTCAGGAGTCAGGAGAATTAGAGCTGTCACTGGTGTCGACGCCTACGAACGCTTTCGCCAGGCCGAAATGCTGGTGGATCAGGTAACCAGTGGATTGAGGGTTTCGCGAGTCGAATTGGCGAGCGCAGTCGGAAAGCTTCAGGAAGAATTAAAGAAGGTCCGCCGTGAAGCTGACGAGCTGCGTATGAAGATTGCCACGGGTGCAGCGGCGCCGTCTTCCAATGGCGATGAATCTCGCGACGTCGCAGGTGTGCAGGTCCTGGCCAAGGAAGCTGTCGGCCTTGACGCTGCGGGAATGCGCCAGCTTTCAGACACGCTGCTGGCGAGGATCAAATCCGGGGTTGTGGTTCTTGGTCGCAGCGGAGATGGGAAAGCCAGCTTAATCGTTCGGAGTTCTGCGGATGTCGCCAAGCGTGTGCCCGCTGGACAGGTAATCAAGGAGCTTGCGCCAATAGTCGGCGGCAGAGGCGGCGGGAAACCCGACATGGCGGAAGGCGGCGGCAACCAGCCGGAGAAACTCGCGGAGGCCCTCGAAGCGAGTTACAAAGTCGTCGAAAAACTGTTGGCGTAGTTAACCGAGAGCCAGCAACACAAAAGAGCGCGAGTGTGCGAAAGGAACTTGCAGCACGCTCGCGCTCTTCGTTTGCGCCCCCGGCCCCCTTTTGCGGGAACGCATGAGGATTTAGCGCCCAGTGTGGTTTACATCGCCTTCTGCTTGTCCGTAAGTTCGATCGCCATCTTCTCCAGTGTTGACTTGTTTAGAGTACCGGTAACTTTCAATCCTTCAGCCTCTTGATACTTCCGGAGGCCGTTGCGAGTCGAATCGTCTAACTTCCCAGTTTGCTCGCCAACGTAAAAGCCGCGGCCCTTGAGAACCGCTTGCGCTCGATTGATCTGATCCTTGGTTGCACGAAACACCGGCCCGCGTTTGACCGCTGACTTGGTGCCGCCGGTGGATGAGTTTGGGTTTTGTCCTGACGCTACAGCTGAACAGAGCAATAGCAGAGACAGAGTGAGGGTGAGTATCTTCTTCATTTTTGTTCCTCGCTTATGTGAGGCGCGCAGAAGCGCGCGGGTTAAGAGTGAGGTTGTTTGCTAAAGCGGCGGCATCATACTACCCGTGTCAATAGCGAAATTTACGAGGGGGGGTCGGTCGTTTCATCAGAGGGCAGATTCTTTTTGTCTCACTACGAAAAGTACGATCCACGAAGTCACACAAATCAACACTAAACGGGCCGCTGTTTCGTGTTGATTTGCGTTAGTTCGTGGATCGTGACTGCCTCAGCGTGAGGACCCTCACCGCAACCATAACCAGTTTTTCTACCAAAAACCGGGGCGATTTTGGCCGGAACAGCCCGTGTTGGCAATCGTTTAACCCATGTGTTACTATCCTTTCGGTCCTAAAACCAAAGGACCTCATGCCCATAAGGGGTCTCAGCCACCCCGGATTCACCTCAAGAAATACCCCGATAGGTTTCAAGCGGTAATCGCAACGGTTAAATTCAGCAGTCCCATAGGAAAATCGAATGAAACGGTTCCCCTTTGCCCTCGCGCTTTTGTTCTGTTCGGCTAGTACGGGTTGGGCCCAGGACAACTCAAACTATCGTGTAGACAACTTCGACTTCGCCAACGGAGTTAAAGTCGAACTGCCTCCTCCACCCCTGGTCTCGCCTCGAAAAGGTCGTTTACGTAAACTCACCACCTCCAGTAACCTCATTTACTCTCCAGCCAACGCACCACTCACTCAATTAACCAGCATGACCCTGAGTAGCTCACTCGCGGGCTACACAACTGGCAACGGCGCGGTCGATAACCTTATCGTTGAAGCAGGCAAACGCAATTCAGTCGATCCACTGCTGCTCTATTCAATCATGCATCAGGAATCGACATTCAAGCAGGGAGCGATTTCACCGAAAGGCGCTCGCGGGTTGATGCAGCTGATGCCGCCGACGGCCCGGCGCTTTGGTGTGACAAGCATTTTTGATCCGCAACAGAACATTGAAGGCGGCGCTCGTTACATGCGTTTTCTGCTGAACCTGTTTGAAGGTAACGTCGAATTGGCGCTCGCCGGCTACAACGCCGGAGAAGGTGCGGTAATGAAATACGGCTATCGCATTCCGCCCTATCGTGAGACGCAGGAATACGTACGTCGGATAACCAGACGCTACGGTCTGATTCGCGATCCGCAAGCGGCTCTGGCGGCCAACAATTTGAGTCCGGACCAACTGCTGGCCGCGCGTCAGAAGTCGGCCGTTCCTTTGACGATCTATGAGCAGACGGTGTTTGCCGTGCGTCTACCTGATGGCCGGCTTCAGTTGATTACTCAGTAAATCCAGCAGGATTGATAACGCAAACGAGGCGGAACCTTTACCAGGGTCCGCCTCGTTTTGTATTTCAGTGAGTGAGTTTTCTTAGGTATGATTAAGCCCAAGCGGTAACGACGAACACGTCAGTTGTCTAAGGTATTGAGGGCGATCGAATGCACTGTTCCAACTGCGGTTCTTACATAGCTCCAGGCGTACGTTTTTGCTCTGGCTGCGGTTCAGCGGCAAACGATCCCGAGATGACCCGTATTGCCCGAACGAATGCGGAATCGATATTGCAGACTAGCGATGTTCGTGAGTTGGAACGAACCATATTCACGGTGCGGCCGACTATGATCTTCATCAAGCTCGGCTACGCGCTCGCGGTCATTGGTGCGGTCGCGCTGGTGTTCCTGCTGGCCCTGATAAACGTGCCGGCCTATATCTCGATCCCTTTGGCGCTGGCACTCCTGCTGATTCCCGCTTACTTCCACATCAAGAGAAACATGATTCGTTACACGCTCACCGATTCAAAGATCGAGATCGACACCGGACTTATTGCGCGCACCACCCGAAACATTCCTCTCAGCAAGATTCAGGACGTGACGGTTGCGGCCAGTATTCCGCAGCGGATCCTCGGCTTTGGCGACTTGATAGTGGACAACGCCAGCGAGATGGGCGGAACCACCGTGCTGCATAACATCAACACTCCACGCCACTACGCCGACCTGCTTTTGCGCGAGCTGCGACGCTGGCAGTAAACTAGCATCGGTTTGCAACTTCGTCGCACAACTAACTCTAATTCAGGGAACATCCAATTGCGGTGCGGGTTCTAAAGTAGGCTGCATCACATCTTTAGCGGGGGTATTTGCTTGCGTTCTTTATCGTTAATTTTGGCGACTGTGGCGGCACTGTTTGGACTGGTAACGGCGGCGTTTGCCGAACCAGCGTCGAACGAGGCGGTCAAATTGTTTCCGCGGGTTATGGGGGATTTTCGTCAGACAGGACAGATTCGTCCTAGCGCATCTCTGGCCACAGAGGGGCCTCTGAGTCCCCGGCTCTCGGCCTCAAAAGAAACGAATTCTTCGGAGTTTGCCGGAGGCGAAGCGGACTATGTCGCTTCCGATGGCACCCTTCTTCTGGTGCAGGTTGTTCGTTTGTCTCAAGACGCGGATGCGTACTCATTTTTGACTTTGGTCCCCAGGACCCAGGTGGACACCAATATCAAGATTACGCGTGAGATTGGGACCGCCAGCCTGTTCCTACCAAACTCGGTTAGCTTCTTCAAAGGTCCTGTCTTCGTGCGAGTCACGGAGGCTTCTGCTGCCAAGGGCGTCTCAACCAAAGTAGCAGTGTTTGCCCGTCTCTTTGCTGATCGCCTGGAAGCCGGTGAAGGTGACGTTCCGGTACTAGTCAAGCACTTGCCTAGATGGGAAGAGGCGCAGGAGCGTGCGGTTTATTTTTCGCGTTTCAAGTCATTGAAGGATGCGGTCGCGAATCAACCCGTCCTTGAGGCTGTGAGTTCTGAAGGCGATGCCGATGCCGTCCTCGGAAACTATGGAAACGCACAACTCCTCATCGTTGAATTCAATACACCGCAGTTAGCCGGAGACAACGACCGTAGCATTAAGGCGAGAATTCAAGAACTGAAGAGCCAGGGACTGCCGGTGCCTTCCGCGTACCGAAAGACAGGCAACTATTCAGTATTTGTTTTCAATGCTCCCAGCGAACAAGTTGCGAACGAGTTAATTGAGCAGGTCAAGTATGAACAGCTCGTTCAGTGGCTCGGAGACAACCCGAATCTCCTGGAGCGGGCGCAACGAGATTATTACCTAACCACTGCCGGCGTTCTCATCGCCGTGATCAAAGCTTCCGGACTTTCATTACTTGTTTGCCTGGCGATGGGTGGTTTCCTCGGAGCGTTTCTGTTCAGCCGGCGACGTGCGCAACAGCGAGAAGCAGAGGGGTTTTCTGACGCTGGGGGAATGCTGCGGCTAAACATCGACGATCTGACTCCAGAGACCGATCCTGGCAAGCTGCTCGGGCCTGCGAAGTAATCTGGTTGAACCAAAGCATAAAGAGTCCACGAAGTAACGCCAACAAACACACTCTCTGATTCGATCCAACAGCGCGCGTCACGGCAACTGATCGAAAGGATTGACCTCCAACAACCCATTCTCACTTATTAACGATTGTGAAATAATGGCGTCATCCCAACTCGCAGCGTTCCCAAAGAGCGAGGTCATCCATGCCAGACTTCCATACGCCTTATTTAACCTCTGACGGCAGATCCGAAATGGCCTTTCGTTGGTTAATCGTCTTATTAACTACGTTTGGGGCTGCTTTCGTCTATAGTCCAACGAGCCACGCCGGAAATCACCTTGCGTCCTCTGCTGCCCTTGACACACAAACGACCGGATCACCGACGCAGGAAACCATAACGCTGGAAGTCGGAAAACCGATTGAACGTGAACTGGCGGCCGGTCAATCGCAGACTTACGTGGTTTCTTTGAATCAGAATCAGTATGCGAAGGTGGTGATCGAGCAGAAGGGAATTGACCTGGTTGCGCGACTATCAGGGTCTGATGGCCGATTGTTGTCTACGGCCGATGCCGAAAAGACAGCACAGGGATCGGAAATCATAGCAGTGATCGCGTCTGCTTCTGGTAGTTACAGAATTGAAATTGCGCCTGGCCTTCCGAAAGCAAATACAGGCAGATACAAGATTCAACTAATCGAAGTACACGAAGCGGCCGCTGATGAAAAGCTTCTGAACGAAGCGCGTAACCTGCTTTTAGAAGCCCTCAAGTTGAACGATGCCGGCAAATTCGATAACGCAATTGAAGTCGCTAACCGCGCACTCGAGATTCGTCAGAAGAGTTTTGGTCCAGACCACGTCGACGTAGCACGGACACTAATCGCTCTAGGCACAATCTATTTGACTAAAGGTGACCTCGCGCGCGCGACCGGTTACTTTCGGCGGGCCGAAGAGACTATTAGCAAGATTTCAGGTCTCGAAACGCTCGACTACGCTGAGATTTTGCATGGTCTGGCCGGAGTCGCCTTCAATAAAGGCGAACTTGAGAAGGCGGAACAATTAAATTTGCGCTCACTATCAATACGCGAAAAAGTCGCCGGCCACGAGAGTGTGTCGGTTGCCAATTCGTTATTCAACCTGGCAATGCTTTACCGCGTGCTGAACGATTTTTCTAAATCTGAACAGCACTACCTCAAGGCGCTCGCAGTCCGGGAGAAATTGCTGGGACCTGATCACGCAGATGTCGCCCGTCTGTTGAATAACCTTGGTCTCCTTTATTACGGTGCCGGCGATTATGTCGGCGCTGAGCCAATTCTCCGCCGGGCTCTGGCAATTCGGGAGAATCTATTTGGCCCGCATCATAGATTGGTGTCCTCTGTGCTCAATAATTTGGGCTTGTTGGAATGGAAAAGGGGCAACTACGAAAAAGCCGAAACCTACTACCAACGAGCCATGGTTGCTGCTGAAAAGACACAGGGCCCGGAGAGTAACGAGGTTGCTTCGAGCCTTCACAATTTGGGTGTCATCTATAAAGAGGCGGGAAAGGATTATGCAAAATCCGAAGAGTCCTATCAGCGAGCCTTAGCAATCTGGGTGAAGCTCTACGGAGAGGACCACTTGGGTCCGGCGAACGCTTTGACGAGCCTGGCCCTTCTTTATGAGGCGATGGGGGACTTTGACCGAGCGGAAAAGTTTCATCTTCGGGCCTATGCGACCTATGAAAAAGTGCTAGGGCCGAACAATGAATATACAGTTCTTTCTCTAAGGGGACTCGCCGACATCTCCGCGGTCAAGGGCGACATTGATCGATCAATGGAGTATCGACGGCGTTTAGGTGCGATCGAAGAGCAAATCCTTCCGTTAAATATAACGATCGGCTCTGAGCGTCAGAAACTTGCCTACTTTACCCAGCTCGAAAAACCTGATAAGGCAATCTCATTTCATGTGGGTCTCGCTGCCAGAGACCGGACAGCACGCGACTTGGCTGCCACAAAGGTGTTGCAGCGTAAAGGCCGTATCCTCGACGCTCTCTCTGAGAATCTTCTGGCACTTCGACAGAGGTTCAATCCTACCGATCAATTACTACTCGATAAGCTGAGCGACGTTACCTCGCGCTTGGCCAAGCTTGTCTTGAGTGCGCCAAAAACGTCTAAGGAAGAACATCAAAACCAGGTCAAGGCCCTCGAGAGTGAGAGAGACAATCTCGAGGCCGAGATCAGCCGTCGGAGCGCGGGGTTTTACCAGCCATCCCGTTCTATCACGCTAGCTATGCTGCAGGATGCCATTCCGAGTGATGCGGCTCTGATCGAATTCGCTATTTATCGTCCCGTTGACCTGAAAGCTGCGGATGATAGGAACCGATATGGTGAGCCAAGGTATGTGGCATATGTGATTCGCCGGCTAGGCGAACTGAAGTGGGTGGAACTCGGCGACGCAAAAGATCTGGACACTCGCATTGACGCTTTTCGGCAAGCGCTTCGGGATCCTCGGCGCAAAGATGTGCGCCAGCTTGCGCGCTCAGTGGACGAGAAACTGATGCAGCCGGTGCGGTCACTTGCCGGCGACGCCGGCCATTTGCTCATTTCACCCGATGGCAAACTGAATCTGATCCCGTTTGAAGCTTTGATAGATGAGCGTGGCCGCTTTTTGATCGAGCGCTATGCGATCGCTTATTTGACCAGCGGGCGCGACTTGCTGCGTTTGCAAACACCGCGCGACAGCAAGAGCCCGCCGATGGTGTTTGCGGATCCCTCGTTCGGCAATCCTGCGCTGATTGCCTCGGCTGACTCTTCTCCCAACAGCAATTGGCCAAGCCGCACTCAGTTCAATTATTCGCAAGTCTTCTTTGGGCCGTTGCCCGGAGTTGGCGATGAAGTACGAGCGCTTAGAACACTTTTGCCCCAGGGAACTTTTCTCACCAAGGAGCAGGCTACTGAGGCTACTCTGAAACACGTTAACGCCCCGAGCATATTGCATATCGCCACGCATGGCTTCTTTCTGGAAAGTGACGCTCCGGCCACTAGCAGCGCTGCAATCAAATCGCCAGATGGTACTCGGCTCGGTAAGTGGGTCGCGCGGGTCGAGAATCCATTATTGCGTTCCGGGTTAGCACTCGCCGGCGCTAATCAAGGACGTAGCGGAAATGATGACGGCGTTCTTACTGCCCTTGAAGCAACGGCCCTCGATCTGTGGGGGACAAAACTCGTAGTGCTCTCGGCGTGCGACACTGGAGTTGGCGACGTCAAAAATGGCGATGGCGTTTATGGTCTTCGACGCGCATTGTTTCTCGCCGGGGCGGAGAGTCAGCTGATGAGTTTGTGGCCGGTCTCCGATCGCAGCACGCGTGATTTGATGGTCGGTTACTACCAAGCCCTCGTCCAGAACGTGGGCCGAGGTGAGGCCCTGCGTCGAGTCCGGCTTCAGATGCTGCGCAACAAACCTCGCAGTCATCCTTACTACTGGGCCAGTTTCATCCTGGCGGGTGAGTGGGCCAACATGAAGGGCCAACGCTGACCGCTTCCAGGGCTGCGCTCCACTAGTCTTTAAAGATTTCCATCCTCCATATTTCGCGGGTTTGTCCGATGGAAGCTGGATTAACTGCCGACACATTTGCCAGGCTGCTCAGTTGCCTGGACGCCGACCGTGAACAAGCGGGCGAAAAATACGAGGACCTGCGTCGCACTCTAATCAGGTTCTTCGAGTGGCGCGGCGCCCCGTATCCGGAAGACCACGCCGACGAGGCTTTCAATCGTATTGGTCGGAAGCTGGACGAAGGAGTAGAGATCAAAAATCTGTCAGCTTACAGCTACCAGGTTGCTCGTCTGGTTTTTTTGGAAACAACAAAGAGTGCGGACATCAAGCGTCTATCGCTGGAGTCGGTAGAGATTGATCCGGTTGCCTCGAATACGACGGAAGAGGTTAAAGAGAAGGAACTTCGTTTGAGGTGTCTGGAAGACTGCTTGCGAACTTTGCCGGGCACAAGTGCGGAGTTGATTCTCGAGTATTACAGATTCGCACAACGCGGCCAGGTGGAAAGACGGCGGGAATTGGCAAATCGATTTGGACTGCGCCGAGAAGCACTCGCCAACCGCGTGCAACGTTTGCGCGACAAGCTGCAGTATTGCGTATCAGTTTGTCTGAGGAAGAAATCATCGATATGAATCGCGGGGTTTACCACTCGTTAGTGGGATCTATCCGTCAAGCTTCGGCTGAAGGACTAGGATGTGTGGCGAATTAGTTTCGAGTATTCGTTCAAGCTCTTTACCGGGACCGCGGGCGTCTCGCCCGCTCTGAGCGCGAAGCGCGAAGAGAGCGGCGAATGACGATAGCATCTGAGGAATGAATAAGCAGGAGCAAACAATACAGCGCTATTTGCTCGGTGAGTTGCCTGAGTCGGAGGAGGTAGTCCTTGAGCAAGCGTACTTCCACGATCAGCAACTGTTTGAGCAAATCGTCGAAGTCGAGAACGACCTGGTCGACAAGTATGCCCGCGGCCTGCTCTCTCCAGGAATGCGCGACCGTTTTAGAGATCATTATCTGGACCATCCCCAACGACTCGAACGCGCCAGATTCGCCGAAGCGTTGCGTGCAAAGGTTGATGAGACCAGGGACGTCGAAGCACCTTCCTCGACGGAAACCTTCTGGGATCGATTGTCCGCCGCATTGCGTAGCCCGAGGTTGGCATGGGCTTTCTCAATTGCGGTGTTGTTGTTTGCAGTACTTGCCGGCTGGTTTCTCATTGAAACAACACGGCTCCGACAGGAATTGGCTCGAACTGAATCCGACCGTGTGGCTCGTGAAGGACGAGAGCGCGATCTGCAACAGCAAGTCACCAACGAACGGCAGCGCGCGGACAAACTCTCTGAAGAGTTAGAGCGCCTGCGAGTGCAGCAAGGGGCCGCCTCACCTTCGCCGTCACCTGAAGACAAACTCGCGTCAACCTTCGCCACTCTCGTGCTGACGATTGGAGGAACCAGGAGCACTGACGGCGGGCTTCCCGCCGTGCTTCGAATTCCAGCGGGAACAGAGCAAGTCAGGCTACAGCTGAATCTAAGAGAGAACTATTACTTGCGTTACCAGGCCGTTCTGAAGTCGGCGGACGGTAAAACGATTCTTACGTCGCGACGCCTTACAACGACTAATAAGAAATCTGGCGCTACCCTCGGGCTCCTCGTACCAGCCCGCATGTTCACTTCCGGCGATTACATCCTCACGCTGAGAGGTGTCAACCAATCCGGTGAAGTTGAAGATGTGAGTAAGTCGTTGTTCCGCGTCGAGAGAAAATGACGTTAATCTCTGAACACCACCGCTTGAAGGTGTGTGTTTCATTTCCGCCCAGTACTAACATGCACGTGAATTTCGAGACACCCATCGGCCTCGGCCGCGTGGTGCCTCGACCTCGACCTACTACAAAACGCATCGTCAAATCCCGACACCACCGCCTTTGAAGCAGGTGGTATCCCGAATCTTCACCAACCGAAAAAATTCCGCGATATCTTTTGGCCACTCCTGCCACTATCCACTAGAACGTCTTTTCCGCTGGAGCGAATGCCATGAAAACAAATAGGGATCACGCATCGTTACGCAACTGCAACGTGGGTTCGAAGTGGTTGAGCCTGGCGCTGGCCGCGCTCCTCGTGGCCAGTCCCGTGCTGCTCTGGCCAGTGCGGGTCGAGGCGGCCACGATTCTCGATCCGAACAATCCAGGTCTGTTCCAGAGGGAAGGTACGCAGCCGTTTGCGGCGGGCGCGACGCTCACGCTCGCCGATGCGAGCAGCTCAGACTTCATCAACTTCTTCACGTTCGACAACGACGCGGCTGCGGGCACGGACTTAGATGTCATCGCGACGTTCCGCGTGACCGCCAGTGTTCCGGTCAACGCGGACGCCGGCAACCGCGTGGTGATCAACGACGGGGTGAGCCGGTCGGCGATCGCCGCCTGCATCGTCAAGGACGGCGTGCGCGGTATCGGCCTGTACTCGTCCGGATCGCGCTTCGATCCAAGCTCGTACCCGGTCTTCGTGCCGGTGGACTGGCAGGCGACCCCAGTCAGGATCCGGCTGCGCAGGCACGCGAACGGTGATGCCGAGATCATGGAGATCAACGGCGTCGCGCCGAGCCCGCGCGCGCTCCTGCCGGCGGACATGGCCCCCGCGAACACACGTGCCGGTGTGAGCGTCGAGTTCGGTAGTACCGTCGAGGCCGAGTGCACGGTCGAGTACCGCGCTTTCCGCGTGGTCAACCCCGCCTCCGAGACGCTCGTCGACCCGACGACGCTAAGCGTGGCGAATGCATCGGGCGTCTACGGGGAGAGCACGAACCTTAGCGCGACCCTGATGCGGAGCTGCGACTTGACGCCGGTGCCCAACTCCACGGTCTCGTTCACGCTCAACGGGATGTTCGTCGGCTCGGCGACGACGGATGGATCCGGTGTAGCGGTTCTGCCCCTCGTCAGCCTCGCCGGGATCGACGCCGGGGCGTACCCGGCCGGCGTTGGCGCCTCGTTTGCCGGCGACTCGAGCTCCCAGCCAAGCAGCAATACTGGCCCGCTCACCGTGGCAGAAACAGTGGTCGGTTGCGACACCGCCGCCCTCATCGCAGCGATCGACAGCGCCAACAGCGCTGGGGGTGGCACCCTCGAGCTGTCGTCCGGCTGTACCTACACGCTCACCCAGCCGAGTACTCCCAATGGGCCTAACGGGTTGCCTCCGATCACCACGGCCATCACCATCCACGGCAACGGGGCGACGATCACGCGCGCCGGGACGAATCCACCCGACTTCCGCATTTTCGAGGTGGATAGCAACGGCACGCTGGCTATCGATTACCTCACAGTGAGCGGGGGCTCCGCTTCCTTAGGACTATCGCCGCGTAATGCCGGCGGCGGCATTTTCGTCGACCAAGGTGGTGATGTGACCATCACCCAAAGCACCATCTCGCGCAACAGCGCCAGCACCGGCGGGGGGATCAGTAACTCCGGTACTGTGACAGTTATCAGGAGCACTATCTGGGGCAACTCCGCCTTCTTTGGCGGTGGGTTCAGCAATACCGGAACGCTGACCGTCACCCTGAGCACCATCTCGGGCAACGTCGCTTATTCACTCAACGGCGCTGATTCCGCGGGCGGCGCGATCTATAATTCGGTTTTTGGCGAGACTAGGGTCACACAGAGCACCATCTCTGGCAACACCTCTATTGGCAACATCTCTTCCCCCACCGTCGCCATCTTCGACGACAGCCAGGGCCTGTTCAATGACGGCACCGTGACGCTCACCCAGACCATCGTTGCCAGCAACTCTTTAGGGAACTGCGGGGGGTCAATCACCGACGGCGGCTACAACCTCGAGGACAGCAACGGCTGCGGCTTCTCGCAATCGACTTCGCTGTTCTACACCAACCCCGGCCTGGGCCCACTGCAGGACAACGGTGGCCCGACCTTCACCCACGCCATCACGCGCGGCAGCTTGGCGATTAATGCCGGGCCGACCACGTGCCTCATCAGCGGGCAGAGCAGTGCCGTCGATCAGCGCGGAGTCCTGAGGCCGCAGCTCACTGCCTGCGATATCGGCGCCTATGAGTTCATCCCGCAGGCGTCGGGGCTGAAGGTGGCGCATGCCTCGGGCGTCTCCAGAGAAAGCACGAGTCTTGTCGCGACTCTGACGGAGGGCTGCGGGGCGCCGGTTTACGACGCCATCGTCTCGTTCACGCTCAACGGGATCCCTGTGGGTTCGGCGAGGACGGATGGATCCGGTGTAGCGCTTCTGCGTCGCGTCAGCCTCGCCGGGATCGAGGCCGGGACGTATCCGACCGGCGTTGGCGCCTCGTTTGCCGGGGACGCGAGCTTCCAGGCGAGCAGCAATACGGCCTCGCTCAATGTGGCGATCAGCGGCACGGCGGTCGCTTGCGATACCGCCGCCCTCATTGCCGCGATTGACAGCGCCAACACCGCCGGAGGTGGCACCCTGGAGCTGTCGCCGGGCTGTGCGTACACGATCACCCAGCCGAGTACTCCCAACGGGCTTAACGGCCTGCCGCCCATCACTACCTCTATCACCATCCACGGCAACGGCGCGACAATCACGCGTGGCGGCACGAATCCGTCCCGCTTCCGCATTTTCGAGGTGGATAGAACGGGCACGCTCGCTATCGACCACGTCACCGTGAGCGGGGGCGACAGCAACAGCGACGGCGGCGGGATACTCAACGTCGGCGAGCTGATGGTTACCCAAAGCACAATCGCCAACAACATCGGCGGCGTCGGCGGCGGGATCCACAACGGGGGGTACGCCGAGTTGACCAAGAGCACGATCTCGGGTAATCGCGCCTTCAGTGGCGGCGGGATTTTTAACTCCAACAACGGCATGGTAACGGTCACCCAGAGCACCATCTCGGGCAACGTTGCCAGTTTCGGCGGCGGTCTATCCACCACCGGCACGGTCACGGTCACTCAGAGCACCATCTCGGGCAACCTCGCTGAATCTGACGGCGGCGCGATCTACAACTCGGGCCCCGGCGAGATGACGGTCACCCAGAGCACCATCTCTGGCAACAGCGCTTCCGGCGTCGGCGTCGGCGGCATCTTCGACAGCCAGGGCAACTTCGACCCTGGCACCGTGACGCTCAGCCGGAGCATCATTGCCAACAACGCTTTAAGGAACTGCGCCGGGTCCATCACCGACGGCGGCTACAACCTGGAAAACGCCACGTCCTGCGGCTTCTCGCAATCAACCTCCCTCACTAACACGAACCCCGGCCTGGGCCCGTTGCAGGACAACGGCGGCCCGACCTTAACCCACGCCCTTTCGCCCGGCAGTCCGGCGATTGACAAAGGCACGAGCGCTGGCCTGACCACAGACCAGCGCGGCACAGGCTTTCCGCGCACCTTCGACGATCCGAATATTCCAAACGCCCCTGGCGGCGACGGCACTGACATCGGGGCTTTTGAGCTCAGTCCATCGTCGGACGGGGACAACGATGGTGTACCCGACGCGACGGACAACTGCCCGCTGGACGCCAATCCCAACCAGGGCGACGGTGACGGTGATGGTATCGGTGACGCCTGTGATCCGAATCCAAACGACGGCCCGACGGGCGACCTTGATGGTGATGGCGCTCGGAACAATGTGGATAACTGCCCAACTACCGCGAATGCGGATCAAATCGACACGGACGGCGATGCCGAGGGTGACGCCTGCGACGCAGACGATGACAACGATGGTGTACCCGACGCGACGGACAACTGTCCACTCAACGCCAACTCTAACCAGTCCGACGGCGATAGTGACGGCTTGGGTGACGCATGTGACCCGAATCCCAACGACGGCCCGACGGGCGACCTTGATGGTGATGGTGTGCGAAACAACGTAGATAACTGTTCGCTCACGCCCAACTCGGATCAAGCTAACAACGACGGCGACGCGCAGGGCGATGTCTGCGACCCAGATGATGATAACGATGGAGTCGCGGACGCTTTCGACAACTGCAGGTTCGACGCCAACCCAAATCAAGCAAACAATGATGGAGATACCCTGGGCGATGTCTGCGACCCGGACGACGACAATGATGGCGTGCCCGACAACGTGGACAACTGTCCGCTGGTGGCGAACCCCAGCCAGGCTAATGCCGACGGCGATGCCCTCGGCGACGCCTGCGACCCGACTCCGAACGGCGACATCCAGATCGTCTTCTCCAGCAACCGCGACGGCAACTTCGAAATCTATGGCATGAGGGCAGACGGCGCTGGCGTGGTCAGGCTCACGAACAACGGCGCGAGCGACCTGGATCCTTCCCTCTCGCCGGACAAGACCAGGATTGTCTTCACCAGCAACCGTGATGGCAACTTCGAGATCTACGTCATGAACGCCAATGGCACGGGAGTGACGAGGCTGACGAACAATTCGGCAATCGAAGGTTTTGCCGCCTGGTCGCCGACTGGGGCGAAGATAGCCTTCACCAGCACGCGAGACGGAAACTCGGAAATCTATTCTATGAATGCCAATGGGACGGGAGTGACGAGGCTCACGACCCATTCAAAGATCGACGGCAATCCCTCATGGTCACCCGACGGCATCAAGATCGCCTTCGTCAGCACGCGTCATGGCAATTTTGAGATCTACTCGATGAACGCCAACGGCACGGGCGTCACGAGGCTCACCAACCACGAAGAGGAGGACGCCTTCCCGACTTGGTCTCTTGATAGCGCGAAGATCGCCTTCATGAGCACCCGGCCCGGTAACGCCGAGATTTACGTCATGAACGCGAATGGCTCGGGCCTGATGCGCTTGACGACTAACTCCGCGATCGATGCTGAACCGGCTTGGAATTCAAATGGGAGAATTGCTTTCACCTCAACCCGAAACGGCAACTCGGAGATTTACTCCATGAACGCAGCTGGAACTGGACTGGTGAGACTGACGAACCACTCAGCCTGGGACATCTCCCCTCACTGGTAGGAGCACAGGGGTGTACCTGGTGCGCCGGCTGCAGCGGCAAGTGGGGGTGATCAGCAACAGCACCGTTTCAGGCAACTCTGTTTTTTCATTCGGTGACGGCGGTGGAGTCTTCAACGACGATGGCACAGTTAATGTCAAAAGCAGCATCATCGCCTTGAATGATGCTCCTCCAGAGCAAAGCGGCGAACAGTTCCCTGACATTGTCGGCGTTTTTGGCTCACAAGGTTCAATCTCGTCGGTACCACCGACGGCAGCACGGGATTCCCGCACTCAACAGACCTCACCGGCACCGTAGCTTCGCCGCTCGATCCCGGCCTAGAAACCAACGGATTGCAGAATAATGGCGGCGCGACTAAGACCGTCGCCCTTCTTTCCACAAGTCCTGCAATCGATAAAGGAACTGCCGATGGCCTTAACGGTATGCTAACGACCGATCAGCGTGGCCCTGGCTTTCCACGCACCGTAGACAACCCATCTACCGCACCAGCAACTGGCGGAGACAACACAGATATTGGTGCGTACGAGGTTCCTCCTCCGCCACCCGTAAAAGCAGGCAACGCACTGCTGATAAATGAAAGCTGCCCTCCTGCGAACGGAGCGATCGACCCCGGCGAAAGCGCCACGGTCAATCTTGAATTGACGAATAACGGCAATGCTCCGACGTCGAACCTGGTAGCGACTCTGCAAACGTCCGGTGGAGTAATGGCACCCCGCGCCCCTTTTCACGGCCAGTTGCTAACAAGCCTGAAGGCGATTCTCCCGGCCGTACGCCATCTGTTAGCTGCGCCCGAAACCGGCCAGCAAAAAAATAAACCCATCCGTTACAGATCCTCAGTTCATTTTCTGCCTTAGTAAATGGAGTGAAATTCACGTGATGTCGAAAGGTGCTGCTCATGAAGTTTGAACGTCGCCGACATGACGTTGGAAATCAGGAATGATCCATTGAACTGGATTCGCGCCTCGAGGGGCTCGGAAAGTGGTGGCGGCCAGGTGCTAACGTCGTGCGGATGTCGAGGAATGCAAGAGTGGGCGGTGGCAGCCAATGGGCAAGCAATCGGTACATGCGCTCCAATTTTCTGCGATACGTTTAGCCGTTTCTGCCACTTCTCAATAGAACCATCCCCCGAATTTACCTAACCAGTCCTTTGATGGAGTAACCAACATGAGTACGCAAGAGACATTTCCACCACCATCGGTCTTCAATGACCGCGAACAGGTCAGCAGTGCGCGGCGACTGCGAACAATTAACTTCCTGTGGACAGCTCTTCTCGCGCTCTTCGTCTTGCTGGCGCTGCCTGCGGCCTCGTTCGCGCAGTCGGCACTGACTGATGACGCTCATGTCAATTGTTCAGGTGGCGATGATGATGACTATGCCCATGACAAAGCGAGAGACGCGGCTAACAGTGGGGGCGGAACTGGTAATTGTGGTTCGCACCAGAAACTCTCGCTCGCGCCGGGTCGAAACGTCTATGTCAAATTCAGGCTTTCTTCGACACTGCCCCCGAGCACGCCTGGCTCGGACGTGGCGCGTGCCACGTTGAAGCTGTTCCTCAATGACGTCAAGGACGCCGGCACCATTGATGTCTATCTGGTGGCTAGCGCCTGGAGCGAGAAAACCATCACTGCCCAAAACGCTCCGCCACTCGGCGCTTTACTCGCCACCGGCATTCCCATTCAAACAAATCTGAAGGACCAATTCCTCGTGGTGGACATAACTCCAGCGGTGCAGCAGTGGCTCGGCACAGACGGATCCGGGACGGGCGGCCTAACGAACCATGGTGTCGCTCTGGTCGCCCGCAACAACGCGCGGGCCGTGTTTGACAGCAAGGAGAACAACCAGACCAGCCATGAGCCGCAATTGAATATCCAGAGGAAGAATTTGGCGGGCTTGCAAGGACCTCCAGGCCCTCAAGGTCCAAAGGGTGACAAAGGCGATCAGGGAGCGGCAGGCCCGCAAGGTCCGACGGGGCCCACAGGTCCTCAGGGCGCGACTGGACCGCAAGGGCCAAAAGGCGATAACGGCGCGATGGGTCCCCAGGGAGCAACGGGCGCGACAGGCCCGCAAGGACCGCAAGGGCCTAAAGGTGATACCGGTGCAATCGGTCCTCAAGGACCAGTTGGCCCGCCGGGACCTCAAGGTACACAGGGAGCCACTGGCCCACAGGGGCCGAAGGGTTTGAATTGGCAAGGCGCTTGGGACGCGACGAAGAATTACGTGACCGATGACGCGGTGAGTTATCAGGGTTCTTCCTGGCGCGCGAAACGAGATAACACGAATGTCACACCCACGGAGGCCGACGACTGGACGATTGTCGCGCAGAAGGGCGATGACGGTGAAGGCGGCGTCAAGAGCGTCAGCGCCGACGGTCCACTCTCAGTAACGAACCCGACGACAACACCCAACATCTCGCTCGGGATCGTTCCCGCGACCAAAGGTGGCACGGGCCTGAGCTCGGCGGGAGCGGCGGGTAGTTTTCTACGTAGTGACGGCAGCGTGTGGACGAGCGGCCCGCTGACAGCGCCCGACGTTCCTGCGGGCAGCCTCCACTATATTCAGAACGCTACGATCCAACAGACGGCGACCGACTTCAACATCGGCGGCACGGGCACGGCGAATATCTTAAATGCGGGAACTCAATTTAACCTCAATGACGGGCGCATTTTGAGCGCTGCTGGGGCGGACAATCTTTTTGCGGGAATCAATGCCGGAGCGAACAACACCACAGGAACCAACAATGCCTTCTTCGGGAAAAATGCGGGCCACGCCAACACGACCGGCATTTTTAATTCCTTCTTCGGCTTCAATGCCGGCAGGTCCAACACAACCGCTGGCGGCAACTCCTTTTTTGGCAACGAGGCGGGAAAGCAAACTACCTCGGGCGGCGGCAACTCCTTTTTCGGATATTTCACGGGGTTTTCCAATGCGACTGGGGTCGGGAACTCATTCTTCGGACACCATGCCGGCTTTAACAACACGACGGGTGACGAAAATGCCTTCTTCGGTGCGAGCGCGGGACAATTCAATGCGACTGGCACTTTCAATACGTTTGTCGGTAAGGACGCAGGGGTCCTCAACACGGCCGGCAACCAGAACGCCTTTTTTGGCCAGGCAGCCGGCTTCGGTAATACGACCGCCAGTCAAAACTCCTTCTTTGGCAGCAACGCGGGCAGCGGAAACACGACCGGGTCGAACAATGTCTTTTTCGGGTATTTTGCAGGCACTAACAACAGGACGGGAGCCAATAACACTCTGATCGGCACATTTGCAAATGTTGGTGCCGACAACCTCTTTTACGCGACGGCCATTGGTTCATTCGCAACTGTCAGTACGAGTAACACCGTCGTTTTGGGACGTAATCTTGATACCGTGCAGATTCCCGGAACGCTCAATGTCGCAGGCACAGCTGGAGCAAACATCCTAAACGCTACGACGCAGTTCAACATCGGTGGCAACCGTGCTTTCACTGTGAGTGGGGGTCAGTCTTTAGCAAACTCGAACACGTTCGCAGGAGTGGGAGCGGGTGCATCGAACATTCCGTCCAATAGCGGAATCGAGGGAAACGTAAACACGTTCTTCGGCGAATCGGTCGGCGCCGCTAATACGACGGGGCACAGCAACGCTTTCTTTGGCAGTTCGGCCGGCGTGGCTAACACGACCGGGGCCGACAACGCCTTTTTCGGTAGGGTAGCTGGCTTCAAAAACACCACGGGTGGCGCGAGCAGCTTCTTTGGCACACTTGCTGGTCAAAATAACACCACGGGCAACAACAACACCTTCTTCGGCTTTGCGGCTGGTGCTTTAAACACTACCGGCACGAACAACACCGCGATTGGGTCCAGCACAGATGTCGGCGCCGGCCTCACCAATGCCACCGCAATTGGCTATGGCGCAAAAGTCACGCAGAGCAATTCCCTTGTCCTTGGCGGCAGCAGCGAAGCCGGCTTTACCGACACCAACGTCGGCATCGGTACGACCGCGCCTAGCAGGCTGCTGAAAAAGTAACTTTAGCGCATGGTCCAACGTAATAGTAGCGAGTAGTACAACCTCGCAACCAGGAGAAAGAAAACCAATGCGCGGAGACGATCTTCAGCAAGCGGGAA